>Ga0209979_1002257_pt1 | contig 18822 bp, 32 predicted proteins | sample AnhtaG_FD_183114 | JGI IMG/M metagenome (GOLD analysis project Ga0209979, IMG submission 183114) | Deep subsurface microbial communities from Anholt, Denmark to uncover new lineages of life (NeLLi) - Anholt_01485 metaG (SPAdes) (version 2) | ecosystem: Environmental > Aquatic > Marine > Oceanic...
AGATCGATGGCCTTGTGGTAGTTTTTCACCGTAATATACTGGTATGCTACCCCATTGACTGCATCCGGCATATCCTCATGCTGCGAAAAATTAGTCACCAAGTCCTGGAAGGCTGTGTTTGCCTCTAAAATACAGCCAGTTGAACTCCGACGTATTCACTGGGACCGTCACTGTAGATTGGCAGCAGATGCGAAATGAGTACGAGCACAGCAAAAGAGTTGCAGGTGTTACTGAAGCATCACTTTATGAAGTAGCTCTTACATTGCGAAACTTTGAACGACTTGTTGGACAATGTAACTCGAAACAGATCACACAAAACGCTATTGACAGGTTCATACTCCAAAGAAGTAATGAAGTAAAACGTCCAACGCTTAACAAAGATCTAAGAAACTTGAAAACATTTATTAATTGGTGTAGGAAAAATAGGTACGTGAACGGAGAAATAGAAATCAAGCAATTGAAGGAAGATGAACGACCAGTAAAATCCTTGAATATCATTCAGATAAGAAAATTACTGTCAGCATCTGAACCATATCAAACGATGAAGATGAGAATTCTTTTGGCTCTGGGCACAGGCCTGAGGCGTGGTGACATTGAATCCTTGAGAATTTCTGATATTGACTTTGTAAACAGCAATGTCACTACAAGGAGCAGAAAAACCAGAAAAAGCATGGGCTCACGACCTGTGCCGGTTCAGGTCATGGCAGAGCTTAAGAAATATGTTTCTGGATTAGATGCTGAACAAGAAAAAATATTCAATGATCGTTTCGGCCAATACAGATGGGAAAAGATACGTCAAAAGGTTGGCTTGGCTGACCTGAAATTTCATGATTTACGTAAGACCTTTGGTTCCATTCTTGCTCAGAACGGCGTATCCACTGCTGTCACACAGAAATTGTTGGAACATTCTTCACCAGATCTTACAAATAAGGTATATACGAACGTTGATCCTGTGTTGCGCTATGCAGTAGATCAAATACCGGTTGGTGAGTGGATGTAACCTCTTTGGATGGTCTCGGGGTTTTGCTCCGGGCTTTACTTTTAAGCTGCATACCAATACTGATAAGAGCGAAAAACACTTGTTGCGGGATTCAGGCCATGTCTGTCTTCAGCTTTTATTATCCTAACGCTATTATGAGGCAAGGAATAATCTTGTCTAAAACTGGGATTATGCTGGGATAGTTTCTCCGCTGGAAGGTCGATAACTGCAATTATGTTTAGTCCTAACTACTAAGTATATTTGGAACATAGGGTTAATATCAGCGATGATGTTTGATACTGTCTTTGTTAATGAATGCAATAAAATTTCCCCGGGTACCGTTGAGTTAGGTTCAGACGCACGTGCGTAACGTGCGTTTTTTATTTTATTTAGTTTCTGCGAAAGCAGAAAGAAAGGAGAACTAAAATGGCAGTCGAAAAAGCAATTGGTTCCAGCAGTCTGGTCGAAGTTATCGACCGAATCCTTGACAAAGGCATTGTGGTTGATGCCTGGATAAGGATTTCTTTGGTGGGTATTGAGCTGCTCGCCATAGAGGCCAGAGTTGTTGTGGCATCAGTCGAGACTTACCTGAAGTATGCCGAGGCCATAGGTCTGACCGCAACAGCTGCGTAAGGATTTAGGTTAAGTAACCGAAAGGGGAATTCTTGCCGAGCCATCCTTATGCACCACTGGGGGGCAAAAAGCATGACTCGCCAAGAAAAACCTCTCCTCAGACAAGGAAGGAATAAAAAACAATGCCATTGGCTGAAGATATGAAAAATATTGTCGAGAATATACTTTCCTCTTACGAGATGAGGATTCAGAGTATTGGAGCTATATTCGATACTACACACCAACTTCTACAAACTTTCCAAGATTCCTTCCTTGATACAAAACAGCAGCGAGAAAAACTTAAAGCAGAGTTACGTAAAAATCTTGCCAAAAATGGGTCTCTGCGGAAGAAAGATTTTGACCGTATGATGCAGGATATTCTTTCAAACCAAGACAGAAGGGAAGAGGAAGTCAGAGAGCTGTTAAATAGTTATCTTAACGGACAGCAAGAAATGGCGCATAGCTTAAGGAATAATTTGGCCAAGGTTAAGGACGCTCTTGCCAAAGGCGAAGCTCAAAGGGCCAAGGAATTCCAAGCGGTGATTAAGGACATTCTTGCCAGACAAGAAAAGAGGAAACAAGAGGCTATTTTCAAGCTAAAAGAGTTCCAAGAAGAACAACGGCAAATCGCCAAAAGACTCGAAGAACTTTTAGCTAAAGGAAGAGAGCTCCGAGCAAAGGACCTCAAATTAATGCTCGCTGAATTCAAGCGAGAGCCTAAATGGGAGTATCAGCTCGTATGAAAGGTCTCATAGATAAGGTCATAACTGTTTACGAGATGCGTGCAAATGCGATGAGTGTTCTAATGGCTAATACCGAGAAAGCCTTAGAGGAATCGGAAAAAGAAAGAAAGGCTAATGAGCAGGCAGAAAGAGTTAAGAGCTTCGTAAAGGAATTAACCATAGATTTGGATAATATGGTGACGAAGTTTTACTGGTTTAAAGAGCGTAAGAAAAGACAGCATAAAGAGATGACACGGGACCAAGTAAATGCTCTGGTTGATTTTGCACACTTTGTCAAGTCTCTGACAAGAAAAGCAGGCTTTGTATTGGAGTATTTTCAAAAAAGCCCAACATTTGCGGAAAAAGTCGACAGAGACATTAAAGAATTGGAAGCCCACATAAAAGCCCGGTTAAAAAAGTTTGACGAAGCTCTGGCCGAAACGCCAGATACCTTGGCAATTCGTTTAAGCAAATATGCTAATACTCTGTCCAGAAAATTTGAAAAATCTTTTGAAAGGAGAATTGAAAATGGGAATTGCAACTGACATGAAAAATCTCGGTGAGGAGATTGTCGCCTCTTATGACATGCGCATAAAGGCGGTAGGAGTGTTAGTGGAGGACACTCACAAGATGATTAAGGAGTTTCAGGCAGAAAACCAGGAGTTATTCGACGGTGTTCACAACATGCTTTTCGGGTTTCAGAAGGAGCATAAGGATATGTCTGTCGCGCTCAAGGCGGAGCTTGCAAAGGGCGAAGAAGAGCGTCTTAATGAGTTCAAGTCCTGGTGGAGTGGCATTGAGAAGGAAGTTCATGATCTGCTGGAAAAGTTTGCGCAAGAGCATACAGCTATGGCAGACGAACTAAGGAAGGCCCTTGCAAAGGGTGAAACAGAGCGGCTCAATGAGTTCAAGTCCTGGTGGAGTAGTATTGAAAAGGAAGTTCATGGCCTTCTGGAAAAGTTCACCAAAGAGCACGATGCAATGGCAAAAGAACTAAGAAAGTGCCTTGCAAAGGGCGAAACAGAGCGTCTTAGTGAGTTCAAATCCTGGTGGAGTGGGATTGAAAAGGAAGTTCATGACCTCCTGGAAAAGTTTGTAAAAGAGCATGCCGCTATGGCAAAGGAACTAAAGAAAGCCCTTGCCAAAGGCGAAACGGAACGTCTGAATGAATTCAAGTCCTGGTGGAGTTCTATCCAAAAAGAAGTTCTTGATCGCTTACAGGAATTCCAAGCTGAAAGAGAGAAGATGGCGGCTAATTGGCAGAAGTTTACCAAGACGATGGAGAGCAAAAGAGCCGGAAAGATGCCTCAAATGAAGGTTGAAGCCGGCGAGCAAGTACGAACCGTCAAGCAAGCAACTGCCGGTAAAGGTAAAGCCAAAAAGAAGAGCACAAAGAAGGCCAAAGCCAAGAAGAAGAGTGCAAAGAAAAGCAAAAGCAGCAGACAAAAAGTAGCTGTTGGTGTCTAAGGAAAGCTGAAGTTATCAGCGGGATGCTGAACTGTCGTTGGCGAAAAAGGCCAGGGAAGTGTAAATATAAATTCAGGGAGGTATTAATTATGAGTGAAACAACGTCTGTTGTAAGCCAGATAACGTGCGCTTTTTGTAAAGGTAAGGGTAAAGACCCCTTTGACCTGTTAAGCGAGCTTGCCACGTGCCAAGTCTGTGGTGGCACAGGTAAGGTTGAGGTCAAGGAGCCGGCAATCAAGTGCGCTTTTTGTAAAGGCACGGGTGTCTATCATGATACCCGGGTTACCTGCACTATATGTAACGGCAAAGGTACGGTTAGAGCTCCCAAAGGTCCAACTGACCAGTGCCCCGACTGTAAAGGTACGGGCGCAGCAAGAGATAGCGGGATGCCCTGTCTTAAGTGCAAAGGCAAAGGGGTCATTTCAAAGTGAAAGGGACGACCAGATTGAATTTGCCCAGGGAAAACTTTACCAGAAAGAGCAAAGCAGCTCTGAGTAAGCTACGGTCCTTCAGGGAAGACTTTAGAAACAGAGAAAAGAAAATAACGGCGGATTTGGAAAAGGCACGTAAAATCTGGAAAAAAGTAGGCGAAAGATTTAGTTGGTGGCAGTCGCTGCCATAAAAAACAAACTTTCTAACAGAAAAGGAGTGAATAGAAATGATTGACGAAATGACTACAGTATTAGAACCGACCCCTATGTCGGACTTTGTCGAGACAAAGTATATAAAGGATATTACCAACAGGGCCCTTTCGTATATTGAGGCCGGCTTTCCGGTTCATTTTAGAGGTGTCTCGGGTACCGGCAAGACAACGCTGGCTATGCACATGGCGAGCAAAATTGAAAGGCCGGTGGTGATGATTCACGGAGATGAGGAATTCAGCACCTCTGACCTTGTAGGCGGTCAGCAGGGCTACAGGTTTAGAAAGGTTGTCGACCGCTTCGTATCCAGAGTCTTGAAGGTGGAAGAGGATATGGTAAAGCGCTGGGTGGACAATCGTCTGACCGTGGCCTGTAAATATGGATTCACCCTCATATACGATGAGTTTACGCGCTCCAGGCCGGAGGCAAATAATATTCTCCTTTCTATCCTGCAGGAGAAGATGATGGATTTGCCGGTCGGTCGCGGCGGCGAAGACCCGTATTTGCGAGTTGACCCTGATTTTACAGCCATCTTTACATCCAACCCGGAGGAGTATGCCGGCGTCCACAGGAGCCAGGATGCTTTAAGGGACAGGATGATAACTATGGATTTGGACCACTTCGACTACGATACCGAATTGGCCATCACACAGGCAAAATCCGAACTTTCCAAGCCGCAAGCACAGATAATCGTCAATATTGTAAGGGGCTTGAGAGAATCCGGAAAGTGTGAGTTTCGGCCAACCGTTCGCGGCTGCATTATGATTGCCAAGACACTCAAGGTCGAGGGTGTTACCCCTACGGCTAAGTCAAGAGTTTTTATGCAGACATGCCAGGACATTCTGGCATCAGAGACAAGCCGGGTCGGCTCCAAAACAAATCAGGATAGGGTTAAGGAAATAGTGAAAAAGCTTGTCGCCAAAGAGCTTGGCATAGGAAAGACCATTAGTGTTGAAAAGAAAGCTGCACAGAGTACATCTGCTATTGAGACGGTTCATACCAAGAAAGAGGAAAAAGAAAGTGAAAGTTTAGCTGGCGTATCCAGCTGACAGAGAAAACGATATGAGAGGATAGTCAAATGACACTTATGCGAGCATTTTCAAAAGTGGGTAAAGATGGGAAGATCAAGCTTCCCCCCAATATTCAGCGAGCGGCAGAACTTAAAGAAGGCCAATTGGTTGAATTAAAAATTACAGGAGCAAGTAGAAAGAAGAATATTTTAGTTTCGGCCAGAGGTAGTGCAAGATAGGTTAAAAGATTTCTCATGTTAAGGAGATACCAATGAGGGATGCCAATGATCTCCCGGGCGTCCATGCCGTAAGGACGATGTTCAGCGCAAAGAAGCGTTCCATGCCGAAGGTCCAGGGTTCGGCCTATTTAGATTTGTTTATGCTGGGCAAGGAAAAAAAAAGGCTTCTGAAGGAAAGCGAGAGACTGGCGATGAGGGACGCTATCACTAAAAAACGTCTGGAAGAAATAGACCAGGAGGTAAATAAGCTGCAAGAAGCTGAGGTTGTTAAAGGCAGCTCAAGCGTAGGTTTTTCGGGACGCCCTTTCACTCAGAAAGGTGGCGTCAAGAAAGAGTGGAAGAAGATGGCTTTAAATTATTAGTCAAAAGGGATTCTTATTATGGAATGGAAGACAATGAACTTTAAAGGTAGCAGAACTAAGTTGGGACTGAAGATTGGCGAGATTTTAGAAGGTAACAATTTTGGATGCTCCTTATGTTCGGGCAAGGGGACACTTCCCAGGAGTGAAGGAACAAAATGTCCTGTGTGTAGAGGTGAGGGTATGGTCTTTTTAACCGGGCCGGTTGTGGTATGTGCATATTGTAAGGGCAGAGGAGAGTATCCACCCCGAACAAATATTACCTGCACCGTTTGCAGAGGAAAGGGATTAGTGAGTATTACAAAGCCTATAGAGGTATGTGTTCATTGCAAGGGAACCGGCGCCGAGCCTGGCAACAAACTTCCGTGCTTAAAGTGTAAAGGCAAAGGCGTAGTTACAAAATAGAGGCATTAAAATGGCTGACCAAATAGTACATGCGATTGAAACAACAAACCTTGCGGACATCTTAGAAAGAGTTCTGGATAAAGGTATTGTTATTGCCGGCGATATTAAGATTCAAATTGCCGATGTTGACCTTCTCAATATTAAAATACGCTTGTTGATTGCCTCAGTGGATAAAGCTATGGAAATGGGGATAAACTGGTGGCAGCAGGACTCTTACTTGTCCTCAGAGGCAAAAGAGGGAAGGTTAGAGAAAGAAAATAAGATGTTGAAGAACAGATTAGAGCGGCTAAAGGCAGAGGTAAAATAATTAAGGGATAAAGATGAAAACTATGCATAGCACAGAGAATCGCCCTATGCCGGTCAGGACTTCGGACGAAATCTGGACAATGAGTAATGCCCGAACAACATGGTCTTTAGCGAAAAGTCTCGGCGGTTGCAGCAGGCCAAAAGATGACGTCAGACTCAAAAGGAACGAGAGCGCACTGAAAAAACGCAGGCTCAGGAAAGAAAATATAGCATTACGCAGGCAAATCCGCCAGATGGAAAGGCTGCTTGAAATGGAGGTAAGGGAGTATGCCAACGCCGGATGAGAGCAAAATCCTTAAAATAGTTGATGCTGAAGGCGGCGAATGCACTGTAGGAAAGATTGCTGCCAAAATGCGCCTGCAGACGAGTTATGTCAGGGTAATCCTCCGCTCGATGGGTGAAAGCGATGTTATAGATGTTTTTAGAAATGGGAAAGTCAGACTTCTCCTCAAAGGCTGGGCTGCAATGGGCAAAGAGCCTAAGCGGCAAAAAGGATTGCAAAGATATTTAGAAGACCGGGCCAAATGGAAGACGTTTTAAAGATAATATTGGAATCAGAAAGGAGAACAAACGATGAGACTTAATTGTTTATCATGTGGTTATACGATTGATATGGACAATGCTTACGGGGACTATGACGGCCAGATCAAATGTGTTATTTGTGGTGCAGTTCTTAATATCAAGACCGAGGAAGGCAAACTCAAGTCGGCTACTGTTGCCGAAGCAGGACAGCGCCCCTCGGAAAAGAGCATTTTGAGCAGAGGCTAAACTACCGGGGCAGCCAGAGGGCTTGCAAAGATATTCGGAAGGCTATGCCAAGTGGAAGACTTTCTAAAGATAATCTTGGAGTAAACAATGACCAGCATGGAGCAGGAGGCTTTAGAAGTTGTTGCAAAAAATGATAACAGACTTCATTACTACTTGATAGCCCAGGAATTAAGGATAAGTGACCACTATGCTTACGTGATTTGTAAAGGGCTCCAAAGAAGTGATTATGTTGATTTCGATACCTTTAGAGGAATATGCAGCCTGACAGAAAAAGGTAGAGGGACCATAGAGAAAAAAATGGTTTTAGACCTGAAAAGACAAAAGGAAAATATTCGTAAAAGCAAAGAAGAGAACAAGAAAAGAATCTTAAAGAATGCCGAAACCATAAACTATTAGGTTACCCATGAGCATAACGGCTACTGAATTAGAGATGCTAAGGATTATAAAACAGAAAGACGGCTTGATATCGATGAAGGAGCTAAGCAGTAAAGCAGGATTAGAGATAGGTTACACTTATATGCTATGTAGGTCCTTAGAAAAGCAGGATTGTATCGGGTTTTTAACTCGCTCGGCCTGCAGGATAACTGCAAAAGGAAAAAGTCTGGTAAGCTAAGAAAAAGGAGATTCGTCAATGACTAAAGATAAAAAGAAAAAAGATGAAGGAAACGAAGGGCTGAATATCGATTTAGGCTTAGGGAAATTGGGCCTTGGTCTGGGAGGACTATTAGATGGTATTGGAAACCTGGTTGACTTAGCTGCCAAGTTAAAAGAAGCGGGCGGTGAAATCAATAAAGAAGGCGAGATTGACTTAAGTAACCTCAAAAAAGGCATGAAAGGGGTGTTTGGAGTTTCTGTGAAGACAGCGGTTGGAGGCAAGACCGTAGTTGAGCCATTCGGAAATGTCAAAAAGACTCCCCAAGGACCCAAAGTCGAGGAAGAAAGAGAACCTATCACCGACATCTTTGATGAAGACCAGGAGATTCGAATCTATGCCGAGATGCCGGGAGTTAATGAAAAGGACATAAAATTAGATTTGAAAGAAGACATCCTGGTCATTTCAGCCCAGACCGGAGACAGGAAATATCATAAAGAAGTTTTGCTCCCGGCAAAGGTACAAGCCGACACAATGACTTCTTCTTACAACAACGGCATCTTAGAGGTCAAGGCGAAAAAGTGAATGGGATTAAAAGGGCTAAAAGAAACTTCGCTGAAGTTAATCCTGTTTGGTGGAAAAGGCGGCGTAGGAAAGACAACCTGTGCTTGTAGCACAGCCCTTTATTTAGCGAAGGATTTCAAGACGCTGATTCTTTCAACAGACCCAGCCCATTCGCTTGCTGACAGCTTGGGACAGAAACTTGGCGACCAGCCAAAAGAGATAAAAGGAATAAGGAATTTAAGTGCTCTTGAAATAAACGCAGAAAAGGCTCTTTCAAAATTCAAAACAGAACACGAAGGCGAAATCAAAAAAATTGTAGAGACCAGCACTAACCTGGATGCTGAAGATATTGATTCGGTCTTTGCCTTGCCTATCCCGGGTATGGATGAAGTGATGGGTTTTAAGACGATGGTAGATTTGGTAGACGAAGATAGCTTCGACAAATATGTAGTGGATACCGCACCTACAGGCCATGCCTTGAGACTTCTAACTTCCCCAAGGTTGTTAGATGACTGGGTTAAGGTAATGGCAAAGATGAGATGGAAGTACAGATATGTGGTTGAGACGTTTGCCGGCAAATATAATCCTGATGAAGGCGATGACTTTCTGCTGACTATGAAAAAGACGGTAAAGAGAGTAGAAAGTTTGCTTCGAGACCAAAATAGAAGTGAGTTTATAGCTGTTACTATCCCGGAAGACATGGCCATCTTAGAGACAGAGAGATTGATAAGTAGTCTGGGCAAATACGGGATAAAAGTCAAACAGTTGGTGATAAATAGTGTTTTGGAGTCGGATGGTTGTGAGTTTTGCAGGGCAAAAAGAAAAGAACAAGATAAGTATCTAAACCAGATAAGAATGAAATACAACGGATTGAAAACAACAATTATTCCCTCGTCTCCCCACGAAATTAAGGGACTGAATACATTGGCGGATTTTAAGAACCAGTTATTCAATTAAAAACAAAAGAAAGGCAAGCAGCATGAAGCAATTTAAAGTAAAGGAAGCTTTACCTAAGGATGTGGGCAGGGCTATTGCCAGGATAGACCCTGAAGATATGAAGACTTTATGCCTGGAGGTGGGCCAGATAGTAGAAATAGAAGGCAAAAGGAAAACCGCTGGCAAGGTGATGCCCTGCTATGCTGATGACAGAGGGAAAAAGATTATTCAGATAGACGGCATTACAAGAGAAAACGCTAAAGTTGGCCTTGATGAAAAAGTAACAGTCCAAAAGGCCGAAAGCAAACCTGCCAGGAAAATCATGCTTACCCCTTTGACTGCCGGCGGAGTGCTCCAAAAGGATAAAGATGCTAAATACATCAGCTCTCTCATAGAAGGACTGCCTTTAACGAGTGGTGATAAAATAAGGGCAAGATTATTTGGCACTAAAACCTGCGAATTTCTAGTCGAGGATACAATCCCCGATGGGGTGGTATTGGTTAGTCCTAATACGTTAATAAGAGCAAAGTCAAAAGAAGGTAAAGTTGAGAGAGCCAAAATATCCTATGAAGATATTGGGGGACTTAGCACCCAGGTACGGCGAATAAGAGAGATGATTGAGCTGCCTCTCAAATATCCCGAAGTTTTTAACAGGCTTGGCATCGAAGCACCTAAAGGAGTCTTTATGTATGGCCCGCCTGGGACGGGTAAAACATTAACCGCTCGGGCTGTAGCTAATGAAACCGACGCCTACTTTACGAGCATAACCGGTCCCGAGATTATGGGCAAATTTTACGGCGAGTCCGAGGGCCGTCTACGTAGCGTATTTGAAGACGCTCAGAAACATGCACCTGCCATAATCTTTATCGACGAGATAGATGCTATTGCACCAAAGCGGGAAGATATGGGCAGTGAAAAACAGGTCGAAAGACGTGTTGTATCGCAGCTTTTGGCCTTGATGGATGGATTAGTGTCTCGAGGGCACGTTATAGTTATTGGGGCAACAAATATTCCCAATACTATAGACCCGGCTTTGAGAAGGCCCGGACGGTTCGATAGAGAAATCTCTATCCCTATACCTGATAAAAACGGCCGATTAGAGATATTAGAGATTCATACAAGAGGTATGCCCTTGGCAAAAGATGTCAGCCTGGAAAAATTAGCTGAAATCACTCATGGATTTGTTGGGGCGGATTTGGAAGCACTGGCTAGGGAAGCAGCCATGTCGGCTCTGCGGAAGATTCTGCCGGAGATTGATTTTGAGTTGTCAGACATTCCTTATGAGGCCTTGCTCGAATTAGAAATAACGATGGACAATTTCCTTGAGGCAATGAAGGAAATTGAGCCGTCTGCGATCAGGGAGGTCTTTGTAGAGGTCCCGGACGTAAAGTGGTCTGATGTGGGAGGCCTTGACAATATCAAGCAGGAACTCAAAGAGGCCATAGAATGGCCGCTCAAATATCCGGATGTCTTCAAAAAAGCCGGCACTAATCCACCTAAGGGGATTATGCTCTATGGCAAGCCTGGAACAGGCAAGACTCTTTTAGCCAAGGCCGTGGCTAATGAAAGTGGTGTCAATTTTATATCCATCAAGGGACCGCAGCTTATCAGCCGGTATGTGGGAGAATCAGAGCGTGGAGTAAGGGAGACATTCAGGAAGGCAAAGCACGTTGCACCAACGATACTTTTCCTTGACGAGATAGACAGTCTTGTGCCACGAAGAGGTTCAAGCTCTACAGATGCTCATGTTACAGAAAGAGTGATAAGCCAATTCCTGACCGAAATGGATGGGATCGAAGAACTCAAAGGAGTTGTGGTTTTAGGTGCAACCAACCGATTGGATTTAGTTGACCCTGCCATACTTCGAAGCGGCAGATTCGACCTTTTGTTCGAACTGCCTGTACCTGATGAGAAAACCAGAGAAGAGATTTTTAAAATACATACCAAAAATAAGCCTCTCAATGGAACTGTTGATTTGAAAAAGTTAGCTAAAGAAATCGAGGGTAGAACCGGTTCGGATATTGAATTTATCTGTCGAAAGGCCTCGATGTATGCAGTACGAGAATATATCGAGCGCAATTCAGCGAAAAAGAAGATAAGTATAGACGGAGAACTCAAAGTTTCAAAACAGCATTTTGACGAGGCTATTAAGATGTTAAAAGAGCAAAACGGTAAGTAAAAATAAAGGGGACTAAAAATGTTGGCCATTATTGAGAAAGTCAAGGACCTGTTTAAGTTCAAGTGCGAGAAAAAAGGAGAATCTGCGCCCCAACAGGAAGAACCAAAAGCTGAGCAATGTACCGAAGAACAACCCATATCCTCTGAAGAAACTGACTCAGATTAGTAAGCTTATAGGTTAATTCTCTTTTTCTTAGCTTTTTGTTGGATAAAGTATAGGTCTTAGGGAAGGGACCGGCAGGCCCTTCCCTGCAAATGAAAGGGTTTGTTATGAACGAAACAGGTAAGTATATTTACGGGATTATAAATTCCAACACGCAAAAATCTTTTAATCTGGATGAAATCGTGACCTTTGAGGATGTTTACCCCACCAGAAGTCCCGCAGAGGTTGTAGAGAGCAGCGAAATTCATAACAAAGCCTATACTGTTGTTTTTCAGGATATATCCGCAGTTGTAAGTGATTCAGAAATAGTCGATTACAGTCATATACCAAAGGACACCTTAGCCAGACTGCTTGTCGGGCATCAGCAGATAGTCGAGAAAGTGATGGCTGAACATACGATTATTCCTATGAGACTTGGGACATTTGCCGGCAGTGACGAAGAAGTGAGAGAGATTTTAGTCAAAGGATACAAAACAATCAAAGATATACTTGCAAGGTCGGAAAATTGCATAGAAATGGATGTCGTAGCTACATTGAATGATTTTAATTCATTTCTGCGAGAAGAAGTTTCAGAGGCTGACGAAATAAAGCAATTCAAAAAATCGCTTTCAAGTAAAAAAGGTGGTGTCACTATAGACGACCAGATGAAAGTGGGTGTTTTGGTCAAGAGGTATTTAGACAAGAAAAAGACCGAATATGCTGACCAGATACAAAACGCCCTAAGTGAGATTGCTCAGGGTTTCAAAGCTCACGACCTTATGGATGATACAATGGTCCTTAACACAGCATTCCTTATGGACAAGAATAAGCAGAAAGATTTTGAGCAGAAGCTGGACCAGATAAATAATAGATTTGAGGAGAAACTAAACTTCAGATGTGTAGGTCCCCTTCCACCATATAGCTTCTATACCCTGGAGATTAAAAAAGCACAATTTGAAGAAGTAGATTGGGCAAAGAAAAAATTGGGTCTTGAAAATGATCTTATAACCGCCGAAGAAATCAAGAAAGCTTATCGGAGATCAGCTATGATCAGCCACCCTGATAAAAACCCAGATACACCAGATATAGAACAGAAATTTGATGAGATGGCCAGAGCTTACAAAATACTTCTTGATTATCATAGAGCTTCAAATCAGGCAGAAGAAGCTGACGGCTGCTATTTTAGTGAGGAAGCTTTTGAAAAGAATGCAATGTTAGTTACCACGGTAGGATGATATGGAAAAAGAAGGAAAATATATTTACTGCGTTACTGAGACAAAACAGGAAAGAAACTTCGGCCCTATAGGCATTGGCCAAAGGGGTGATGAGGTTTTAACTATTGGCTATGACGATCTGAGCATGGTAGTAAGCAGCTATCCTATGACACGGATTCCCACGAATAGAGAGAATATGTTATCCCATCAGAAGGTAATCGAAGAGGTGATGAATGAGTTTGATAGTGTCCTTCCGGTTCGATTTGGCACTATTGCCTCCAGTGCCGATGAGATAAGGAATCTGTTGGACAGAAGATACAGAGAATTCAAGAGTGCCCTAACAGATATGGACCACAAAGTGGAACTAGGTGTTAAAGGCATATGGAAAAATATGGATGTCATTTTTAACGGGATTGTAGATGCCAATAGAGAAATCAAACGCTTGAAGAAAAGAATTGCAAGCGATACGAGTGGGCATAACACCCAGGCGAAAATAGAAGTCGGCAGGATGGTTGAGCAGGCCTTACAAAAGAAAAAAGGACAGGAGGCTGAAAGAGTGGTGGATGCATTAAGGAGAACAGCTTTCGATCATAAACTTAACAAGACCATTGGCGATGAGATGTTCATAAACGCTGCTTTCCTGGTAAGTAAGGGCAGGGAAAAAGAATTTGATAATATCATGGACGATCTAAGTGACCACTACCAGGACAAAATGAAGTTTATGTATGCCGGGCCGCTGCCGGTATTTAACTTTGTCAATATTGTCATTTATCCAGAGGAATGGGAAAAATAGAGATGGATGTAGCAACAAAAGAAGGCAAGTACATTTATTGTGTAATGGACTCAAATCAACCTCAGTCATTCGGCCCGTTGGGAATCGGGGGCCGAGGCGATGAGGTATACACAATCTGTTTCGATGATATAGCCGCTTTGGTTAGCAATGCACCGATCAAAAAATATCGTATCTCGCGAGAAAACTCACTTACCCATGAAAAGGCAATTGAAGCCGTGATGGCTGAACATACTGTTCTGCCTGTGAGATTCGCAACAGTTACTGAAGACGAAGAAAAGGTTATGAAGATATTGGAAGCAGAGTATGAAAGATTCCGGGAACTGCTATACCAGATGAAAGATAAAACCGAGCTCGGTTTTAAAGCGATATTTAAAGAAGATGTAGTTTATAAAGACATCCTGGAAAAGTATGAAAATATAAGAGCATTAAAAGAGAAGATTGCACCGCTGCCTCCTGAAAAGACGCATCATCAGCGTATGGAGATAGGAGAAATGGTCGAGGCAGCTTTACAGCAGGAGAAACAAACTATTGAAGAGGACATCTTAAATACTCTGTCGCCCTTAGCTGTGGAAGTCAAAACTAATGACCCTTATGGCGAACTGATGATTATTAACGCAGCTTTTTTGGTAGAGAAAGAAAAAGAAGCTGAGTTTGACAACCAGGTACAGGAACTTGGAGATAAATATGGTGAAAAAGTAAAATTCAAGTTCGTAGGGATGCTGCCGCCATTTAATTTTGTTAACCTCGTAATTGAGACGGGGAAATACTAATGTTCTTAATTGATAGTATATTGCTTGCACCGGTAAAAGGTGTGGTTTGGTTGGGAGAAAAGCTCAACGAAGTAGCCGAAAAAGAATTAAATGATGATGGGCTTATAAAACAAGAGCTTATGGAATTGCAATTACGGTTTGAATTAGACGAGATAAGTGAACAGGAATATAACGAAAAGGAAAAAGAACTTTTAGATCGATTAGATGCTATTACAAAATCAAAAGAAAGGTAGGTGCAAAAATGGCTAATATAGGTGAAGCAGGACAAGCGGTTGTTGAATTTCTGAAGAATACCCTTCATGTTCAAGATGTAAAGGTAATTAAGGCCACGAAGGTTGATGATGGATGGGAAGCAGAAGCTGAGGTTTACGAGGAGAGCTCTTTTCTGAAGTCTGTTGGACTTCCTACCAAGGTACAGGACAGAAATATCTATGCAGTAAAGCTAAGTGATAGCCTGGAAGTTGACTCTTACGAACGTGAAGGACATCCGGTATTAACTGACTAGTAGGGGTATGCAGATGACCGAAAATCAGCTTGTTTACTTATATTGTGTTACAAACAAAGAGCCAACGCTGAAAGAAGCGGAAAGTCTGGTGGAGGGTCTTTATTTTATCCACCACAAAGACCTTTATGCAGTAGCCGGCAAGGTTGAAGAAAGCGAATTTGGCGAAGAGGGCCTGAAAAAGAATATGGCTGATTTGGAATGGGTTAAGGCTAATGCGAATACGCATGAGAAAATAATAGAGCAGGTTATGGCTAATGCCGATGTTATCCCCTTTAAGTTTGGGACCCTGTTCAATACAGATGATAGTCTAAGGGCGATGCTGGAAGAGTATAGTGAAGAATTTAAAACAATTCTGAGGAAATTAGAAAACAAACAAGAGTGGGGAGTCAAAATTTATTGTGATACGGATAAATTAAAGGAAAGCGTTATCAACAATGAGTCAAAGATTTTAAAAATCGAGGGCGAAATCAAATCTTCTCCGCCAGGCAAGGCCTTTTTTCTTGAAAAGAAAAAAACTGAATTGTTGGCACAGGAGGTTAACAGAAAAATCAACGAATATAGTCAAGAAAGTTTCCAGCTATTAGAGGAGTTGAGCTTCGAAGCACGCATAAACAAGTTATTACCGAAAGAAGTAACCGAGAGAGAGGATGATATGGTTTTAAATTCAGCCTTTTTAGTCGGCAAAAACGAAGTGGGTGATTTTATTAATATGGTCGATACCTTAAAAATGCATTATGAAAACAATGGTTTTTTCATAGATTGTACAGGCCCGTGGCCGCCATACAATTTCTGTGGGCTTTCAAAGCAAAAGGTACGAAATGCATAATGTGGTAACAAAATCAAGAGATGTAACTCTCTTAGAAGTTCTTGATAGGGTTTTAGATAAAGGTGTGGTCATATCCGGTGACGCGGTTATTTCTGTAGCTGACGTTGACCTTATATATTTAGGATTGAAGGTTTTGCTCAGCTCGGTGGAAACTATGGAGAAATACAGAGGGGCGCCAATCACCGGCCCTATGCAGGAGCCAACATAACAATGAAACTATATTTATACGGCATAATAGATTCCAGCGACCAGGTAAAGGATTCAATTTACGGATTAGAAGGCGCCTGTGTTTACAATATCCCTTATTGTGATATAGGTGCGGTTATAAGTGAATGCACCGAGCCGGTGCAGAATAATACCAAAGGCAATGTCTTAGCACACGAGGAGGTTGTAGAAAGGTTAATGGGACACTTTACCGTTTTGCCGGTGAGGTTCCATACCGTTTTTGATGGTAGGGATAACCTGCTTTCCATGATGCAGAGTTACTATAAGGATTTTAGAGATAACCTGAATAGACTCCGTGACAAGGTTGAGTTCGGCATAAAGGTCATATGGCCATCAGATAAGATAAAAGAGCATATAACCAATACCTACAAGAAAAACGACAAAAAAGTGTCTGTACCAGGTAATTCGTCGAACAAAAGATTTATGAGGGAGAAATTTGAAAAGTATAAATTAGACGAAGAGTTTGAAAAGAAGGCCGATAAATTTATTAATGTTATGGACATGTTTTTCAGTAAGTTTGCTGCGGAGAAGAAACTTAAAAAACTGAAGACTGAGGATCTGCTTTTGGATGTGGTTTACCTCGTTAAAAAAGACGATCAAGACAATTTTAGGGAGGCTTTCGAGCATATAAAAGGTCCCCATACCAGCTTCAAATTTCTGTTTAGTGGCCCCTGGCCTGCATACAACTTTGTCATTTTACCAAAGAATAGTGATTTGCTTGAAGATTCTAAGCAAGAAGATTTGTTTGATAAAGTAGTCCAACATCAGGAGTTGGCGGGAGCGGAGAAGATATGACATTAAACAGCGTGATAGAAACGGATTTTCCTGAAGAGTTTGTTGAAGAGATGGAAAAATCTCAGGATGCTCTTCCCGAAAAGATTGATGCCAATCCTGAAAATGTAGAGAAGGGCTTGGCAAAACTGGTGCTTACACTGATAGAGTTGATAAGAAAACTATTAGAAAAACAGGCTATGAGAAGGGTAGAAGCAGACTCTTTGTCCGAGGAGGAAATAGAAAGGGTGGGTGAAACATTGATGAAATTGGAAAATAAAATGAAAGAGCTAAAACAGATATTCGGTCTCAAAGACGAAGAGTTGAACCTGAATTTAGGGCCTTTGGGAGATTTGATGTAGGAGAAAACGATGTCTAAAGAAGATGCCAAAATAAACTGTTCAACATTTCAAAAGCAAGAGCCGGTGATCGAGAATATCACGGTTAAAATTAACACCGGAAAAGATGTCTTGGAAAAGGCGGAATTTGCTAAAAAGTTACAGGAAGAAGTGGATGTGCTTCTTTCCTGTCCGGATTATGATGAAAAAAGTAAAGATTGTAATAATTGCCGTTTCATTGCAAACGTACGCACAAAAACAGCAGGTTTGATTATAAAGGCCGAAAAATTGGCATAATCAAAAAAGCGAGGAATAAACAATGGCAGAACAAAAGATGGTCCATGCTATAGAAGCAACTAATTTGGCCGATATCCTCGAAAGAGTGCTGGACAAAGGAATTGTTATTGCAGGAGATATAAAGATCCAGCTGGCCGATATTGACCTTCTCAATATCAAAATAAGGCTGCTGGTTGCTTCCGTGGACAAAGCTATGGAAATGGGAATAAACTGGTGGCAGCAGGACTCTTACCTGTCTTCAAAGCCAAAAAAGGCAGATATTGAAAAAGAAAACAGAGAGCTCAGGAAAAAATTAGAGCGTAACGAAGAATTGAAGAAGAGAGTAGAGCGTGCAGAAGCCAAGGCGTAAGAGGAACCATCTATGAGAACCCTGATGTACGTCCCAATTATCCATACAAGTGCCGACCTCGGTTCCATGGCTAACGATATAACAAAGAGAGGGATTGCGAATTTAGGGGAAGAAATCTGGACAAAGCATAGAAGAACCGTCGAGGATTTCTGGGACGCCATATCGGATTATTTTGATTCCATAGAAGTCAAGGGAATGAAAATATATCAAGATGGGATGGTCGGTGAAGATAAGATAGGCAAGAAAATAGTCGAAGATACCGCTAAAGCTGGAAGTAAGAATTATCAGTTGGTATCGAGGCTTCTTGAAAGAGGAGCTGTCTTGGTAAAGACAGAAGACTTCAAACTTGTTAAACAAGAATACGACAGATTACTTGCTATAACACAAGCCAAATCAATCCTTCGAAAGGTGATGGCATTTTTGAAATATAAGTTAGTAAAAACCATACTTTTAAATAAAAGAGACGCTTTTATCGCTAAAAGAATTGACGAAACACTCAGATCTGGCGAGAAAGGTATTTTGTTTATCGGTGCCTTCCACAAGATTAAGGGCAGACTTCCTAAAAACATCCAAGTTAGAGAAATAAAAGACACAGATAAAATCAGAAGATACCAAAGACTATTGCCTTTTCACAACAAATACCGAACGCAATTTGACGAGTTAGGCAAATATATTATTTCAGAAGTAACTTAGTACTACAACGCTACAAAGGCTCAAGTAAAATTATGCGGCCAGCCGATAATCTTTTATGGATAAATGATTTATCAGGAGATTATTGGTATGGACGCGAACACTATTTTGAGGATTAAACCGG
>Ga0209979_1002258_pt1 | contig 18818 bp, 18 predicted proteins | sample AnhtaG_FD_183114 | JGI IMG/M metagenome (GOLD analysis project Ga0209979, IMG submission 183114) | Deep subsurface microbial communities from Anholt, Denmark to uncover new lineages of life (NeLLi) - Anholt_01485 metaG (SPAdes) (version 2) | ecosystem: Environmental > Aquatic > Marine > Oceanic...
GGGGATTTCCCATTTTCAACCTGCTGACTCCCTCCAATGGCCACCGCTTCCCACCAACAGCATGCTACTGGCGGCTCCATCGTGTCAACCTTCTCCTCTCTGCTGACAAAACGACGGTCTTCCTGCACGCTCGGCCCATTGTCGCAGGCCATCCCGGCGGTGTGGCGTGAGCAGGTGGAGGGTGCGGCACGACTGCGGGAGCTGGCCGATGCCCTGCTGCTTCTGGCAACGGGCGAGGCGTCATCCGCTGTCGGAGGCCCTTGAAGGCCGAGGAAAGTAGCCTTCCCATTCTCTGCCGATCGCGCTATCCTGCGTTCGTGATCGAGATCGACGGCGGCCAAAAGTCCGGCAGCGGCACTATTGTGCGGAGCGCCTTGACTCTGGCGGCGCTTCTGGGCCAGCCGCTCCACGTGTACAACATTCGCGCTAAGCGACCGAAGCCTGGCCTCAGAGCTCAACACCTCACAGCCGCCCGGGCCATCGCCGAGCTCACCGATGCCTCTTTGGAAGGGGCGACGCTAGGTTCAGGCGAGATCTGGTTTCGTCCGGCAAAGGTCGCCAGGGGCGGCGATTATTCGTGGGACATTGGCAGCGCTGGCTCCACCACCATGATGGCCATGACCCTCCTCCCCCTTGCCTGCTTCGCCGAGCGTCCCTGCACCTTTCGGTTGAAAGGCGGGCTCTTCCAGGACTTTGCCCCCTCCGCCTACCACACGCAGCGCCTCCTCCTGCCCACCCTGGCGCGCATGGGCGTCCGGGCCGAGCTGCGGATAGTTCGACCGGGCTACGTCCCCAGGGATGCCGGCATCATCGAGGTGAGCGTGAAGCCACTGCAGGGCAAGATTGGCGCCCTTTCCCTACCTCTGCGTCGGGGGCCGGTGCGACGCATCTCGGGAGTGGCGCTGTGCTCCCACCTTCAGCAGCGGCGCGTCAGCGAACGCATGGCCGCTCGCTGCGCTCAGGTCTTGGAACGACACGGCCATCGTGTGGACTTTGAGCATCTGTACGACACTACAGCCGTGCAGGCCGGCGCGGCCCTGGCTGTCTTTGCCGAGACCGCAGACGGCTGCCTTCTCGGTTCCGATCGAGCAGGAGCTCCCCGGCGCACCTCAGAGGCCATTGGCGAACACGTTGCCCGCTCTTTGCTGCAAGACCTCGACAGCGAAGCCTCCGTTGACCGCTATTTGGCCGACCAACTGGTGATCTACGCCGTTCTGGCCGACGGAGTCAGCCATTACTCGGTCCCTACTCTGACCGAGCACTTGGAGACTAACCTGTGGCTGGCCGAAACGATCCTGGACGCGCACGTGCAGGTCAGCGACCACGCCGTCCGCATTGAGGGCATCGGCTTCTCCCTTCCGCCATTGAACAAGGAGGCTGAGTGATGAACCAAGGCTCCATTCCCGCCAGCGATCCCTACCAGCGACGCCGGGTCTCCGTGATCGACAGCGAGATGGCCTATGTCGACAGCGGCCGGGGCGACCCGATGGTGTTCCTACACGGTAACCCGACGTCGTCCTATCTCTGGCGCAACGTGATCCCGCACGTGGAGGGCCTGGCGCGCTGCCTGGCCCCCGATCTGCTTGGGATGGGCGAGTCAGGCAAATCGCCGAGCGGTTCTTACCGGTTCGTCGACCATGCTCGCTATCTCGACGCCTGGTTCGACGCGCTCGGCCTCACGGCGAACGTGACCCTGGTGGGCCACGATTGGGGCTCGGCGCTTGCGTTCTACTGGGCACATCGCAACCCTGATCGGGTCAAGGGCATCGCCTACATGGAAGCGGTCGTCCAACCGGTGACCTGGGAGGAGTGGCCTGAGCCCGCGCGCGCTCTGTTTCAGGCCATGCGCTCACCGGCTGGTGAGGACATCATCCTGGAGAAGAATGTGTTCGTCGAACGGATCCTCCCGGCCAGCGTGTTGCGGGGCCTGACCGATGAGGAGATGGCCGTGTACCGCCGGCCCTACCTGGAGCCCGGCGAGTCTCGGCGACCAACCCTGACGTGGCCACGGGAGATTCCTGTGGACGGAGAGCCCGCGGACGTGGTCGAGATCGTGGGTCGCTATGGGGAATGGCTTGGCGCTAGCGATGTGCCGAAGCTGTTCATCAACGCTGACCCGGGAGCCATCCTGGTCGGGAGGCAACGGGCGTTCTGCCGCAGTTGGCCGAACCAGCGGGAGGTCACGGTCAAGGGGATCCACTTCATCCAGGAGGACTCGCCGGCGGAGATCGGGCAGGCCATCGCCGAGTGGTACGCCTCGTTGTGAGCCTCGTCTCTCCCGAAGGACAGGGACCGCGTTGACGCTCTAGAGGGTCCGGGCGTCACCCCTTCACCTGGTCCGAATTCCGAGATCCTTCGCTTCAAGTGATCCGCTGTATCCATTTCGCGGCCTTCAAGCAGTGTGACTTCTTGGCCTGAGCTCGTCGCTACCCTTACTTGGCACACGGTCACTGCGCCAGTGGAGAACTGACCGCCGTCGAGCTGCCCTTCACGGGGTGCGAGATGGCCGCCAGACTGACGAAGCGGGGTTGACAAGCGCAGATTAAGGCCGTATAATATGTCTAAAGTGGATAAAGGGTTGTCCTAGGAGTGAGCAAATGATGGAGAACGTATCGACTGCGCGGCTTGGCCGTTGGAGCCTGACCTTCCGCTACGTGGACGTTATCCTGCCTTTCACCTTTCTTCTGCGCGTTGCCATGGGCTGGATCTTCGTCTGGGCAGGGTTCGACAAGTTGCTTAGCGACTGGACATCGGCGGGCTTCTTGGTCAACGGGAGCAGCGGGCCTCTTAAGGGCTGGTTCGTGGATCTGGGAACCAACAGCGCGGCGGTCAATGTCATCGATGGGCTGGTCATCTGGGGCCAGATCCTGATCGGCATCGCCCTGATCCTGGGCGTCGCCACCCGCTTCAGCCTGTTTTGGGCCGGGGCGATGATCTTCATGTTCTACATCGCCCAGTTCCCACCGGCGCATAACCCGTTCCTGGATGAGCACATCGTGTACATCGGGGTCTTTCTCCTTCTGGGTGCGCTGGGGGCTGGCCGTATTATCGGCCTGGACGCGCTCGTAGAGAAGCTGCCTTTCCTGCGCCGGATTCGGGGCGCCGAGTATCTCTTGGGATAGACTGGCCAGAGCGTCCGTAGAGAAGAAGGAGAGGCGCGCGATGGGCGAGGGAAGGTCGAGGAAACTGTATCGCTATGTGCTACTGGCGGCGGCGACCGTTCTGGTTATGACTGCCGCTCTGATGCCTGCCGCCGGCCTGGCCGCGAGTGGAAGCGGCCCGGATTCGGCGGCCGGAGCTGCCGCTGACGCGCTCCAGGGTCTGCCGGCCGATCCTGGAGCCGCCGGCGGGGCAGGGTGGGCTGCCAGCGCGGCCGTCGATGCCGACGAGGACTGCTGTGACGATGGCCACATGTGGGGCTGGGGTGTCGGCTGGTGGTGGCTGGTCATGCCGATCGGGATGATCATCTTCTGGGGCGGCGTCATCGCGCTCATCGTGTGGGCGATTCGCCAGTTCAGTGAGGGTCGTGGCGGCGGGGGCAGCGCCATCGAAATCGCTAGGGGCCGCTATGCCCGCGGGGAGATCTCGCGGGAAGAGTTCGAGCAGATCCGCCGGGATCTGGCGTAAGCTGCAAACCTCCGCGGGAAGCGGGCTGAGGCCGCTGCCGGTGCCTTTCACGGGCAGGGGCCACACAGTGGCCTCAGAGAAGACATTGGTCCATTCAGGCGGGGAGAAAGCCCTCCCATACCTTCTGCAACTGGCGCTGGCTCTCCACAAGAAAGCATGAGTCGGCGAGACGCTATGCCCTTTTTGCGTTGTCTTGACAGCGACGAGTTGAGGGGGGGGTAGGATTCGTGCCAAGTCGCTTGACTTAATTCCACACCCCACGAGGGTCGGGAGATGAAGCTTTCCACGAGAGCGATGCTGGATGTGGCTCTTGTGGCTGGACAACCGGCCCCGCCGGAAACTCTGATTATGGGAGGTGCGTGGTCGAGTAGACGGCCCGATGCCAGGGGCTGTAATGTAGGCCAAACGTCGTGAAACAGACGGAGGTAAGTGGATGAACATGCCGTTTCGCTTCAAGGGCCGGGCGATCTTGCTTGGCCTGACGCTGCTCGTGGCTCTAGCTCTGGTGGCCGTGGCCTGCGGCGACGAGGAGGAAGAGGGAGGGGTCAAGGACATCCAGCGTAGCCCGGAGACGCCCATCGTCGTTCCCGCCGGCGAGCCGATCGTCGTCGGCGTGTCGGCGGCGCTGGCCGGGCCTACTGAGACGCAAGGCACCGAATCTCGTGACGCTACGGTGGTGGGCGTGGCGCGGTGGAAAGAGGAGAACGGCGATCAGATCAACGGACACGATATTGAGGTTCGCGCGGCGGACGACGGATGCTTCGAGGCCGATATCACGGCCCTGGCTGCGAAGCGGCTGCTGGGCCTGGAGGGCCTGGTGGGGGTTATCGGCCCCATGTGCAGCGACGGTACGGCGGCTGTCATTCCGACCTACGCAGAGGCCGGGATGGTAACGATCTCCGGCTCCGCCACCCGGACGGACCTGACGCTCACCCAGCCGGAGCCTAAGTTCTTCTTCCGCACCGCCTACACGAACGCGGGAGAGGGCGCCCTGCAAGCTCGCTACGTCATCGCACGACTTGATGCCGCCACGGCCTGCGTGATCGACGACGGCGAGGCCTACGGCGAAGACCTGGCCAATGCAGCGCAGGACGCCCTGGAGGAGAGCGGGCGCGCGGTGACCCGCGAGAGTATCGTACCAGGGGCTGTCGACTTTAGCGACCTGGCCGGCCGGATCGCCGCGGACAACCCGGACGTGGTGATCTTCGAGGGGTTCAATCCTGAGGGAGCGCTCCTCTACCGCCAGCTTCGGGACGCCGGCTACGGTGGGCCATTTATCGGCAGCGACGGCACGCTGTCAGTGCCGGACTTCATCGAGCCGGTGGGCGAACTGGCTGAGGGCGTGGTTTTCGCTGGCTGCTCGCTTGCATTGCCGGAGGAGTTCCTGGCTGACTACGTCGATATCATCGGCAGCGAGCCTGTGACCGCCTTCCCGGCGCAGTACGCCGACGCGGCGACGATCCTGCTGGACGCCGTGGCGGAGGTGGCCGTGGAGCAGGCGGACGGGTCGCTGGTGATCGATCCGCTGGAGCTGCGCGACGCCGTCAGCATGCCGAAGCTGCTGGCCGGGGTCTCCGGCGCCATCGCCTTCGATGAGAACGGCGACCGCCTGGCTGAGAGCTCAGGCCTTGTGATGTGCGAGGTCAAGGACGGCGAGTTCGTCAACTTCCGCTTCTAGCGCTTGCAGCTCAAGGGCAGCAGGCCAGGGATAGCCACCGATGACATTGAGAATCCGGCGAGAAAGGACGTAGAGAGATGACATCACCCGTTTCTCAGGGAGGCCAGTCCTTTACCTCACGCATCGCGATGTGGAGTGCCCGCCACCGCAAGGCCATAGCCATCGGCTGGGTGCTGATCGTCGTCGTCGCGCTGGGGACGTGCTCCGCGGTCCCCGCCGACACGGACGTCGAAATGGACGTGCGCGGCGAGGCTGGAGAAGCCCTCGATGTGTACCAGGAGCGGTTTGGCGTGGAGGAGACCGGCGAGGCCCAGGAGTTCGTCGTCTTCAAACACAAGGACCTCACCGTGGACGACCCGGCGTACGAAGAGACGGTCACGGGTCTGATGGCGGACCTCAGAGCTCTCGTGGCGGAGGAGACGACCGTCGTAGGCGGCACCACTGTCGTCTCTGACAAGCGAATCGTCTCCGGGACGCGGACGTTTTACGACACCGGCTTGTCGCGGGAGCAGGCGCTCGAGCTCGGCCTGTTCGTCGCAGTCAACGAGACCGAAGGTGACGTTACCTTCGCCATGGTCGAACTCGAGGGCGAGCTTGAGGACGCGGTTGACAACATCGATCCAGTCCTCGACGCCGTCGCCGAGGCGGAAGCGGCGTCGGACGGGTTTGAGATCCTCATCGGGGGCGACGCGTCGCTCAACAAGCAGGTAATGGAGATCGTCGAAGAGGACTTCGGTCGCGCTCTGATTCTGAACCTGCCGATTGCCTTCCTCATCCTGTTCGTGGTCTTTGGTGCGGCGGTGGCGGCCTCGGTGCCGCTGGCCCTGGCCTTCGCGGCGGTAATAACCGCGAACGGCATCCTGGCCATCGTCAGCCAGTTCTATCCCTTAGACATGGCATACCAAGAGATCGCGCTCCTGATGGGCCTGGCCACCGGCATCGACTACGCACTGTTCGTCGTCACCCGCTACCGCAGGGAGCGTAGGGCCGGGCGCTCCAAGGAGGAGGCGTTACGGGTGGCCAGCGGCACCTCGGGCAAGGCTGTCGTCTTCGCTGGCATGACCGTGCTCTTGGCCATCAGCGGGATGTTCGTGGTGGACAACGCAGTCTTCACTAGCCTGGCCCTGGCTGCCATCGTTGTTGTGGCACTTGCGATCGTCATCTCCGTGACCCTCCTGCCGGCGATCATCGCCATGCTTGGCGACAACATAGACCGACTCAGCCTACCCTTCCTGGGTCGTGGCACCGGCGAGGGAGGTGGAGTGTGGGGCTTCATCGCCGACCAGGTGCTGGCACGGCCGGCCATCATCGGTGCCGTCACGGTCGTAGCCCTGCTGGCGGTGGCGGCGCCGTACCTGACCCTGAACCTGGGGTTCAATGGCCCCAGAAGCTTCTCCGACGACGCGGAAGGCAAGAAGGCCCTCATCGCCCTGGAGGAGAACTTCACCATCGGCCTGATGCAGCCAGCCATGGTCGTTGTCGACGCTGGGGAGAAGGAGAACGTGTTCGCTGCGGACATTCAGGCCTCGGTGGCCAAGCTGGTGGGGCTGGTTGAGCGGGAAAGCGTCACGCCGGAGAGTCCCGACGAGCCCTATGGGGCTGTGGCCGGGGAGCCAGATTTCAACGACGCCGGCGACACGGAGCTGATCGCCATCCCCATCAACGCCGACTCTGGCGACCCCGAGGCGATCGACGCTGTGAACCACCTCCGCGACGACCTGGTCCCGCAGGCCTTCGAGGACAGCTCGGCGGAGGCCCTGGTGACCGGCATGACGGCCTTCAACATCGACTTCAAGGACGACATCATCTTCAGGACCCCCTTCGTCTTCGCTATGGTGCTCGGGCTCGCCTTCATCATTCTGCTGGTGATGTTCCGGTCAATCGTCATCCCCATCAAGGCCATCATCCTCAACCTGCTGTCGGTGGGCGCAGCCTACGGAATCCTGGTGCTCGTATTCCAGGAGGGGTGGCTGCTGGAAGGGATACTGGACTTCGAGGCCACCGGCATCATCGAGTCCTGGCTGCCGCTGTTCCTGTTCGCCATTCTGTTCGGTCTGTCCATGGACTACCACATGTTCGTCCTCAGCCGGATCAAGGAAGCCTATGAGAAGGGTATGAGCAACGAGGAATCGGTGTCCGTTGGCATCAAGGCCACCGCCGGCGTGATCACCAGCGCGGCGGCGATCATGGTGGCGGTGTTCTCCATCTTCGCCTTCATGCGCCTGATGGGCATGAAGCAGTTCGGCCTGGGGCTGGGTGTCGCCGTCCTGATCGACGCCACCGTGATCCGCTCGATCCTGCTGCCGGCCAGCATGAAGCTCCTCGGCGATTGGAACTGGTACCTGCCCTCCTGGCTGGAGTGGATCCCCAGGGTCAGGATGGCGGAGTAGCGGCATCAGAGGGCACGCCGGGCGGCGGCCCGACTGTGCGGACGGTGGGGTCGGCGATGGAGCAGGCCGGGCAGCGTCAGAAAGGCCTAGCTGAGCCAGTCGCCTTCATCCTTAGTACCAGAGGAAGGCTGCCCTACTTGCTCACCGTGATACTTGTGCCGTCGCTGTCGCCGTCCGGGTCGTGGTTAGCCGCGGCTCGCCACACTAGCGGCTACCTGGGCATCAAAGCGAAACCCAGCGTCACCGTTTCGCCTGCCACAACGCTGACTTCCTGGCTGCTGCTGACAAACCCTTTGGCTCTGGCCCTCACGGTGTGCGTCCCCGCCGGGACATCGGAGATGGTATAGTGGCCGTCGCCATCCGTCGTGGCTTTAAATCCTCCGGTCTGGACGGTGGCGCCCTCAATGGCGCCTCCAGTGTCGGCATTAGTTACTGTTCCAGTGACGGTGCCCGCGGTGTCCGCCGCAGCGATAGTGAAGGAGCTGGTGAAGTCCTGGTTGCCGCTGGTTGCTCCATCCTGGTCGAGAGGGTTGCCGCTGGTGTCGGTGACCCCGCTGGTTACCGTCACCATGTAGGTCGTCTCGTTGGCCAGATCCGAGTCGGGGTCGAAGGTGGCGCTCAGCCCATCCCCAGCGACCACAATGGCCTCGGCGACATCGACGGTGCCGTCGTAGACGGTGAAGGCGCCGGTCACGGTGCCGCGGTCCACCGGCTCAGAGAAGACAACCGTGATGCTGGTTGCAACGGGTACGTCGGCGGCGCCGTTGGCGGGATCAACCCCCGTTACCGCGGGGCCAGTCGTGTCCGGCGCAGCAGGTGCCGCGGCCTCATCGGCATCCACCAGACCGAAGCCGTACTGGCTGTCCCTATCGATCTTCCCCAGGTCATCCGCGGTCTCCCGCAGGCGCTGCCGCACCTCATCGTTGATGTAACCGTCGCCGTTCTCGTCGATGATGCCGCTGGCGATGACCAGAGCGGCCGTCCCCGCCACGTGAGGCGAGGCCATGGAGGTCCCGCTGCCCTCATAGTAGCCGGTGCCGTCGCAGACGTAGCAATCGCCCGTGGGCACGGTAGATTTCACGGCCACACCGGGCGCCGCCAGTTCCAATTCTGGGCAGGTACTGGAGAACGACGCCCGGCTGTCGTATATGTTCGTGGCGGCCACAGCGATGACCGAATTCCACAGGGCGGGATAGATGCAGTTTTCTCCTATGCCGGCCGGGTTGCCGCTGTTGCCGGCAGCGCCTGCGTGGATGATACCCGCTGCCTGCGCCTCATCGAAGGCGGCCTTCACCGTCTCGCCAGGATCACCTCGGCTGCCGTAACTGTTGTTCGTCACCTGCACGCCGTCTTCTATGGCCCGCTCTAGGGCGGCGACTATGTCGCTGTAGTAGCCGCTGCCGCTGTCATTCAACACCTTGTAGGCGCAGATGGTGGCCTCGGGCGCGACGCCCACCACGCCGAACCCGTTGTCCACAGCGGCGATAATGCCGGAAACGTGCGTACCGTGGCCATAGCCGTCCTCGGGAACCGAGTCGCCGTTGACGAAGTCATAACTGCAATCCAGGTCATAGTTCAAGTCCGTGTGGTCGGTATCAATGCCCGTGTCCAGGACAGCCACCTTGACTCCAGCCCCCTTGTTAAAGAGGTCGTGAACCGTGCCGGCTCCTATCTGTTTGACGCCCCAGCTATCGTCCAGCTCATCGTCAACCGCATGGACCTCCAGATCCCGCTCAACCCTCATGACTCTGGGTTGCGCCAGGAGGCCAGCGATAGCGCTCTCGGGAACGCTGGCGGCGATGGCTGGCACCAGGTCGTACCTGTACTTGATGGAACCCCCGAGATCCCTCACTAGAGCCTGCTCCGCCGCTCCGGGCTGGTCGTGGAAGGTGATGATCACCTTCGCCTTGCCTGCGGGCCCTGCAACGGCGGACGTCGCTACCAGGGACAAAGCAACGATGACAAGAAGTACGCCTAGTCGTCCCATAATCACACCTCCCAAGAATCACTCCTACCAATGCGGTCAAATTGCACTTGAAGAACTGCGCGTACTCGAAATATTACAGGCCCCGTCAGAGCCTTGTCAAGCGGCCTGTGCGGTGCCGACCAGGGTCTGCCGCCTCGGGGGCGTTGGCAGCGCCGTCACCCGCATTGCCAGAGCCTTGGAAGGCGTTCCCGTTGGCGGCGGCAATCGCCTCCCGTAGCGTACATTCCGTTCCGTCGCAGGTGCCGTCACCTGGATCGGCGGTACTGTTGACGGTGTACGTAGCGGGGCTGGCTTCCGCGCCTGGCCTTGTCAGCAGAACGATGGCGCTGGCGAGAGCGGTCAGGAGAAGTACCACGATAACGAGCCGCTTCATGGCGAGCCGCCTTTCCCCAGGCCGGCGTATCGCGAAGGGAGCCTACGGACGTGTGTAGGGTACGGCCATCATATCTGGCGGCGGCATGTGTGTCAACGGTGAGCAGGCTGCGCGCCAGGGGTTGACAAGGGCGGTGGCTGTGGTAGAATAAGTATTAAGAAAGAATGGCTCTAAACAAGTCCCCTTCTAGAATGCGGTTGGATGACCTGGTGGCCAAGATGAGGAGCGCTGGGCATCGCATCACGCCCCAGAGGCTGGCCATCATCAAGACCCTGGTAGACAGCGGGGAACACCCGAGCGTGGAGCAGATCTACCGCCGGGTGCGCAAGGACTTCCCTACCACTAGCCTGGCCACCGTCTACAACACGCTCGAGCGGCTGAAGGAGATGGGGGAGGTGCTGGAGCTTCCCTCCAGTGGCGGCAGTCGCTACGATGGTCTCAACCCTCAGTCTCACCCCCACCTCCGCTGCACCGTCTGCGGCGCCATCGAGGACCTGGACGTCGACCTCGGGCCGGCGGCACAGGAGGTGACCGCCAGGAGGGGCTACGCCGACGTTCACCATCGCCTGGAGTTCTACGGCGTCTGTCCCCGCTGCCAAGGGGTATGAGCCATCGGAATAGCGGCTAGCAGGAGAAAACGGAAGATAGGAGGTGTTTGCCATGATCGACGAGAGAATGCAAGAGGCCCTTAACAAGCAACTCAACGCGGAGGTCTACTCGGCTTACCTTTACCTGTCGATGTCCGCTTACTTCCAGTCGGTCAACCTGGTCGGCTTCGCGAACTGGATGCGCGTGCAGTGGCAAGAGGAACTGGCGCACGGGCTGAAGTTCTATGACTACGTGAACGAGCGTGGCGGCAGGGTTGTCCTGCAGCCGGTGGAGGCCCCGCCCTCCGAATGGGACTCGCCGCTGGCGGCGTTCGAGCACGTATACCAGCACGAGCAGAAGGTCACCGGCATGATCAACAAGCTGGTCGACCTGGCGGTCGAGGCAAGAGACCATGCCACGAACAACTTCCTGCAGTGGTTTGTGTCTGAGCAGGTGGAGGAGGAGGCGTCCGCCGATGAGGTGGTGCAGAAGCTCAAGCTCGCCGGCGGTGACGCTAGCGGGCTGTTCATGATTGACCGGGAGCTGGCCCAGCGCGTATTCGTTGCGCCGGCTGCGACAACGGAAGGAGGTACAGAATGAGCGTCTCCTCCCATTGCCAAGGCGGATGAGCCACGGAGACAGCGAATGGCAAAAGAAGAAAACCGAAGGAGGCAGGAGAACAATGGCGGAGGACAGGAAGATCCTGACTACCAGCTTTGGCGCGCCGGTCGATGATGACCAGAACACGATGACCGCCGGCAGCCCCGGCCCCGCCCTGCTGCAGGACGTTCACCTGGTCGAAAAGCTGGCCCACTTCGACCGCGAACGTATCCCCGAGCGTGTGGTGCATGCCAAGGGGGCGGGCGCCCATGGCTACTTCGAGGTCACCCATGACGTCACCCGGTACACCAAAGCCAAGTTCTTGTCCCAGGTGGGTAAGCGCACCGAGCTCTTCGTGCGCTTCTCCACCGTGGGCGGCGAGAAAGGCTCGGCTGACGCCGAGCGCGACCCCCGCGGGTTCGCGGTCAAGTTCTACACGGAGGAAGGGAACTACGATTTCGTGGGGAACAATACGCCGGTCTTCTTCATCAGGGACCCACTCAAGTTCCCCGACTTCATCCATACCCAGAAGCGGAACCCGGCCACCAACGTTAAGGATCCGGACATGTTCTGGGACTTCCTATCGCTTACGCCGGAGTCCATTCACCAAGTCACTATCCTCTTCTCCGACCGCGGTACGCCCAAGACCTACCGCTACATGAACGGTTACAGCGGGCATACCTTCAAGTGGTACAACGACAAGGGCGAGTACTTCTGGGTGAAGATCCACTTCAAAACCGAGCAGGGCATCCAGAACCTGACCCGAGAAGAGGCTGAACGTATGAAGGGTGTGGATCCCGACCATGCCACTCGTGACCTGTACGAGGCGATCGAGCGGGGCGAGTACCCGGCCTGGAAGGTCTACGCGCAGATCATGACTCCCGAGCAGGTCGAGAACTATCGCTTCGACTCCTTCGACATCACCAAGGTTTGGCCTCACGGCGACGCGCCGCTGAACCCAGTGGGCCGCATGGTCCTCAACCGCAACCCGGAAAATTACTTCGCCGATGTCGAGCAGTCCGCCTTCTCTCCCGGCAACCTTGTGCCCGGCGTTGCACCCTCGCCGGACAAGATGCTCCAGGGGCGCCTCTTCAGCTATCACGACACCCATCGCCACCGCCTGGGGCCCAACTACCAACTGCTGCCGGTGAACTCGGCCAAGGCCGTGCCGGTGAACAACTATCAGCGCGACGGGTTCATGCGCTTTGACTCCAACGGCGGCGGCAGCCCCAATTATTACCCCAACAGCTTTGGTGGCCCCGTGCCCGAGCCCGAAGCGGCCGAGCCGACCTTCGAGGTCTCGGGGAAGGCTGAGCGCCAGCGGTACACCCACCCCAACGACGATTTCGTCCAGGCCGGGACTCTGTACCGCAAGGTGATGACCGACGAGGACCGGGACCACCTGATCGGCAACATCGTGGACCACCTGGGCAATGCGCAGAAGCGCATCCAGTTGCGCCAGACAGCCCTCTTCTACAAGGCCGACCCTGAATATGGCACACGCGTGGCCGAAGGGTTCGGGCTGGACATTAAGGAGGTCGAACGATTGGCCGATATGTCCCATGAGGAACGAGCCAAGGCTACGGCGAAGTGAGCCCAGCGGGCTGTTCATGATTGACCGGGAGCTGGCCCAGCGCGTATTCGTTGCGCCGGCTGCGACAACGGAAGGAGGCGCAGGATGACCATTCCTCCCACTGCCGACGAGATCTTCGAGATGGCGGAACAGATCGAGAGGAACGGGTCTCGCTTCTATCGCCGGGCGGCGCAAGGATTTACCGATTCACGTGCCCGTCAGCTGATGCTTGACCTGGCGGCCATGGAAGATGAGCACGAGAAGGTTTTCGCTGGTATGAGAGCGGAGCTGTTGCAGCAAGAACGGGAGCCGAGGGCTCCCGACCCCTACGGCGAAGCGATTCTGTACGTGCGGGGGATGGCAGACGGAGTTGTCTTCGATGTGAGGACGGATCCGTCCGAACGGCTGACGGGGAAGGAAACGATGGAAGACATTCTCAGGACGGCTATCGAGCTGGAAAAGGACTCCATCGTGTTCTACCTGGGGATGAAGGAGATAGTCCCCGAGAGGCTGAGCAAGCAGAGAATCGACGACATCATCAAGGAGGAAATGGGCCACATTGGTGTCCTGAGCAAGGAACTGACCTCCTTGAAGGGATGAGAGCCGAGAGGCATGAGCGAAATCTTCAAGGCGACCAGAGTAACCGACAACGTCTAGTGGGTGGTGAGGCCACTGACCCGTCGGCGCTTGTGGCGTAGCCCGTAACAGGAGGACAGAGCAATGAAGCCATTCGGTTCGGTTGACGAGATCCTGGATTTTGCGATCGGGAAGGAGGAGGAAGCCGCCCAATTATACACTAGCCTGGCCCGCCAGACGCAGAAATCGTGGATGCGCCAGGTCTTCGAGGAGTTCGCCAGCGAGGAACGGGGGCACAAGGCGAAGCTGCTGGCAATCAAGCAGGATAAGCTCTTGCTGCCCGCAGCGGAGAAGGTCATGGACCTAAAGCTCGCGGACTATGTGATGGACGTCGAGCCGAGCCCGGACCTCGACTACCAGGAGGCACTCGTCCTGGCGATGAAGGAGGAGAAGGCGGCGTTCAGGCTGTACAGTGATCTCGCTGCTGCCACCGACGACGAGACGCTGCGCGCGACTCTACTAGCTCTCGCCCAAGAGGAGGCCAAGCACAAGCTGCGGTTCGAAATCGAGTACGATGAAGAGATCCTGACAGGGAACTGAGATTGCGCGGGCTGATGCCTGGCTGAATGGCGCACAACCCAGGTGTGGCCAGTCGCAGGGTGGTGGCCCATCAGAACCGAGAGTGCGGGGCCCGTTCAAGCTCCCGACGGGAGGGGAACATGGACGAAGTCAGGAGCACCCGGACCGAGCGCGACTCCATGGGGCCGGTGGAGGTCCCGGAGGAGGCCTACTACGGCGCGTCCACGATGCGCGCTGTCCTCAACTTTCCGATCAGCGGATTGCGCTTCCCCCGGCGGTTCATCCGTGCCCTGGGGCTCATCAAGCGCAGTGCGGCCGAGGTGAACGCAGAGCTGGGCCTTCTGGAGCAGGGGCTTGCCGAAGCCATCGTTCGCGCCGCTGACGAGGTGGCCGAGGGGCGTCTCGATGACCAGTTTGTGGTCGATGTCTTCCAGACGGGCTCGGGGACCTCGACCAACATGAACGCCAACGAGGTGATAGCCAACAGGGCGGCGGAGTTTCTGGGGGGCCAGCGGGGATCGAAGCTGGTGCATCCTAACGATCACGTGAACCTGGGGCAGTCCTCCAACGACGTCATCCCTACGGCCATCCACCTCTCGGCGCTTCTAGCCATGCGAGAGGAGCTGGCACCGGCGCTGAGCGCACTGCGGGCGTCACTGGCAGCCAAGGCGGAGGAGCTCTGGCCGGTGGTCAAGACCGGGCGCACACACCTCCAGGACGCGACGCCGATCCGCCTGGGCCAGGAGTTTCAGGGATACGCCGGGCAGGTAGCGCGCGCTCTGCGGCGGCTGGAAAGGGCGGCGGCGGAGCTGGAGGAGGTCGCCCTGGGCGGCACCGCGGTCGGCACGGGCCTCAACACCCATCCTCTGTTCGGGGCGCGGGTGTGCGAGCGCCTGTCGGCGGCCACCGGCCTGGCGGTGCGGGAGACCGATAACCACTTCCAGGCCCAGAGCAGCCTGGATGCGGTCGTGGCGTATAGCGGGGCCCTGAGAGCAGCCGCCATCGCCCTGCTCAAGATCGCCAACGACATCAGTTGGCTGGGCTCGGGCCCACGAGCCGGTCTCGGCGAACTGACCCTTCCGGAGGTTCAACCGGGAAGCTCCATCATGCCCGGGAAGGTCAATCCGGTTATTCCGGAGGCGCTCATCCAGGTCTGCGCCCAGGTGGTAGGGAACGACGCGACGGTGGCCATCGCCGGCCAGCGCAGCTTCTTCGAGCTCAACACGATGATGCCCGTCGCTGGCTACAACCTTCTCCAGTCCATCGAGCTGCTGGCAGCGGCAGCCAGGAACTTCGGCGAGCGCTGCGTCGATGGCCTCCAGGCCACGGAGAGGGGGCCAGAGCTGGTCGAGAAGGGGCTTGGTATCGCAACGGGCCTAGCTCCGATTATCGGCTATGACGCGGCGGCAGAGGTGGCCAAGGAGGCGGCACGCAGCGGGCGCACCATTCGGGAGGTGGCGCAGGAGCGCACGGGGCTATCGGACGAAGACCTGCGGCGTGCCCTCGACCCTACCTCGATGACCGAGCCCCGGCTGCGGGGGACGGAAGACTAGAACGGGAGCCCCCTGCGGCTGGAAGCAAGCACATCCCTGTTTCCTTGCAGGCTCCTCCTCAGCAGGTAGAAGTCGGTCTTCTCGTAGTCAGACCGCAGGAGCTCCTCAATCTGCGGTCCAGCGACTGACCTCAACCCCCGGCCATCTCGTCCACCTCTTCGGCGCCTTCCTTCAGGAACTTGTCCTCATCGGCCGTCAGAATGCTAATTAGGCGGGCGAACTCGCCGGCATGGACTCGCTCTTCGTTGGCGATGTCAATGAGGACCTTCTTGGCTAGGGGATGATCGGTGGCCTGAGCGTGGGCCATGTAGAGGTGAACCGCTTCGTGCTCGGCGGCGAGGTCCAGGCGGATGGCCCGGACCAGCTCTTCGAGGGTGAGCTTGCGAGCGGGCACCATACCACTGAAGGGATTGAGGAACTCGGGCATTTCCCCACCTCCTCTGATTGTTTTTCGGATGGCATCATGATACCATCCCCCCGCTGCGCATGCAGTTCAGCGATGGCATCTCTCCCTCATCATATGAACGAAGCCTTCCTCAAGGTCGCCGACCGCTGTCTCTCTCAGAGGGACGAGCTGGTGAATTGGCCGGAGTGGGGCGACTTCGTCCTCGCTGAGGGGCTCATAGCTGCAACCGATGTCTCCGGCTGCCAGGGCTACCTCGAGCTGGCCAGACAGATCCTCGACCTCCGCATCGAGGCGCTGGAGGGTCGCCGCCACGTGGAGGCGGTGGCTCAGCCGATCAAGACGCCCGCAGGTTTCACGCCGGAGACCAGGATAACCTTCAGCCGCTCGGCGCCAGTCATCATGTGGTTCGGCCTCGTATCGCCGCTGGTGATGCTGTACCGGCGCCTGGACAGCCAGCGCTACTTGAGCGCCGCCGTCTCCCTCGCCGAGGATGTCGGCAGGCGGGCGCCTCGCTCGGCCGAAGGCGCCATCTACATGCACCCGCTGGCGCCCCAGGCATTCGTGGACAGCGTCTACTTCGTCGTTCCGGGCTGGCTGGACCTCGCCGAGGCAACGGGGGAGGAGCGGTTCCGGGGGGAGGCTGTCCTCCAGCTAGAGGCGCATATGGACAAGCTGCGAGACGATTCCGGTCTCTTTTTCCATGCCTGGGACGAAAAGGCGGGCCAGCGCTCCTCCTGCCTGTGGGCACGAGGGAATGGCTGGATGGCAATGACGCTGGCGGCCATCTGCGAGACGCGGCCGGAGGACGATGCCCTGCGGCAGCGGGCCGTCCCTCTCCTCCAGCGGCAGGTCGCCGCGCTGGTGCCCCTGCAGGATGGCAGTGGGCTGTGGCACACGGTACTGGATGCGTCGTCCACTTACCTGGAATCGTCCTGCGCCGCTGCCTTTGCCCTGGCGATAGCGAAGGGCGTCCGCTGCGGCGTCCTGTTGTCGGAGTTGCAGCCCGTTGCCGCTCGGGCCTGGCAGGCTGTGCAGGGCTACGTTTCGCCGGGCGCCGACTTCACTGGCGTGAGCGGCGGAACGCTCCCCGGCGACGCCGCGCACTACAACAGCATCCCGGTCGGCGTTGAGCGCTTCGGCACCGGCATTTTCCTGCTGGCCGGCGCCGAGCTGCAATAGGGCTCTCTACGTGCCGGCCTCCCTCAGCGCTCTCGCCTCGGATGAGCTCGCGCTCTACCCGCCGCAGATCCTAGGCCAGGCGGCTTTCCACGGCCTGCCGGTTGATGTTCTTGAAGAAGGCCTCGATGTAGTCAGCCCGCTTCAGGCCATAGTCCAGCATGAAGGCATGCTCGAAGACATCCATGACCAGGACGGGAAGACAGCCCGCCAGATGGCCGGTCTCGTGCTCATTGATCCACTGGTTGATCAGCCTTCCTGACACGTTGTCCTGGTAGAGTATGACCCAGCCGATTCCCCGCATGGCGCCGGTACCCCTGAAGTCGGCCTCCCAGGCTTCGTAGCTGCCGAAGTCGCGGGCGAGCTTGTCGCGCAGCTTGGTCGATTGGCCGAGGTCTCCCTTGCCGCCCAGGTTTTCGAAGTAGTACTCGTGCAGGCGCATGCCATCGAACTCGAAGCCCATTCTCCGCTTCAGTTCGGCGTATTCAGGCGTGGCGAACTTGCTCTCCTTCGCCATCTGGCTGAGAAGGTCGAGCAGCTTGTTGGTGTTGGTGACGTAGCCCTGGTAGAGGGTGAAGTGATTCCTCAGCAGTGTCTCGCTGAAGCCTTCCATCCCTATGAGGTGGCTGTAGTCTCTTGCCTCGTAGGCCATGGTCGAGACCTCCTTTCTTATTGCTTCGCCTCTCTGGGCCAAGGGTCTAGGCGCGGATAGTTTACTCTTAAGTAAAATTTTAGCACCGCCAACGGCATGGTCAAGGTTATCCAGCAGGAGGCTCTGGCCCGCGAGCTACCGGAAGAGGTCTGCGATTGGTTCCGCGCGGCGTGAGCATCAGCGGCCGGGCTGTTGCCTAACGGAAGCGCATCGCTATAATGGCGGCGAGGGCCAGCGAGGCCCGCCGTCTGCCAGGAGGGACCACCATGAGCTTCCAGTCCACCGGACCGCAATTTGCCGTGCGGCGCCAGCCCGATTTCGAGAACCTGCGCCGGACGATCCTGCGCCAGGATCCACCAGGGACGGTGCCCTTCTTTGAGCTGTTCGTTGACCCCGGCATGGTCGAGGCCGTGCTGGGGGAGAAGTTCCCTGTCAACCTGCACCGCTACGTCGAAGAGCCTAACTTGGAGCTCAGCGGGGATGAACTCCCCGGTCTGATGAAGTCCCTCGACATGTACGTCCGCTTCTGCTACGAGGTGGGCTACGATTACGTGCCCATGGTGACGGGTTTCAGCCTTCGGCGGAGCTTGAAGACCGCCGCCGATACCGCCGGGGTCGAGAACTGGCCCGGCGGCCAGCGCTACTGGCAGGACGAGGCCAGCGGCCCCATCCAGAGCTGGGCGGATTTCGAGGCCTACCCCTGGCCCAAGCCCGAAGAGATGAGGCACGCGGCCCTGGAGTACGTCAACACCCGCGTGCCGGAGGGGATGAAGATCGCTGCCTTTCTGTTCGGCGGCATCTTCGAGCACGCTACCTGGCTCATGGGCCTGCAGTCCTTCTCCTATGCCCTCCGCGATCAGCCCGACCTGGTGGAGGCGATTTGCCAGCGGGTGGGCGAGCTGGCGACTGCGACCGCTGCCCAGGTGGCCACGATTGATAACATGGGCATGATGTTCCTCAGCGACGACCTCGGCTTCTATAGCGGCACCCTCGTTTCGCCGGACGTCCTGCGTCGCCACATCTTTCCCCACTACAAGAAGATCACCGAAATCACGCACCA
>Ga0209979_1002259_pt1 | contig 18812 bp, 15 predicted proteins | sample AnhtaG_FD_183114 | JGI IMG/M metagenome (GOLD analysis project Ga0209979, IMG submission 183114) | Deep subsurface microbial communities from Anholt, Denmark to uncover new lineages of life (NeLLi) - Anholt_01485 metaG (SPAdes) (version 2) | ecosystem: Environmental > Aquatic > Marine > Oceanic...
AATAGAGGATCTGGATGTTGTAATCAAAAATGGTTTTACAATGTTTACCATTGATCCTTCAGATTTCATATTAACCGGAGCCGGCAGTCAGGATAAAGATAAAATAAGCAAAAGATATGATTCTATTCCTGAAAAAAAAGAGATTGAGAAGTTCTATCTGGGTAAAAAAATCACCATTAACAAAAAAGTGCTGGAATTTGATTTGGATTCATTAAAATTTGTGGCAGCTTCCTATTTTGATGCCATAAAACATGTTGTAAAGTGCTATAAATTCATAGAACAGAATAAGAAAGATAATTTTGACTTTGAAGTTTCCATGGATGAAGTAGATAGTGCTATATCGCCCCTGGCGCATTTATTCATAGCCGGTGAGCTTCAAAGAAACGAAGTAAATTTCCATAATATTGCACTGCGCTATCCGGGAATGTGGGAAAAAGCCATAGATTACATCGGAGATATAGACCAATTCAGCCATGAGCTAAAAATGCATGCCGGAATCGCAAAAAAATTTGGCCCATACAAGCTATCTCTTCATTCCGGAAGTGAAAAATTTTCCGTATATAAGATATTTTCTGAGGAAAGCGATGGTCTTTTTCACATAAAAACCTCCGGGACCAGCTGGCTGGAGTCATTAAGGACAATAGCTGTAAAAAACCCGGATCTTTTTAGAAATATGTATGATTATGCTGTTAAAAGATATGAAGAAGAAAAGAAATCTTATCATATATCGACTGAGCTTTCATCAATTCCCGATATAGGTAAATTTAGGGAAGATAAGTTCGACAATCTACTTGATTTAAAAGAATGCCGGCAAATGCTACATGTAACATTTGGCGCAATACTAACTGCAACAAAAAATAGCAATCATATTTTCAGTGACAGTATTTATAAGACATTATTTGCAAACGAGCCACTTCATTACAAGTACATAACCAAAAACATAGACAGGCATCTTGATCTGCTTGATATTTAAAACAGCTAAGATTATATTGATAATAATTTTTAATATTATTTAAGGGGATTTATAAGAATGGCAAACCTTAATATTTTTGATTTAAAAGGCAAAACGGCTGTAATTACAGGGGGAGCAGGAATCCTTGGTTCTTCAATTGCATCGGGACTTGCAGGTGCAGGTGCTAAAGTAGCAATATGTGATATAGCAAACTATAGCCAGAGAGCACTGGATATGGCCAAAAGGGGCTTTGACGCAAAAGGCTACTATGTCGATGTAATGGATAAGGATAAAATCACCGGCTGCAAAGACATTATACTGGCTGATTTTGGAAGTATTGACATACTGGTTAATGCTGCGGGGGGAAATTTAAAGGAGGCCACAACCTCAAAAGAACTCTCTTTCTTTGATCTGCCTCTTGATGCCATGGAAAAGGTAATGGCACTGAATCTATTTGGTGGAGCCATACTTCCTGCCCAGGTATTTGGAAAGGAGATGGCAAAAAACATAAGCGGAGGCTCAATTATTAACATTTCCTCAATGAATGCATTAAGACCCCTTACAAGAATTCCGGGCTATTCAGCAGCAAAAGCTGCAGTCTCAAACTTTACCCAGTGGCTTGCAGTACATTTTGCACAGGAATACAATAAAAAATTGCGCGTTAATGCAATAGCTCCGGGCTTCTTTCTAACCAGCCAGAACCATTATCTGTTGTTTGATAAGGATGAAAAACTTACAGAAAGAGGCAGGTCAATAATAGCACACACTCCCATGGCAAAGTTTGGAGAACCTGAAGACCTTATCGGAGCATGTATATGGCTTTCTTCAGAAGCTTCCGGATTTGTTACAGGAATAGTTGTCCCGATAGATGGCGGTTTTAGTGCATACTCAGGAGTATGAAACTCTCACTGTTTTAATGATTCATAGATAAACAATTATTTAAATTGAAAGGAATATAGATGGAAAAACAAGATATTGGCCTGATTGGCCTTGCGGTAATGGGACAGAACCTTGTCCTTAATATTGAATCAAAAGGTTATTCGGTTGCGGTATACAACAGGACAGAAAGCCGTACAAAAGATTTTATTGAAGGTAAAGCAAAAGGTAAAAATATAGAAGCCGCATATTCTTTAAAAGAATTTGTGAGCTTGCTTAAAAGACCAAGAAAAATCATGCTTATGGTAAAAGCCGGTAGCCCTGTAGATGGTAACATTGAAGACATCCTCCTCCTCCTTGAGTCGGGAGATCTTATAATAGACGGGGGTAATTCATTCTATAAGGATACCGTTAGAAGGGAGAAGTATCTTTCCGGAAAAAATATTCTATACATAGGTACAGGTGTTTCCGGTGGAGAGGAAGGGGCTCTGCTTGGTCCCGCCATTATGCCCGGAGGAAAAAGGCAGGCATATGATATGGTAGAAGGCATATTTTCAGATATTTCTGCAAAAGCAGAAGACGGAGCACCCTGCGTATCATATATAGGCCCGGACGGAGCAGGGCACTTTGTAAAGATGGTCCACAACGGGATTGAATACGGCGATATGCAGCTAATAGGAGAATGCGTCTGGGCGCTAAAGAATGCCCTGGGCTATAATGCAGCACAAATTGCAGACATAATGGCAGACTGGAACAGGCCATCTGACATATTATCTTCATATCTTATAGAGATAACAGGTCAGGGAATGAGGGAGACGGAAAAGGAATCCGGAAGCTACCTTGTAGACAGGACCGCTGATATTACCAGAATGAAGGGAACCGGCACCTGGACAGTTACAAGCGCACTTGAGCTTCTTGTTCCAATACCCACAATAGCTGCAGCAGTATTTTCAAGGGAAATGAGCCAGGATAAGGACCTGCGGCTTGAGATTTCAAAGATATTAAAACCGGTCCCATCCGGTTATAATTTAGACCCTGAAGAATTTACAGGTATTGCCCATGATGCCCTCTATATTGCCAAAATATCATCATATGCGCAGGGCTTTGCACTTATGGAGGCAGCATCTTCCAAATACGGCTGGAATCTTGATATGGGACGTATTGCAAAAGGATGGAGAGCTGGATGCATAATACGCGCCCAGTTTCTCTCAAAGATTACCGAAGAGTACAAGACAAATCCGAAACTACCCAACCTTATGGCAGCACCTTCTTTTTCCAGCTTTATTAACGAGAAACTTTTAAGCCTTTCAAGGTTTATTGAAGCTGCCCGAAACGTTGGAGTACCCACTCTTGCCATGAGCTGCGCTTATGACTACATACTCCAGATAGCCTCTCCTGTTATGGTATCAGCCCAGGTAGCCGCCCAGCAGAGGGACTACTTTGGCGCTCATGGCTATTTTAAGCTTAAAAAGGACAGCTCAGAAATAGAGCTAAAACCTGATGGAAGCTACCAGGAATATCATACAGAATGGATGGAAGATGGCCGTCCGGAAAAAAAGTTATAGAAAAATATTGGTTTTAGGAGGCTGATATGAAAATTGAACTTCGAAAAGACTATAAATATAGCCTGGTTGTACCGACAAGCATCGGGGTGCGCATTACCCCGGCGGACAGGCAGCCGGTTAATTGCAGTTCAACTTTTACTATGCAAACTACCAGTGCTGAGACCAATGTTGCAAGTGTGTCTTCTTACCTGTGCCTGCCTGTAAAAGTGCTTACTGTATTTGTTAAGGACAGCCCCATTGCAAAAATGATAAAAAGCAATCTTCTGTCAAGGAAGATGTCCTATGAAGGCAAAGATGTGCCCCAGGGAGGACCATGGGGATACCGCCACCAGTTCAACATTGCCGACAGCGGTTATGGCCCCCGCGGCCCCCGGGTGCAAAATGACCGCGCCGGAGAAGTGGGCAGGATACTGGATGCAGGGGATTTTGACCTGGATAGAATTTTTAATACTGAAGGAGTTCAGGTTCTGCATCTCTCAGGCCTTATTGCTGCACTTTCTCCACAGACCGGCAGATTTTGCGTTGAGCTTGCAAGAGCTGCAAAAAACAGCGGAACAAGGATTTGCTTTGACTTAAACTACCGCGCTTCATTCTGGAAAAACCGCGAAGATGAACTTGGAAAAATTTTTTCTGATATTGCAGGACTTGCAGATTTTCTTGTAGGTAACGAGGAAGACTTCCAGCTCTGCCTGGGCATAAAAGGTCCTGAGGCCTGTGGAAAGGACTTATCTTCAAAGATTGACAGCTTTAAGGAAATGATAATAAATGTAAGAAAAAAATATCCCACTACGTCTGTTTTCGCCACGACCTTAAGAGAGGTTATCAGTGCAAATTGCCATCTATGGGGCGCAATAATGCTTGAAGGAGGAAACTGGCATGTAATAGAACCGCGCGAGATTGAAGTTATTGACCGCATCGGCGGCGGGGACGGATTTGTGGGTGGAATGCTTTACGGCATCCTAAAGGGCTGGGAGCCTGAAAAGTGGATACAATTTGGCTGGGCATCCGGCGCATTCGTAGCGACTCTAATAACAGATTATGCAACCCCGGCTGATGAAGAACAGATATGGAACATCTGGAGCGGAAATACAAGGGTAAGGCGGTAAAGGCGTAAATTTTTATGAGATTAATAGAAGATATAAATGGCATAGACAAAGGTAAGCTTTATAGCTTTACAGCCTCTGTTTTAGAAGGTATAAATCCCGGCAATAAGGTCCTTGTAATTATCCCCGATTATACAAGAGTTGATTTTGCAGATAGAATCGGCCCTTTAATAGTAGATATATTTAAAAAAAAAGGTGCATTAAAATTAGATTTTCTAAATGCCGGCGGAACTCACAGGGAGATGACTGAGCCTGAATTTTTCTCAAAGATTGGACTGGAGAAAAAGGATAAAACAATATCTTTTTATAACCACAAATACAGTAATCCCAAAAACCTTGTAACTATTGGCAGTATCCCTTCAGAAATTGTTAAAGAAAAAACACGCGGCCAGCTCCTTACACCAATCTCTGTAACAGTAAATAAATTAATACTATCTGATTACAGTACAATTATTGCTATCTCCGGCACGGCACCCCATGAAGCAAGCGGATATTCGGGAGGCCTTAAGATTTTTTTCCCGGGGATATCAGGTCCGGAGGTAATTGGCCTGTTTCACTGGTCGGCTGTTCTTGTCGGAATACCGGATATTATAGGTACGGTGGATAACAATGCAAGAGATATAATAAATGAGGGTTCAAAACTGATATTTGATAATCTAAAATGTGATGTGTTTACTTTTAACATGGTGAGTTCCGAAACGGATTGTGCCGTAATCCCGAACGGCTTCTATGTTGATAAAGGATATGAGGGCTTTATAAGGGCATGCAGGGCTGCTGCTGCTCTAAGTTCTAAAGTCCATATAAAATATATTGACAGGCCGCTTGAGCAGGTAGTTCAGGTAATTCCTGAGTGTTTTGACGAAATCTGGACTGCTGCAAAAGGTTCATACAAGCTTCAAAAGCCGGGTGTAATGGCTAAAGGAGGAGAAGTCATCCTCTATGGGCCGCATATAAGTTGCTTTCATTCCAATAAAAAAATAGATGCAGAACTTAAAGAAGTCGGATACCACTGCAAAGACAGAGTCTGCAGCATACTGGGTTCTGAAAAAAAGATAAGCAGAAACAGCGCCTCCCATCTCATAAATGCAGCCGGACCGGGCACCTTTGACCCAAAAACTAAAAAAGAAGAGCTGAACTTTAAGCTCACCCTTGCAACCGGAATACCTGAGGAAGTCTGCAAATCAGTTGGGCTAAACTACCGGGATCCCAAAACTATTAAAAAGTCTGACTTTTTGAGTCCCGGAAGACTCTGGATAAAAGAAGGCGGAAAATATCTTTATATGCTGGATAAAAGGAAGGATGGCAGATGAGATACGGCATAGTAGTATCAGTTTCAAAAACAAAATTCGGACCGATAGTTTTTAAGGAAAATTTATATGAAAATTTAGTAAAAGTTAAAGAACTGGGATATGACGGAAAACATCAAAGACCATAGGAGGCCTTGAAATAATTTCAATACTGGCATCACCAGGTACTGTAAAATCAATTACAACTGATGTTTTTATATAATTATAATTAAAGGAACTGGAAACTGATGTACCGCTGGAATTTAGAACTGCAACAGGAGCTGGGTAAGGCTTACCTGAAAAAATCTATGAGGCGGGTCCTCTTATTTGGCCCAAGTGTAGGAAAGATATGAGGATTATTGCCTTTACTTAAAGATTATAAAACAGAAATTATTTAACAAAATCATCTTTCAAAATTTTATTTAATTAATAATTTTTAACCGAATATTTTAATATTTTCAAACATTATCATTGGTATTTAGTAATTTATCTTTAAATATTTGTTTAATTGTGTTTACCAAAAAGAATTAATCCTAAATTACTGAAAATTCTATTAAATCTTGGCAATAGGTGGAAAAATATGTTAGAATTCATTCTAATAAAAAAAGAGAACTTTCTATATTTTATAGATTATAGTTGATGAATGGAAATCAGATCAAATAATTAAAGAGAAGATTGACCCAGTGCATTATTTGGTTTTATCGCAAATGGGATATTCAATTACTATAGTATATGCTAGTTGAATAGTTTTTAGTTTTTAAAAACTATGAAACTATAGGGTATTTATGATTGTTAAGTTAGAAAAACTTTTAAAATCAAAAAGATAGAAAGGTGCTATTCATCATGAATAAGGAATTTACTTTTTTTAAAGATACCATAGTAGATATTTTTGAAAAAATAGAAAGAGAAGAACAAAATATAAAAAAAGCTGCAGATATAATGGCCAGAAACATAATTAAGGATAAGATAATACATGCAATTGGTACCGGAGGACATTCTAATATGGGAGCTGAAGAAATGTTTTGGAGAGCAGGAGGATTAGTCCCAATTAATGCAATATTAGACGCAGGAATAAATTTAATCCACGGAGCAAGAAGGACCACTATAATTGAAAGGACCCCAGGTTATGGAGTGAAGGTAATGGACGCATACAATATTGGTAAAACTGCTGGTGAAGCAATAATTATTATAAATGCCTGTGGTATAAATACCATGACTATAGATGTTGCGCTGGAAGCAAAAAAAAGAAAGATGAAAACTATAGGTATAACTTCGACTTCTTTTGCATCTTTGATCCCAAAAGATCATCCATCCAGACACCCCAGTAATAAAAATTTACATGATTTAGTCGATGTTTTTATAAATAATCATCAACCTATAGGGGATGCAGTTGTAGAACTGGAAGGGGCCGATCAGAAAGTTGCTCCAGTTTCTACTATTTGTAATTCATTTGTAATACAACTGTTAGTGATAGAGACAGCAAAGAAGATATTAGAATTGGGCAAAAAGCCGCCAATTTGGAAGAGTGCAAATATGCCAGGCGGAGACGAGGCTAACCGGAAATATTTTGAAGAATATTCGAAAAGAATAAAACATCTATTGTGAAATAAAAATTATAATTTTTTTTATTTTAAGAGTAGAGATATGTCCAAGACCACTTTTTTTAATGTGTTAGGAAAAATTTAATATTGTTGAATAAATCATTCTATTTGATTATATAAAATTAAAAAAATAATAAGATATATTATTAAGGGAGAGTTTTTATGACAAAGCGTCTTTCAAGGAATAGTGAGCTTGGTCATCTGTTTGATTATAATAAAAAACCGGTACTCACAGTAGAAGAGGGAGAAAGTTTCATAGTTGAAACAGAAGATAACCTTTCGGGACTTATCAAATCAGATAAAGATCCACTAATTGAAAATCTTAAGCATTTTACGAAATATGATCCTCCAAAATTTAATCCTGTTAGTGGTCCTATATATATTAATGGTGCCAGTAAGGGTGATCTTTTAGAAGTTAGTATTGAAAAAATAATCCCGGCTGAGATCGGTTTTTCAGCCATAGATCCAGACGCAGGGCCTCTTTGTCATAATAAAAAATGGCCAGAACTTGGAGAGGCTTATATAAAAGTTTTAAAAAATATTCCTGGGCCCAGCGGTACAACAAGAAATGGAAAGGTAATTTATAATGAATATATCTCATGGGATCTAGAACCGATGATCGGAACAATTGGAGTAGCTACAGAATATGAAATTCACGGTACCTTAAATGGTCAAACACCCTGTTGCGGAAATTGGGATTGTAAAGATATTAAAGAAGGAAGTAAGCTTTATTTAAATTGCTTTCATGATGGAGCTTTGCTTTTCTTAGGGGATGTTCATGCCAGTCAGGGAGATACAGAGTGGACCTGCTCTGCTAATGAGGTCAAAGCAGAAGTTTCATTGAGTTGTAAAGTAATAAAGAATAAAAAAATTCCATATGCGAGAATAGAAAGAGAAGAATCAATTATTCAATTATTTGCAGATAAGCCTTTAGAGGATGCTGTACATAGAGCTATAACCAATCTTATGAGTTGGATGGTTGAAGAATATGGAGTAGGAGCAAAGGATGCTTATATAATGATTTCTTGCAGTCCTGAATTCAAAGTAAAAGTATACCAAATGATTAAAAGTCCAAATCTTCCTTATGTTGTAGGAGCGGAAATATCAAGAAAATATCTTAAGAATTAAAATTCTAAATATAATATTTTTATTAATTATTGAATAGAATGAAACCTATTTTTATGATTACAGGTATTTGCTTATGGAATATGAATGTTTATGCCGCATTCCAGGAAGAACTGGAATATTCAGGTTAATATATGAAGATGGAATAATAAAACTACTTAAACCAGTTAAGGCTGGTAATGTATCAGACAATGATATTAGTTGGCTTACTGCAGGATTATTTGATATACAAGTCAATGGGATGATCGGACATTTTTTGTCTTCAGATGGTTTAAGTATTAAAAAAGTTTTAGAAATTGACAAAGAACTTGAAAAAAGAGGAGTTTTATTTTGGTGTCCAACAATTTGCACTCAAAAATCTGAAATAGTGGCGAAAAACTTAAAAATTTTGAGTGAAATAATTGAGCAAAAAATAGCGCAGGGTATTTTTGGTATTCACATGGAGGGACACTATATATCAAGTTTAGAAGGCTATAGAGGCGTACATTCTCCAAAATACATAAAGGACCCAGTTCTTAAAGAATTTGATTACTGGCAAGAGGCGGCTGGAGGCAATATAAGGCTCTTTTCTTTAGCACCTGAAAGAAATGGTGCTATTAATTTCATAAAAAAACTGCGAAATGAGGGGGTAAAAGTTGGCTTAGCTCATCATGCTGCAAATCATGAATTGATTCTAGAAGCCGTGGCTTCGGGAGCAGATCTAGCCTCACATTTAATTAATGGGTGTACTCCTTTAATACATAGGCAGCATAATGTAATATGGTCTCAGTTGTCAATAGATGAAATGTGGGCCAGTTTTATTGCAGATGGACATCATGTTCCATATTATACTTTGAGAGCTGCAATAAAAGCAAAAGGCATTAATAGATCGATCCTTATATCAGATTTATTTTATCTTTCCGGGTTGCCAGAAGGAGAGTATATATCGGAATCAAATAAAATGAAAGTAGTCCTTAAAGACGAAGGTTTGTGGATAAAAGATAAGGATATGTTATGCGGAGCAGTAAAGACTTTGAACCAGGATGTAGAGTATATTGTAAAATATTGCAATTTCAGTATAGAAGATGCACTGATAATGGCTTCTATAAATCCTGCGCGTTATTTTGGTATTGAAGATAAAATGATGATTTATCCAGGCAGGAAAGGACCTTTAGTAATTTTTCTTTGGAAAAATAATAATCTAAAAGTAATAAAAATATTGAAATGATAATTACTTATTACTTTTGACTAATTATTATTTCGGAAGCAGAATCTTTGTCTAAAAATAATCTGGCGTATTCAGTTTTTCGAAGAATTGAAGCCGGAAAGGCAGGATCTATTGTTTCATTTAGAGTTGAATATACAGCTCTTGCCTTTCTTTTTTCAGGGACAATACATAATATTTTCTTTGCTGACAGCAAGCCAGGGATCGTGACAGATATAGCATGAGTAGGTACATCTTTTAATGATTTAAAATGCCCCTCATTAATCTGTTGATGACGGCTTTTTTCTTCTAATTTTACAACTTTTACCCAAACAGGGTCTTTAAAATTTGCAACCGTCGGTTCATTAAAGGCAAGATGCCCGTTTTCACCGATTCCAGCGCAGCAAACATCTATAGGGTGAGCTTTAAGTAAATATTCATAACCCCTGCAGGCAATTTCTGCATCTTGTGCATGACCAGGAACAGGGAAAAATGCACATACATTTGCATAACAGAGAAAATTCTTATTTAAAAAGAAAGAAAAACTCGCCGGGTGTTCAAAAGGTAAATTAAGATATTCATCTAAATGAAAAATATTTACTGCTGGCCAATATATATCTTTAATTTCTCTTAATTTTTTAAGAAAGCTGAGTTGTGAATTACCTGTTGCCAGCATTACATTGGCTATCTTCCTGCTATTAATAGCGGTTTTTATAGCATCAGCTGCTTCTTCTGCTGCAGCTTCACCCATTTTTTTATTTGTTTTATATATCTCTATTTTTAATTGATCGATTTTCATCTCTTTTAGTAAACCATTTCTCATAAAAACTCCTTACTTTATTATAAAAAAGCAATTTCGCATTTAAGAAATACTATACTTTTTCAAAATAATACGAAATATTAAGGTATATCATATTAAATGAAAAGTATAACATTAAGAGAGAAGAAAGAACAAGGCGTGAAATATTTTTAAATCTCTAGAAAATTTAAATCGTTTGCGTTATAATTATAATGTAAATTCTTAAAATAAATATTGTCAAATTTTTTTAAAAACAATTAGCAATAAAAAAAGTAAAATTTGAGGATATAGCAAAACTATTAAATCTTTCTGAATCTACTGTTAGCCGGACACTATTATTAGGAATTTTAAAAAAGAAGGGAGGGTTATGTTTATGTAGATTATAATAAATGAGACTTGTTTAAATGGAACAAATCTCAGGCAGTATTTAATCAAAAATATATTAATTTCTAAAGGAGGAGAAATGAAAAAAATTATATTATGTATTCTTGCTGTTGTTTTTGTTTTCACACTGGCTTTTTTGGGGACAGGTTGTAAGGAAGAAGCAGTAGAGGAAGCAGTAGAGGAAGCAGTAGCAGAAGCCGAAGAAGCAGTAGAAGAGGCAGTAGAGGAAGCAGCCGAAGAGGTAGTAGTTGCAGAAGAAGCATTAAGATTTACGCATATTAATGCCAGTGATCCAGCTGACCCCTTCATTTCAAAAATAAGCGTAGGGTGGAAAGAAGCATGCGAAAAATTAGGTGTAAAATCAGAGGAATATTTCGCTTATGCCGACTTAGCAAAGATGCTAGATTACACCAATACCGCAATTGCAGCAAATGTCGATGGCATTTATGTATTCAACAGTCTTGATGCAGAAGCTCTCCATCCTTCTATCGAAGCGGCAATTGAGAAGGGAATAGCAGTTGCTTTAGTGAGCTCAAGAGATCCTGTATATGGCCCAGATAAGGTTACTTTTGTAGGATTTGATCTTGAAGACCAGGGACATACATCAGGCGTATGGTTGGCTGAGCAATTAAAAGCTTCACAATTAACAAGTGATGTAAAGGTAGCATTTATGGCAGAGTTTAATGCACCATATTCGCAAATGAGAAGTGCAGGTACACTTAAAGCATTAGATGAAGCAGGGATTACATATATTGCTTCAGAAATTTATGAAGTCGGTATAGACCTCGGTGTAGCTATAGACAAAACTAAATCATACATGTTAGCTAATCCTGATACAAATGCCTTATTAGGCTTGGGTAGCCTGTCCAGTCCTGCAACTGTTATGGTTTTGCAGGAATTAGGATATGAACCAGGAGAGGTGAAGTGGTGTGGCTACGATCTTGCGCCTGAAGTAGCTACCGGAATACAAGCTGGATATGGCGCCAGCAATGTAGACGAAGTTTTCAACTATGGATTTTTACCAGCTATGGCACTCTATTTAAGAGCTAAATATGATTTTATCGTTGGAGATCTACCAGTTGCTACAGTAATGGTAGACTCAACCAATATTGAAGATTTTCTATACTGGGTAGACCAAGGAATAAAGTAAATTCCTTTAGGTCTTGATAATGACAAGGAGTAGAAATTCTACTCCTTGTCATCTTTTTTTAAAATTATGTTTATTGATATATTTATTTGAGTAAGTTATGGAATAGGCTTGAGAGTTAATTAATTACTCCTGAAAGGTTGTAGAATGAATGAACAAAATTCCCAAAAAATAGTAAATATCAAAAATAAGAATATATTTAATAATATATTTAATAGAATTGGTGCAGTCAGGGAAATAATAATTTTTGGTCTAGCAATCGCCTTATTTATAATTTTTTTCTTTACCACTAAAGGTATTATGTTTTCCCCAGAGGCTTTAAGGATAATATTTGTTGCTGTTTCCGAATTAGGCTTAGTAGCTATTGGTATAACAATGCTAATTATCTCTGGAGAATTTGACCTGTCTGTTGGTTCAATATCGGCTATGGGTGCTCTATTAGCAGCTAAGCTATATCAACTTGGTCTAAATCCATTTCTGGCATTAGTTATTGCTCTAATTGTTGGTATAGTTTTTGGGGGTTTTAACGGTTTTATCACAGTTAAATTTAATGTTCCATCCTTCATCGTAACATTGGCAACAATGATAGGTTATAGGGGGCTAATATACGTTATTACAGAGGGAGTACCAATAGGTTTTAGGGTAGTTGATACACACCCCGCTTTTCACAAATTCATTGCAGGAGAGCTGGGAGTAATCCCTGTCCCTTTGATCTGGCTTGTAATTGCCACCATAATTCTTATGTTAATTCTCAATTTTCGCAGGTTTGGTAATCATGTCTATGCCGTAGGTGGCAATCAGGAAACAGCAAGAGCAATGGGAATAAATACCGATAAGACAAAAATAATCTGCTTTATGGCATTAGGAATGCTTTCTGCTTTGGTTGGGGTCATGCGAGTTACTCGAGTCAGGAGTTTCCATTCTCTCCAAGGAGAGGGAATAGCGTTAATGGCTATTGCTGCTGCAGTAATAGGAGGAACTCTCCTTAAAGGTGGCGTGGGAACAGTACTAGGAGCTGTATTAGGGACTTTAGTTATCGTCCTTTTAGAATATGGTCTTATTATGTCTGGGGTTGGTGCATATATGTACAATCTTGTTTTAGGAGCAGTTATTATTGTAGTTGTAATCTTAAATAATGTCATTGAACAAAGGAGAAAATAATGGAAAAACAACCCCTAATGAAGGCAACTGATATTCATAAATGGTATGGAAAAATTCATGCAGTAAATGGTGTTAGTTTTACAATCAATAGAGGTGAAATTTTAGGGCTGATAGGTGATAATGGTGCCGGGAAATCATCACTATTAAAAGTTCTGTCAGGATATCACTATCAAGACAAAGGAGAAATCTTTATGGAAGGAGAAAAAGTGAAGATAACTTCTCCTGCTGATGCTAGAGCGCTAGGGATTGAAACAGTTTATCAAGAACGAGCGTTAGTAGATTCTATGAGCTTGGCTAGAAACTTTTATATGGGAAGGGAACCAGTAGGGCATACAGGATTCCTAGACAAAAGAAAAATGGCTGAATGTATAGATGTATTGAAAAAGATAGGACTACCCATTAATTCTCCCGACTATCTGGTCAGTAACCTTTCCGGAGGTCAAAGACAGGGTGTAGCAATAGGAAGGGCTATGTATTTTAAGGCTAAACTTGTTCTTCTAGATGAACCTGTAACAGCTTTATCGGTCAAAGAAGCACATAGGATCTTAGATTTAGTATTGGAATTTAAAGAAGCAAATATTTCAGTGATTTTTATCACGCACAACCTTCAACAGGTATATGATATAGCTGATAGATTCTTGGTTTTGGATAATGGAAAAAAAGTAAAAGACATCGAGAAAGATGCTACATCAATGGAGGAACTCACAAGAGCCGTAATGGGTGAAATAAATGCCTGAATATATGCTTGGTGTTGATGTAGGTACTAGTAGTTGTAAAGTCACAGTTCTTAGCTATAACGGGAATGTTATAGCTAGCTCCTTTAAAAGATATAGGACTTATTATCCTAAAGCAGGATGGGCTGAACAAAACCCTCAAGATTGGTACGAAGCTTTTAAGTATACGGTAAACAGTATTTTTGAAAAGAAAAATCTGCAAAAGAAAGACATAGTTTCAATCGGTATAGACGGGATGATGAACAGCCCGGTTTTTCTTGACGATAAGGGTAAAGTACTTAGATCAACTATTATCTGGATGGATCAAAGAAGCACTGCACAAGTTAAGTGGTTAAAAGAAAATCTAAAAAATGATATAGTGCTAAATGGTCCAATTACTTCTACAGCACTACTTAGTAAAATTCTTTGGGTAAAGGAAAACCAACCTGATATTTGGAAAGAAACTTGGAAAATCCTTTTACCTAAGGATTTCATTAGGTTTAAACTTAATAATTCATTTGTTACTGACTGGTCAGATGCATCAGCTACTCAATTATTCAATGTAAAAGAACTTTCTTGGTCGGATGAAATCTGTGAATCTACAGGCATAAGCATGAATAAACTTCCGGAAGCTGTTTCACCAACAGAAGTTGTTGGTCGATTGCCAAAGAAAACAGCAATAGAGATAGGACTCCAAGAAGGAATTCCGATAGTTGCTGGTTGTTCAGACGCAGCATCTGACAATCTTACAGCTGGAGTAATATATCCAAACCAGTGTTTAATTCGGCTTGGTACTTGTGGTGCTTTGTTCATGATAATAGACAAATTGCCTTCAAATCAATCAAAGCGATACTATATTATAGTGCACTCTATGCCTAATCGGTGGATGATACATTTAGCTACACCTGCTGGTCTTGCACTAGAGTGGTTCCAGCAAACTTTTTTTAAAGAGGGTCCTATTATTACAAATGAAATCTTTGACGCAAAAGCTAAAAAAATCCCTGCGGGATCACAAGGACTTATTTTCCATCCTTACCTATCAGGGGAACATACGCCACGTGAAGGGTTAAAGTTGAGAGGAGATTTTGTTGGTATAAATCACCAACATACAAAAGAGCATTTCAACAGAGCTGTCCTAGAGGGCATTGCATTTTCAATTAAGGAATGTTTTAAAACATTTGAAGAAATAAATCCAGAAATCAAATCTACTAGAGCAGTGGGGGGAGGTATGAAGAGCATTCTCTGGAGGGAGATTATAACAAATGTTTTAGGTATGGAAGTAGAACTCCCTGCTTTTGAGGATCCATCATTTGGAGCTGGATTATTAGGAGGAATCGGAATAGGCCTCTATAAGGATTTTGAAGATGCTGTAAAAAAATGTGTCAAAATAAGAGATAAAGTAAAACCTGATAAAATCATTCAAAAAAAATATAAAAAAATTTTTAGCTTATATACAAATGTACTTGATAAACTCCAGAACCTTCCATGGATGTAGATTTATAAATTATTTTACTTTAAATAATACTGCTGTCTAGCCTAACGATAGATATCATTTTTAGTAAAGTAGCATAGACCTCTAACAGTGAAAATGTTGATGTTGGTAATAGTGATATAGAATAATATCTTTTTTAGTAATTTCATAAAGGGGAAAAAATGAATAGCCGAGAGAGAGTGCTAGCAACACTGCAACATAGTGAGCCTGACAAAATACCTTTTGATATAGGAGGAGCTCCAAACACAGGTATACATATAATTGCTTATCGTAACTTATTAAAGCAGTTGAGAGATGATAGAGAAGTAAAGCTAGGAGATGTTATCTTCCAAACAGCATTAATAGACGAAGACATTTTACAGCGTCTAAAAGTTGATTTACGAGGACTGGATTTTTCTGTGTTCGGTTCAGAAAAAATACCAAGTGAGTTAAAAGAAGATGAGAAATACTTTTTTTTCACTGGTGATTGGGGGATTAAATGGGTCATGCCTAAGATTAATGGGCTATATTATGATGTTAGGCAGCGTCCTTTGTCTGGAAAGATAGATCCTAAAGAAGTGGATACACTAAATATACCCAATTTGCCCAGTCACGAAGAAATTGATTTTTTTAAAAGAAAAGCAAAAATTTGTCGGGAAAAAGGGCTGGCAGTGGTATTGGCAGGACCTGATGGAGGTATACTTGAACATGCTTTTGGGATCAGAGGGCATGAGGATTTTATGATTGACATGGTTTCCGAACCGAGCTTAGCAAAAAGATTATTGGATAAAATTTTAATATATAAATTGCAGTATTGGAAACTTATGCTTAAAGAAATGGGCAATCTAGTAGATATAGTTTCAGAAGGTGACGACATGGCTACACAAAAGAGTCTGATAATAAGCCCTAAACTATACCGAAGTATGATTAAACCTCTTCACCGTGAACTATTTTGTTTCATTCGTGAGAATGCGAAAAAACCCATTTTTATAAATTTCCATTCTTGTGGAGCAATTAAAGAACTTATCCCTGACTTAATTGAGATAGGAATTAACTCATTGCACCCGGTACAAGTAAGTGCAACTGGAATGGATACAAAGAAATTAAAAAAGGAGTTTGGTCAGGATCTAACATTTTGGGGAGGTGGTGTTGACACTCAACATATATTATCCCGCGGTACTTCAGAAGAAGTGAGAGATGAAGTAAAGAGGAGGATTGATGATTTAGCACCAGGAGGTGGTTTCATCTTTGCTGCTGTACATAATATTCAGGCAGATGTACCACCTAAGAATATTATGGCTATGTGGGAAGCGTTTAATGAATATGGAAAGTATACATAAATATAGGGATGACTTAAGGTAGGGCTCACAAAATTAAAAATTCAGAAGTAAACTTTAACAAATGGCTACGCAGCTTATAAATCGTGTATTACCTTTAGGCAGCATCAAAATGGCTTTTGAAGCCGCAATAGAGAAGGTGGAACAACTCTTAAGATTCTTCTAAGACCATGACTCGGGGATGCATGCATAGGCTTTTGGTAATTTAACATTATAAATAGGAGGGAAGTGGTATGCTACTCGAAAAATTTAAACTTGACAAGAAAGTATGCATAGTGACTGGGGCTGCACAAGGTCTCGGCGTTGTTTTTAGTGAAGCACTTGCGGAAGCTGGAGCGGATTTGGTGATTGTGACAGATAAGCAAGTTTCTAAACTGCAGGAAGTTGCTAAAAACATTTCCGCTAAAACAGGAAGAGAAGTACTGCCACTAAAGGTAGACGTAACATCTGAAGATGACGTTACAAATATGGTAGTAAGAGCAGATGATCGTTTTGGCCGAATTGACGTGATTGTCAATAACGTTGGAATAATCATCAGCAAGCCTACTATTGAGTTAAATCTTGAAGAGTGGGAACGAGTACTAAAGGTGAATCTCACCAGTGCCTTCTTATGTTCGAAAGTGGTAGGGAAGCAAATGATAGAAAAGGGGGTGAAAGGGAATATTATTAATATATCTTCTGGTTACGGGGAAGTAGTCGACCTTGTGCCTAACAGCCCATACTACTCAAGCAAAGCTGCAGTAATACACCTTACAAAGGCACTAGCGTGTGAGTGGGGACATTTAGGCATTCGAGTAAATGCATTATGTCCTGGTCGGTTTCCAACTCCAATGGGCGAATCTCTTCACAAAAATGAAATGTGGGTAAAGCATATGTGCAGCAAGATTCCACTAGGAAGGCTGGGAAAATTTGATGATCTTAAACCAATAATTGTTTTCATGGCATCCGATGCTTCCGAATACATTTCTGGTCATGTATTTGAAGCTCTTGGTGGTCCGGTTGAAATGGCAGGGCCTATGGGAACGGGTCTGAAGTACTTGGCAGATCTATATGGTGAAGAGTATCTAAAGCCATTTAGGTTCATACGGTAAATTGAAAAGGAGGTGATTTGATATAAATTATTTACAAGGACTTCACAGGTTGGAAAGAGCTTTATGTTTAAATTAATAGGTTACAAATATTTTAGCTTTCATAATTAATGGAGGATTTATTGGATGAGTTTATATATTAAGGGTGGAAAAGTATTTTTACCAGATAAAAAAGTACTACATAAAACACTAATAATTGAAGACAAGGTTATTTGTGATATAATTCCACATGGCTATAAACCTGGCAGTAAGGATAAAGTAATAGATGTAACTGGCAAGATGGTTGTTCCAGGCTTTATCGATGTCCATACCCATGGAGCTTTTGGCAAAGATACCATGGATGGTACTTGGGATGCTATCCATACAATCGGGAGGTTTTTTGCTGCTCATGGTGTAACTTCCTATTTACCAACAGTAGGGACTTTTGCACCAGAGTTGATAATGAAAGCTATAGATAATGTGAGAACTTGTCCGCAGCCTGAAGACGGTGCGAGACATTTAGGAATTCATGTCGAAGGTCCATATCTGAATGTGGAGCATAGAGGGGCACAACAAAAAGATTTAATTAGAAAACCTGATGCAGTTGAATATCAAAAATGGTTGGATACTGGAGTTGTAAAATTGATTACACTTGCACCAGAGATTGAAAAAGCTCTTGAATTTATTGATTTAGGGGTAGAAAAAGATGTAGAATTTTCAATAGGTCATAGTGGCGCAAGTTACGAACAAGTAGTTGAGGCTGCTAATCATGGCCTCAAACAAGCTACTCACTTGTATAATGGTATGTTAGGGATCCACCATAGAAATCCTGGAACCGTGGGAGCAATTTTAACAGATAATCGAATCTTTGCTCAGATTATTACTGATGGTATCCATGTGCATCCAGCAATGGTTAAGCTTGCTGTTATGGCAAAAGGTATATCTAGAATTATCTTGATTACAGATAGTATCCAAGGCACAGGATTATGTGATGGAAACTATGATTATTATGGACAAAAATTTACAGTCAAAGATGGGATTG
>Ga0209979_1002260_pt1 | contig 18791 bp, 24 predicted proteins | sample AnhtaG_FD_183114 | JGI IMG/M metagenome (GOLD analysis project Ga0209979, IMG submission 183114) | Deep subsurface microbial communities from Anholt, Denmark to uncover new lineages of life (NeLLi) - Anholt_01485 metaG (SPAdes) (version 2) | ecosystem: Environmental > Aquatic > Marine > Oceanic...
CGATTCCTTCAAAGTCTCGACGGTATCATCCAGGCCATTCACAATGGGAAGTAGTTACGCCAACGTCATTTCAGCAGCATAATCTACAAGTTGCACTTTCTGACGGTTTGTTCACTATCCACTAAAAAGGTGCACTCAAATTCACGCCTGAAGGCTGGGCGTAAGACTGTAAGTTAAAAAAGGAACCATTCCCGACCAATGAAGCTAAGGTTATAGAGAAGTGTCTAAAGGTCTAGTTCTAGTTGCTCACCGTATTTTTCGTATCTTAGTTGTTTCAGTAATTTTATTTCATCATTCTCTACCACAAATATATGTGGCTGTCTGCATTTCCAACAGCGGAATAGGCCTTCATAGTTTAAATCAGCTAATGATAACTTAGTTTCAGCACCACATTTTTGGCATCTAACCATAATTATCACGGCTACATTCTACTAGGGTATTAGCCAGACATCAATTCTAAGCGTAGTTACTGTCGTGATGACAAGGAAATCTCGAAACAGAATTAAGGATGAAGGGAAAATATCGTAGAGTAAAATGAGTAATGAAAACCATTGTTAATAAAGGGGGAAATGGCTTAAATGGGAGATAGAATAATTAAGCAAGTAGAATTAGAGTAACATTGCGCTATCTTGTGTAATCTTGGCCATATCTTCCTACTTAAGTTAGATTTGCTTGACAAAAAACACTCTTAAAACATACTATTAAGGACATAGGGTTATGCTATCTATCGTTAGCTGTACAGGATGTCATCATACTTGCCTATTCAAAATCTAGAATATCTAATAGCGGAACAATCAAGACAAATAGCTTAGCAAATGGTTAATTGGGGAATCCTTGTTAACATAACCCTACGAAAGGAAAGGCATCATGACTAATCCAAGGTTGAATATTCCTCACGTGTTGGACGATCCCCCACCGCTTCATTACAAACTTCTGGATTATGGAGAACGTCCCTATTGGACGCCTGACGGTGAACGGGTCGCCTTTATCGAATCCAACTACGGTGACGCCTGTGAGATAGCTCTCGAGACTCGCAAGGTGCGTGATCTCACCAAAGGTCTTGGCAAGCATCACAGTTTCTTGAGGGTCTTGGTTCTCTCCAACGGAGACTACCTTCTTATAGGTCCCAAAGAGTTCAAGGATAGGGATATTAGTCGGCATGTGGAGTCTGAACTCTGGGTCTTAGATAAGAATTGTAAGACACCGCCAAAGCCTTTGGGTCGACGCATCTTTGAGGGTTGTGGTGTGTCCGCGCTGGCTCCCCGCATTACGTATGCTGTAAGCGGTCGCAATGACCCCAGTCTAGGCGGACCTAACATTTACGAGTGCCATGTCACGGAGATAGTTTACGGTAGTGATGGGCCAGAACTCGGACAGGATCGGGTTATCTATCGTGCCGATGGTGGGCATCGTCCGGAACCTCAGGATTTTCGGTGCGATGATACAGAGGTGATTATGGCAGAGTACATAGGGAACCGGAAAGAAGATCCGGAGAACTGGAAATGTGTTGTGAAAGGAGTAAAGATAGAGACCAGTGAGGTCCGGACTTATATAGATGAGCCTCAGGTGCACAATGAATGCGAAGGAATTTTCCCGGATCACGAGCACATCTGTCTGGAGTCCTCTTGTGATGAGATTGGAAGTTATCCTCCTATCGATTTGTGGAAGCTAAAGTTAGATGGATCTGCGTGCCGGGTACGTATGACTCAATTCTACGATCGCCCCCCTTGGAGGGCCAGCAATTCAAACGTAAGTCCAGATGGCAAGTGGTTAGCATTCATGGTAAACACTCGGACCGATGAGGCGGGTTACGGACACGGATTAGGACTTCTGGACTTAGAAGCTTGGGAAAAGACTCCCGAAGCCCAGCAGTGGGAGACTCCTTCCAGTGATTAATACATAAGTAACTATTCAGCAGTTATATCGGTGTTTCTACCATTACTGTAGTGCCTTTGCTGTAGATGGGAAGGTTCGTGTAGTTGACCTTGATATCGAAGGTAAGGAGTACAAGACACCCACTGCAAATACAACTGTGGAGAAACAATTCTTCCTTTATTGAACATTCTGACGTTCTGTTTAATAGTCAGCCTTCTCCCATGAGAATAAGCCAAGTAGTTCAGCTACTGTAGGTCAAATCTCGAGGCTTAGAGCAGCTGGAATGCTTTTCAAGTACTGTCTTGTGTGGTCAATAATGGACAACACCGACCTAATTTGGCAAAACGATTTCGGCACCTAGTGGTTACTCATTACAGGGATGGACAGGTCCCCGTAGGCGTTTACTCTCGGCGACGCGACGCTTGCTCTCTAACCAACGTATCTTTGATGCCAGTGTCGGCCTTGTCTTACGACGGATTTTTGGTCTTTGTGCTGCGTTGCGAATCAACTCCACAAGTCGGTCAGTTGCATCTTCGCGGTTCCGTCCCTGGGTACGGAACCGTCGAGCGTCGATAATAAGTGTGCCATCTTCGGTAATCCGTTTACCAGCCAGCGAAATGAGACGTTTCCGAACTTCCTCGGGTAGGGACCGTGAGTTAGCCGCGTCAAAGCGAAGCTGCACAGCGGTGGCGACTTTGTTGACGTTCTGCCCGCCCGGTCCTGAGGCGCGAACAAAGTACTCTTGGATCTCGCTTTCGTCAATCGTTATGGTGCGGGTTATATGAATCATGCCCCAAGTTTACACTCACGTCACTGGCTTAGGCAAGCTTGGAGAGAGGAGGCAACAACATCGCGTTGCCAGTTGCGGATGCTATCAGAGGTAAGCTCGACATTTAGAGTATCAGGCGCTTTGGCAAGCCGTTCGAGGCTGGTTAAGGGCCAGAGGAGAGAGGGGTCAAGGGAAAGACTGGAGCCTAGTGATGTGCGCCACTCTTTGAGGCGACTCAGGCGTAGGACCTGCTCTTCGCTGGCGCGTTTGGCCCTAATAGGATGTGGCCGGTGTATTGGTGGAACAGTTGTGCCGTTGCGTAGTGCCTGCTGGAGGCCCTGCTCGAATCGTTTCAACCCAGTTTGCCCAAGACCGGGTACCTCTGAGAGGGCCGTTTCGGGACTAGTGGCAAGGAAGATAAGGGTAGCGTGAGGTAGTACAAAGAATGGTGGTCGATGCTGGCGTCGAGCCTCTTCTTCACGGAATAGAAAGAGACTCTGGAGGACGGCGAGCCCGCGTCCGTCTAGGTCTTTGGCCCCTTTGACGGAGAGGTATGCGGTTTCTAGATTTGGTGCGGTATATCGTACCTCTTCGATGCTGGTGCACTCTTCGGCAACCCACGTTGCCCGTCCCAAGGTTCGGAGCCGTTGGTCTAAGATCTCTCGCAGGGCAAGGAGATGGCGGACGTCGGTAGCGGCATACTCAAGGGCCTCGGGGGAGAGCGGGCGTCGTCCCCAGTCAGTTCGCTGGAGTCGCTTGCTCTTATTGATGGTTATGCCCAGCAGATCTCTGGTGAGGGCTGCCAAGCCAAACTGGGTAATGCCGGTGAAGCGGGCGGCTATACTGGTATCGAATAGGTTGTGAATATGAAGTCCACAATGCCGGTCAAGGCTGCAGACATCGTAGTCCGCGGCATGAACGACTTTCTTGATGGAGACATCTGCCAAAACGTCTCTGAGGGGAGCGAGATCATCAAGAGATATCGTATCGATAATGTAGACTTTGTGACGAGAAGCGACCTGAATGAGGCAGAGTTGCTCGGGGTAATGGTCGAAGCTGTTGGATTCTGTATCAAGTGCGATGGCATGTGAGCCGACCAGCTCACGAACGGCGACACCGAGTTGAGCGGGCCGACTAACGATCTCGACAGGAAGCGGTAGTGAGCCGGTCAAGAGGCTAACTCCTCGATTCTCTGCTTCATACATCTCCTCTGGTATGGGAATTTCGAGGGTATGTAGTCACGGTACTGTATCATCCTTCCCTGTCCAAATGCCATTTTAACCCCCCATTGTGGTATGGTCACCTACACCCCATATTAGGCTTTTAGCTTAATGCCGTCAATAATCTTGACTAGTGAGTGCGGTTCGTCCAAATAGCGCTGACCCGTGGTAATTCCTGAACTCCTACAGTAGTCCACCTGCAATGCAATAGCCTGAAATGTAAAAACGAACGTTTTTATAATGCTTAGTACGTTGTTAAAAGACTATGGCTATAGTCTTTTGGATGACCCCCTTAAGCACGATAAAAACGTACCATTATCTAGCTGAATCAAAGGATACACCGCTCTTCTAGATAATCATTTTGTATCCTTATCTTCATCAGTCCATTCTAATGATATCTCAGATTCATCGTCGCCGATTTTTACTCTTCGAGCAGGTCCAGTTAGCGACCAAATAAAATTCGCTAGCCTCCTGCGCTGCATACTGGTAAGCTCGTTTAGCAAAGGTCGGTTTAGCTCAATATCAATCTCTCCCCTAGTGACCACTACTTTCAAGGATTCTGCACCGTCTTCAGTCGGCAACATTTCATCCTGTTGAGACTCCTCATCTAAACTCTTGATATCACCGCGAACTATAGCTAATATAGCTACCTTAAACCGCCGAAATACTTCGGCCGAAAATTTACTCCAATCACTAACTGCACTTGGTGACTGCAATACGATAGCCAGTACAGCTAGAAGCAAAGTTAAATCAATTGAGTTCTTGGTGCTTACAGAAGAAGTAACAAACCTTGGTTGTTCTCGATAATATCTTCCATCATATTCGCCAGGGCTCAAGCCAGCTATACTTCTAAGAGCAGCTTGAAGTCTAATCAATATATTCCCAAGCTCACCGACTGTGAGATGGTCATAATCAATGTGTAATGTCAGGGCAGGTCTATCAATAGCTTTTATTTCCTTCTCATTAGCTGACAAATATTGACTTTCCAAGGACCATATGTTACTATATTATGAGCATATGCTTATAATATATAAGGAGATTACACATGCCCAGACCACCCAAATGCCGTCGAGTCGAATTTCTACCCGATGTGACTTACTTCAAGCCAGCCGGTATACCATTAAGAGTGCTTAAGGAGGTACGCCTGTCTGTGGAGGAGGCTGAGGCAATACGCTTAAAAGACCTAATAGGACTGGACCAAGAACAGAGTGCTGAGAGGATGAACATCTCTCGTCCAACTTTTCAAAGGGTTTTGGCGTCAAGCCGGCAAAAAATGGCTGATGCTCTTCTAAATGGTAAAGCGATACGGATTGAGGGAGGTAACTATGAGATGGCCTGGCATCGATTCCGATGCCTTAACGGTCATGAATGGGATGTACCATTTGAAGAAATGGCAGGTGGAACCCCTGAACTCTGCCCCACTTGCAACTCAACAAGCATCACACCAGCTGAGCAAATTGCATATGGTTTGGATAGGCGAGGCCCTGGCAAGCATCGTAGAGGAAGATACGAGAGGCAGTGAGGAATGTTCGATATTGATAGCATCAAGTGCACTGGTTGTGGAAGTTGTGTTGATGTATGCTCGCAACGGGCCATTAGCCTTCATAATGACCTGGCAATTATAAACGAAGACTTGTGCATCCAATGCGGCATTTGTGCCGAAGTATGTCCGGTGGGTGCTATCCGTGAGGTAGCGCCTACCTATGCACAAATAGCGAAAGGAGGTGACAGCATGGTATACGGATTTGGCAGAGGATTTGGTCGTAGAGGGGGGGTTGGCTTCGGTTTCAGAGGGAGCTCCCCACCATGGCCCTACTTTGGTAGAGGTAGAGGCGGGCTACCCCGGTGCTGGTATCCCGGCGTAGCTATGGCTTCGTACCCACCTGTTCCACCGGCCTACGCTCCCCAAATGCCCCAAGGGCAGGAGAGTGACTGGTTGAAGAGCCAGGCTGAGGCTATAAAGGCAGAGCTTAACCAAGTTGAAGCCAGAATACAAGACCTGGAAAGTGCTAAATAGAAGAAAAGTTACAAGGGGTTGATGCTAGGGTGTGGACATTCGTATATGCTTGCACCCGGCGTTAGCCCGGAAAGGAGGAGAACTATGCCCGGATTTGATGCTACAGGCCCTCGCGGAAGGGGGCCCATGACAGGCGGCGGTAGAGGTTTCTGTGCTGTTCCACTAAGTGCCCCTCAGCAGGAGCTTGATTTCCTCAAGAACCAGTCGCAAGCCTTGAGAGAGCAACTGGAGCAAATAGAGACCAGAATTAGGGACATGGAAATAACCAGAGCAAAATCAGCCTTAAGGAGTAAGTGATGAAAATAGCAGTTTCGGCAATAGCGCCGGGCCTGGATGCCGAGGTAGACCCCCGTTTTGGCCGATGCCAGTACTTTATCATCGTTGACCCGGAGACAATGCAGTTTGAAGCAATAGAAAACTCCAGTGCCATAGCTTCAGGTGGAGCGGGAATCTCCGCAGCACAGATGATTGCCAGTAAAAGGGTTGAAGCCATACTAACAGGTAACTGTGGTCCCAACGCCTATCAAGTATTATCCCCTGCTGGTATAAAGGTCATAACCGGAGTTTCAGGTAAAGTACAGGATGCCGTACAAGACTACAAAGCAGGCAAGTACCAGGCCAGCTCGCAGCCTAATGTCTCTGGTCACTTTGGCATGGGGAGGGGGCAAGGTATGGGAAGAGGCATGGGAAGGGGTAAAGGTATGGGCATGGGAGGAAGCTTAGGCTGAAGCTATAAGAACAAATCTTACTTGGAGGTCTTGTTATGCCTAGAGGAGACGGAACTGGCCCACCCACTGGACGCGGGCAAAGGGGTGGTCGGATGAGGGGTAACCTACCTGGGGCTGGCCCCGGGGGCAACTGTGTCTGTCCCAGCTGCGGGGAGAAGGTGCCCCACAAGCTGGGAACCCCATGTTACACTCTCAGCTGTCCCAAGTGTGGTACTAGGATGTTAAGAGAATAAAATGATTATCTCGATTGCCAGCGGAAAAGGGGGAACAGGCAAGACTCTGGTGGCAACCAGCCTTGCCCTTTCCCTGAAAGATAGGGACAGGGTGCAACTTCTTGATTGCGATGTCGAGGAACCTAATGATCATATCTTCTTGAAGCCGACAATTGCCCACACTGAAGCAGTTTTCATACCAGTCCCCAAGGTAGATGAAGGAAAGTGTACCTACTGCGGTAAGTGTGCCGAGGTTTGTGCCTATCACGCCATCGCTGTCCTTGGTGAGCATGTACTGACTTTCCCCCAGCTTTGTCATGGCTGCGGCGCTTGCAGTTATCTATGTCCGGAAAAGGCTATCTCTGAAGAAGGCAGGGAGGGTGGCGTTGTCGAGTGGGGACACTCAGATGGCGTGGAGTTTGCTCACGGTAAACTCACTATTGGCGAAGCTATGGCACCACCTGTCATTAGAAAGGTAAAAGAACAAGCTAACAATGAGGGAATTGTCATCGTTGATGTCCCGCCGGGGACTTCCTGCCCAGTGGTGGAAGCAGTTAAGGATAGTGATTTCTGTCTGCTGGTAACTGAGCCTACCCCTTTCGGGCTCAATGACCTCGTTCTGGCAGTGGGGACAGTGAGAGAGCTTGATATTCCCTGCGGTGTAGTCCTCAACCGTGCTGGGGTAGGAGATAAAAAAGTGGAAGAATACTGCCAAAAAGAGAATATACCCATTCTGCTTACTATCCCCCTGGATACTGAGATTGCTCGCTTATACTCAAGGGGCATTACTTTGGTCGAAGGCATACCACAATGGAATGGCAGTTTTCTTGAGCTTTTCGATAAGATTGGGGAGACAGTAAATGAAAGAATTAGTGATACTAAGCGGTAAGGGAGGGACAGGGAAGACAAGCATAGTAGGTTCCTTCGCGGCTATCGCTCAAAACAAAGTACTGGCCGACTGCGATGTTGATGCTGCTGATCTTCACTTACTGCTCAGCCCATCAGTTAGAGAGGAAAATGAATTCTGGAGCGGGCAGGTTGCCATTATTGACGAGGAAAAGTGCACCCAATGTGGCTTATGCCAAGACCTCTGCCGTTTTAGAGCCATTAAAAACTTCAAGGTTGACGCCATCTCCTGCGAGGGTTGCGGCTTCTGCTCCCATATATGCCCGGTTGAAGCTATAGTTATGAAGGAAAACATGGCTGGCCAGTGGTTTGTTTCTGATACGAAATACGGTCCGCTGGTTCATGCTAGACTGGGAATCGCGCAGGAGAACTCGGGGAAACTGGTAGCGGTTGTCAGGCAGCAAGCTACACAAATTGCGGAAAAGCATGGACTCGATTACATCATTAGTGACGGGCCACCAGGCATTGGCTGCCCCGTTATCTCCTCTCTTTCTGGAGCCAACACAGCTCTCTTAGTAACTGAGCCGACATTATCAGGCATCCATGACCTAGAGCGGGTTCTGGGCATGTGCCACCATTTTGGGGTCCAGGCTCTGGTCTGCATAAACAAGTACGACATCAACGAGGACAACACTCATCAGATTGAAGGCTACTGCCTTAGTCAGGGAGTAGAGGTAGCCGCCCGGATTCCCTTTGATAATATTGTGACTGAAGCAATGGTACATGGTCTGCCGGTTGTGGAATATAGCCGAAACGGTGTGTCTCGCCAGATAGAATCGCTATGGGAGATAGTCTCAAAATTACTGAACAAGTAGGGAGGAAAGATGCCGATTTACGACTTTAGATGTCAGGATTGCGGAGAAGTGTCCGAGTTCTTGGTGGCCAACTTCTCGGATAGCAAGACCTTAGACTGTCCGGGCTGTGGCAGCCGAAATATGGAAAGGCTGATATCCGCTCCCAGCCTGCTGAGAGACAGGACTAACGCCCCGGGCACTACGTGCTGTGGCCGAGAAGAGCGGTGTGAGACACCACCTTGCTCTACCGGTGAACGGTGCCGGAGACATTAGCGTAGTTAGGAGTGTGGGGCGTATGGATTCGTTTAACCTCGAGCCAAGATATTCAACCAGTCAAATACCAGGCAAGTGCATCAAATGCCTGGCTGAGCAAGAGCTCAACAATTGCCTTCGGGAGCTTCTCAGAGGTGAAGAGGATGACCAGCAGCTCCAGCAAAGGTTTGAGATGCTGGTAGCCTTTTTAAAATCCCCTGAATCACAGAAGCTACGTGATGAATCGGAGAAATACCTTGCCGAAGGGAAGAAGGTTACACTCAGACTATCCCTTGCCGACGGAAAACCAAAATACGAACTAGAAATAATCTAGTCCAAACGGAGGTGTGAGACTAATGAAGATCGCTGCCATAACCGAAGATGGAACTACAATCAGCCAGCACTTTGGCCGGGCACCGCTGTACCTTGTGGTTACGGTGGAAGACGGCAAGATTGTGAATAAGGAAACCCGCGCCAAGACAGGTCACCACACATTTGCCGCCCATCACTCTGAATCAGCGCCTGGCGAAAGACATGGCTATGACGCTGGCGCCCAGACTAGGCATGCCAGCATGGCGGAGACCATTGCTGACTGCCAGATCCTAATTGCTGGGGGAATGGGCTGGGGTGCCTACGAGAGCCTGAAGAGCCGTAACATCGGGCCGGTGGTCACTGATGTTGAGAATATTGATGAGGCGGTAAATCTTTATTTAGCCGGTAAGCTCCCCAATCTCATGGAACGTCTACACTAGTTAATACTAACTTGAGCGGTTTCGGAGGAAACACTATGCCAACTCAAGAAGAAGTACTTGAAAATCTTGAAGCAATATTAGTCCCCGGTGTAATGCGCAGTCTGGTGAAAATGAACCTGGTGCGCGATGTCAGTGTTACTGACGGTAAGGTAGATGTCACACTTGCCTCAGCCGCTCTAGCATCAGGAGCTCAGGAGTGGCTCAAAGACAAGATTAAAGACGCTACCAGCAGCCTCACTGGGGTAAACGAAGTGAATATCAATTTTGTGGATGGCAAACCTATTGACCTAAATGAGATAGAGAATGTCATTGCCGTCATGAGCGGTAAAGGAGGCGTGGGCAAATCACTGGTCGCCAGTCTTACTGCAGTCGCCCTGAAACGCCAGGGCTACGAAGTAGGTGTTCTTGACGCCGACATTACCGGCCCCAGTATTCCCAAGATGTTTGGCATCAACACTAGACCCGCCGGCAGTGACAGTGGGATTCTACCGGTCTCGTCCAAATCAGGTATTGAGGTTATGTCTATGAATCTGCTGTTACCCAGCGAGGATGATGCAGTTATCTGGCGTGGACCGCTTATTGGGCGGGCGATTACCCAGTTCTGGGAGGAAGTGCTCTGGGGCAAGCTGAACTACCTGATTGTTGACCTGCCTCCGGGTACAGCGGATGCTCCCCTTACCGTCATGCAAACCCTGCCTGTTTCAGGTGTAATCATTGTTTTCACGCCCCAGGGCCTGACTACCATGGTTGTCCGGAAAGCAGTTAACATGGCAAGGCAGATGGGTAAACCCATCCTTGGCGTCATTGAAAATATGAGCTATCTGTATGTGCCTGAGATAGATAAAAAGATTGAGCTCTTCGGCAGGAGCCGTGGTGAGGAGATGGCGTATGCTGCCGCTGCCCCACTTTTGGGGCAGCTACCAATAGACCCGGAACTGGCTAAGCTATGCGATGAGGGCAATATTGAGCGTTACAACGCTGAAATGGTAACCAAGCTGGGAGAGTTCCTCTCACGGGCAACCACAGCGAAAACAAAGCAGGAGGCGAAGTCATGACTTCTGCTTGGGGAACCTTCGAGGAAAGCCTTAAAGCTGAAATGAGAAAGGCTTACAGCAAATACATTGAAGACAGGGGTAAAGGACTACCTTGCCCTCAAGAATGAGCCGTGGAAAAGGGCTTATAAGAGATATTGAAGCGAGGCAGGCGAGAGTGAGTATTATCTATGGTCCGGTCCCTTCCTGGCGTCTGGGGAGATCGTTAGGCATCGACCTCCTATCCGCTCAGGGAAAGACTTGTTCTTTTGACTGCGTCTATTGCCAGTTGGGAAAAACCATTCACCCTTTGGCAGAGCGGAGGGAGTTTGTGACGATTCCTAAGCTGGTCTTAGAGCTTGAGCGGGTCAGAGGCATACCAGCTGACTACGCCACTTTCTCTGGGGTAGGAGAGCCAACTCTAGCCAGCAACCTAGGTCAGGCGATTGAATTAGTCAAATCAGTCCTGGGGCTACCGGTAGCCATACTGACTAACTCCTCCCTCTTGCCTAGAGAAGACGTGCGACAGGAGCTTGGCCAGGCGGATATAGTAGTTGTGAAACTGGATGCGCCGAATGAGGAGGTGTTTCACATGATTAACAGGCCTGTTATCGGCTATTCCTTGGATGAAATATTACAGGGCATCATACACCTCCGGTCGGAATTTGGCGGAAAGCTGGCTCTTCAGGCGATGTTTATTGAAACTAACAAGGACGACGCATTGGAGATGGCGAGAATAGCAGAACAGCTTTCGCCAGACGAGGTACAACTCAACACACCATTAAGGCCCTGTGCTGTTCCACCTTTGACACTGGAAGAAATGAGCAGCATAAAGCGAGCATTCTCCCAACATAGAAACGTGATGACAGTATATGAGGCTGTAAGACCTGAAGTTGTCCCGTTGAATCTGCAAGAAATACGTCGGCGCAGGCCTGAGGAGGGGGAATAGATTATGGAAGTTCGGATAACTACGTTGAGCGAAAATACCGCGAATTATGGCTATCTCGCCGAGTGGGGGCTAAGCATACTGGTTGAGGTGGACGGAGCTAGAATTCTTATGGACACCGGACTTAGCTTCTCGGCGGTGTCCAATGCACAGCTGATAGGAATTGACCTCTCGGCAATTGACTTAATAGTGCTCAGCCACGGGCATGCTGACCATACCGGAGGGTTGCGAGAGGTGCTGAAGATAAAGGGTGAGGTGGAGGTAATTGCCCACCCTGACATATGGGCTGCCAAGCATGTCCAGCGTAACAAGGAGGGAGTCCAGTATAATGGGATACCCTTCTTGCGAGAGGAACTGGAAAGCCACGGAGCACGATTCAATCTGGTGAGAGAACCCATCCATATCACCGAGAATGTCATGACCACCGGCGAAATTCCGATGTTTTCAGGCTACGAGGAGATTGAGAACAACCTCTTTGTTAAGGAAGCTGGGACACTTCATCCAGATCCCCTAGCCGATGACCTAGCCTTAATAATTGACACCGACTTTGGCCTGGTGGTCATTCTCGGCTGTGCTCATAGGGGCGTAGTTAATACTCTTCGCTATGCGCAAAATTTAACGGGTAAGGAACTCGTGTATGCGGCAATAGGTGGCACTCATCTTTTCCGGGCTTCAGAGGAACGACTTGAGAAGACGATAGCTGACATTAGAGAGATAGGAATTCAGAGATTAGGCGTTTCGCATTGTACCGGTTTCCGTGCCTCGGCGCGACTAGCTCAAGAGTTTGAAGACATATTCTTTATGAATAACGCAGGCACCTGTGTTACATTGCCATAGAGTGCTCGAGCTATCATATTGTTAGGTGAAGAAAAGAATACGATATGCTTAAAATTGAACTGGTTCCAGACCTTTCGCACTGTATTGAAATGGTGGCCAAAAGAGAACACGCGGCGGTTTTCAAACAGATACTTGCGCCCAGACAGGGAAACAAAGAACTAGAAGAGAAACTAGAGATTCTCAGGCTTTTCCTTGAGACAGCCGATTTCAAAAAGCTTCGATACGAATCAGAGAAGCAATTGATGGAGGGAAGAATAGTCAGATTTATGGTTTGTTTGGAGAATGGTGTGCCCAAATGCCAAATGCAAATAACATAGTGTTAATTGTGCCACCATAATTTAAGGTATCGGGCTGGGAGAGCATAAGCCGGGAAAAGAGGCTCTGGAGCAACAGATGTCAGCGAGAAACGTACACTACCTCGCAAAACGAATAAGATGGGCAGCGCGGGTAATCTGCCTTATTGTGACGGTCTTCGGGGGAACCATTTTGATTGGCGAGGCTATCCCTGAATACTATCCACCGGTCATGAAGTAGAAACTTAAGCCTTAGCTCTAAGGGTGTTTGATATGTAGCAATTGGTAGGTGGTGCGAGGGGGAAAGATGAAGAGATTATTTCTTGCGAAGTGGAGAAAGTAGATGCAGTTATACATCAGCGGGCTTTCCTACAATTTCACTGAAAATGAGCTAATGGAGCTTTTCTCCAAGATAGGTACAGTCGAATCAGCCAAAGTTATTAGAGATATAAACTCTGGTAGGTCTAAGGGGTTTGCCATAGTTAAGATGCCCATTAACACCGAGGCTGAGGAAGCCATTAAGAGGTTAAATAGCCTCATACTGGGTGATAAACAAATCCTAGTCACCAGAATGCACGAAACCTTACCTGGAGAAATGGAATTCCGGGAATGGCTTAGAGACAATAAATATGAGGTCCTAAGAAGGACAGGCGTTAGACAAAAACAAACAGTACTGGACTTCGGTTGTGGTTCTGGTGTGTTTTCGATAGCTAGTGCCAGTGTAGTCGGCAACCGGGGTAAGGTATATGCCTTTGACATGCGTCCCGCTGCTCTTGAGCGTCTTAAGGAAGAAGCAAACAGAAAAGGACTAGCTAACATAGAAACCATACTTTTCGACAATTCGAAGGTGTCTACTCTCTTGGGAAGTGAAAGCGTGGATGTGATTCTTCTGTATGATGTGCTGCAAGAAATAAGTGACCAGCGGTTACTACTCAAGGAATTACACAGAGTACTGAAGCAGGACGGTGTTCTCTCAGTCTTTCCTATGCACTTAGGAACTGATATGTTGTTGAATATAATGAATGACCTCGGCCTATTCTGCTTTAGAGACCGCTGTGGTGTACCGGGACTCCAATCGGTAAGTGAGGTTATCAATTTTGAAAAGTGTCCGACCTAGCTGGATCTTGGTTGATACAAATTAACACCTTGGGAGCAGCCATTTTCTACCTGAGTGCCGGGAAAGAAGATAAGATGCCTTATTCAACAGTTTAGTTACAATACTCACACTATCAAATATGTGAAAGGCGTAACAAAAGCTTGTTTTGTTACATCATTGCACAAAATGCCAGTTTGTTACAGACCCTGTAAAAAGGTGCGCTGAAGTGCACGCTTGAGTGCTAGGCGTAAATCGGTGAGGTAAAAAAGGAAGATTTCCCTATTAACATGGAAACTTTACCCAGTATTATTTCTATATACTACTTCAATATAAGGAGGTATTGACCTGTCCTACCCACTAGATCAGGTCGCACGCTTCGGGTGGCATCCAATGAGCATCCTTTCCTTCCCACTTGACGTTGCATCCAATCGGATTGGTCATGGGTGTGCTTACCTGCTTACCTGCCATGACTTCGTTCAAGGCTTTCTCTAGATCATTGGTCTTCATTTCGGCTGTATTATGCGGATTATCCACGCCGCGGCCAGTATAGACGAGTTTTCGCTCCTGATCGAACACATAAAAATGCGGCGTCCTGAGTGCGCCGTAAGCCTTCGCTATGTCCTGGCTTTTGTCCCGGGCATAGACCCACGGAAAATCATGCTCCTTCATCCGTTTCATCATATTGTCAAAATCATCTTCCGGATAGGTTTGTTCGCTGTTGGAATTGATACCAATAAAGACAACACCCTTATCCTTAAAACGAAGAGCCGTTGCGCGAGTGACTTCATCTGATCCGGTCACGAAAGGGCAGTGATTGCAGGTAAAAAAAACTACTAGCACCTTGGCCGCCTCAAAGTCAGCCAACTTATAGGTTTTACCGTCAGTTGCTGGTAACTCAAAATCACAGGCCTTATCACCTATTTGCAATGTAAACATTAACTATCTTCCTTCTATTTATTTTGTCAACGCCCGACTTCAGGCGCCGTGATGTGTTCGCCAAATTCTACCATTTTATCCTATACGAAAGCAAGCCATCGTTATCCCCCTGAGGCCTTGTCAATGCGAAAAAAGGAACGATTGTCTCTTTGAGGACACCGTGGATTGCCCATGATGCTGATGATTCGGAAAAGACCGTCAGAACAATTGAAATATGCCCATTCCGAGCATTAAGTTTTACTCTGCCTGCGTAGACGCCGCCAAACTAGGAACCAAGAGGCTGGAGGGTTATCCTCCAGCCTCTTGGTTCTACATGCATTAAAATAGAATCCGCTGAAAATAAAATGGCGGGTTTCTGAGTCACGTCTACTCCTTTAGGACGGTGTCCAGTGCATATCTGGATCAAGTGGATACATGGGCCGTTGGATTCGTTTGAATGGCAACTCCTCAATGACGGCGTAAACAGCACCGGGGCTGAGTGCCATGATTGCTTTGGGGGCAATGCGCTGAAAATCCGGGAAGAGATAGCCTAACTTGAGGCATACGATTTTGTGGTCCAGAGGGTTGATACCCAGTTGAGTGAACTGTGCCAGCGTCGTGAACGCCGTGCGCCGTTCGGTGACGATGACCTTGATGGAATCCACCAGAATGACGGCGTGCCGGTTGTTCGGCTGTGGTGCAGCCATCGTGAGGACCCGGCCATCTACAGTGAGGGGCTGGCCATGCAGGAAATCTAACTTGCCACCTAAGGTCACCTTAACGCTTGTGCCCAACCCGGCCTTAACGCACGTTTCAACTGCTGCCCGATCAACAATGCTGGCAAACACTGCTTCCGGCACATCATGAGCCAACAACCGCTCCAACAATAATGGCACATCCCCCGCGCCGCCGGCAGTAACGTTATCGCCCGAATCGCTCAGGAAAACACAGGACTTTGGCGAATCCAGGGCCATGCGGATGCATTCATCGACGCTGCCGGTGGGCACAGCAAATTGGAAATCCTCACGTGCATCCCAATACTGCTGTGCCAACCGCTGTGCTGCGTCCCGAATCGCTGTTTCATCGGTGCCTATGGCTATGACGCTGGCGTGTGCGCGTGGTTCATCGACCCAGGCGAAGCCAACCAGAATTGAGGCATCCATCACTCGTTCGCCGTCAATTACTTGCTCAATCTGCCTGTAGACACTTGCGCCCGGCTCGACTAGAGTCATTGTGCGTTCACCGGGAAGCATTACCGGGATCGGGACAAATGCCTTGTGGGGACGGAGTCCCTCCCGTAGGCAACGCACCAGTAGCCGGCAGGCGCGTTCCCGCGTTTGCGGAGAATCCTCGTGAGGGGCAGTACGATAGGCTGTTAGCAGGTCTACGTTTTCTATCACTTTGCTGGACACATTACCGTGCAAGTCGTAGCTAGCGGCGATTAGGCAACTTGGTCCAACGATCTCGCGTACCGCAGCGATCCAGTCGCCTTCGGCATCATCCATGCCTGCAATGTACATTGCACCATGCATATCCAGATAGACACCATCCCAGGGCCCGTTGTCCCGCAGACCGCTCATGAACTCGCCTTTGAGTTGTTCGTAGGCAGATTGCGTCACCGGGCCCCCAGGAACTGCATTGGCGTGGAATAGCGGTACAAGCGCGATATCGTGAAGTCCTGGCGCAAAATCATAGCGCTGGAGCAAATCAGCGCCACGCAGGATGTTGAAGTCCTCCAGTTCAGTAGGCAACGGTGAAAACGAACAAATCTCAGTTGCCATACCACCTGCTGCAATTCGCATAGCAATAGCCATTTCTTTCTCCTTCTCCTTTATTATTGATTCTCTTATTTCAACTCGATGTGCCCTCTAATCGGCGAGCCTCATCGCTCTGGTTGGTGGAAGTATGAACGGCACCAGATAGGCAGGGATATTGGAGAACGGAAGCACCTCCGGCTTCAGTTGGATGCCGAGTATGTTCTGCATGAAATCCCGCCTTGCCTGAATCCGAACCCAGGCTTCAGGATACCGGGCGGTAAACTGGTTGCGCGTGTCCTCGTCTGCCAGGGCAATGCCGTCTTAATAAATCCCTATGAAATATAAAACTACAAAGGGCTATATTATTCGCCTATTCTCTATATTGTGGTCCTAAGTTTACGAATATTATGGGAGTATGTCAAAGTAAAAAAGGAACGTTTTTATAGTGCTTAAGAGACCATTCAAAGACTATGTCTATAGCCTGTGATCAACACATAATTGCCGATTAACATATATACAGACACCACCCGGATTCAAAATCGTATACCAATTAGCGTTAGCTAACGCAGGTATTGACCTTAGTTGAGTTAGCATACGTGTTAGCTAACGAATGTGCTAACGAATATGCTAACAGCTTTGAATGAAAACTGGCATTATTTAATGTTCAGCCTTAGTTGAGTATTAATATAGTAATCAGGGTTATGCTCTGCCTTCCTGAATATCCTAGTGCCACATAAAGGGTGTCTTACCCGGGTCGCCGGATATCCGTTCTTTATCGTGACCTTGAGGGCTTGTATTTCAGCAGATTAGAAGGTTCTGGGAATAAGCAGATTATAGCTAATTCGATGCATCGAAAAGACTATCCATATAGTCTGTTATTTGTCTAATCGATAATAATCCGAATGGCATTGAGAGTTCGTATGGAGAGTATCCTGTATTAGCCCTGATACTTATCGGCAAGCATTGCAACAAAATAGTTCTTAAAATCTTGCTTGTTTAAATCTACGTCTAGTTGTTCACAGACAAGTATGATTTTCTCCCAATTATCCAATATGACCTCTATCACCTTTGTAGTTGTATCATTTAAACCAATCGTATTTACTGCCACTTGTAATTTATCCTTTAGAAGTTCAATATCATTTGTAGCTATATATGGAGCATTTTGCTTTATCCCGTGCTTAAACTGGATATGTCCGGAAAGTCCCGCCTTGTTCCGAAAGGTTTTCTCGCAATATGGACAGGTCACCCCTTTGTAAAGTGGATTATTAGATTGTGAATTATACATTTATTTTCCTCCCTGTAATGTATACGCTGGTTAAATTCCCCGAGTAGTATTCCCCGGATAATATTCCCCGAGAAAAGGATGCTAGCAAGCTTTTCCAACAGTTATTCCGCATGTAAATCACCCCCATAAAGTAGAAACCTTAAAATCAATATGGCATGTGCTGTCCTGACTCTTAAGCAGGCACGTGCTGTAGTCTTATCCGATGAAGTACTGCTTAATAATACAGGTATAATAATATGTTTAGTAATTATACTTGACAATTAATTATATGTATATTACAGTATAATACAATACTTATTACACTGCAATACTTTAGAAGGAGATTGGCATGCGAGATATATCGTTTTCTATACCTGTATCGGGAGTAATTAATTTTGATGGAGAATCTATTACGCTAACAATAAATAGGACAGAAACAACGATACACATCGAACCGGAAACTCCAAAAGGGAAGCATATATCGCTGGAGCCGGGTAAGACTATGTACGACCTCGTCCTGGAAACTGCCCGCCAAGTTGTTAAAGATGAATTCGAAGAAAACCAGTTCACCGCCGCTCAACTCTACCACACAGCACTAGATAGATATCCCAATCTAAACTTGAAGAGAAACAGCTGGAACTCCCACGTTATCGGCTCTGCCCCAAATCACCCGTCCTACCATCATTTCTCTTCAAACCATCGGTATTTCCGTTACCTGGGAGAGGGTAAGTATTCCCTGGACCCCAATATTGATCTCTAGGCCAGCACATTAAGAGTAAATTCGGGTAAGGCAAGACAACCTAGGGAGGCATTAAATGCTAAAGAGCAAGGTATCTTCAGAGAAAGCCACAAAGAATGCGACACTACAGATGATCGGTCTGACCAGAAGCAGCAGCCAGGAGGTGGCGGATGGCTACGGTCCGTCCATACAGAAGAGCGAGCTTATAGCCGACGCCGGAAGCAAGGGGTACCAGTTAGACTTTATCCGTGACATCGTCGAACCGGCCACTATCCAACTGGAAGAGAGGGACCTGTTCAATGGGGTCATGGCTGAAGCGGTAAGCCTCAAGAAGGAGAACAGGTGTGATGGTCTCTGCTTCTCCCGCTGCGATAGACTGAGCCGACGT
>Ga0209979_1002261_pt1 | contig 18790 bp, 16 predicted proteins | sample AnhtaG_FD_183114 | JGI IMG/M metagenome (GOLD analysis project Ga0209979, IMG submission 183114) | Deep subsurface microbial communities from Anholt, Denmark to uncover new lineages of life (NeLLi) - Anholt_01485 metaG (SPAdes) (version 2) | ecosystem: Environmental > Aquatic > Marine > Oceanic...
CCGGCAAGAAACGGAGGAGTTCAAGAAGCTCTATCGGTTGCGCAGCCATGTTGAGCGCAAGCTGTCCGAGTTGGTCAGCCACGGGCTGCGGGAGACACGCTACCTGGGAGAGAAGAAACGGCAACTGTAACGGCTGTGGACTGCGGCGGCGGTCAACCTGAAGCGGCTGTTCAAGCTCGCTCAAGCCAGAGGCGTTGACCTGGCGGCGGTCCTGGCTGGCCTGGACCAGGTCCAGGCGAAAGCAGCGCCAGCATGAGGTGACGAAAGAGCAACAAACAGCCACCCAAAGGAGGCAACAGGGGCCGGAGGAGGCTCTGGATAGGCTGAAAGGTAGCGATCAAAACTCTTGCCTGGAACTCCGAGCCGGCAACTCCCTCGATTTATCGGGTTGTCAAGGTGCGAATTCCCTCACACAGGGGGTTTTTCAGAGGCTTCCTAGGGCCTTCTCAATCAACTTCGTCGAATTGGCGAAGGATAGCCTGACATGTCCCTCACCACTGTCTCCAAACGCGATCCCGGGTGTGACTGCTACCCTTGCCTTCCTCAAGACCATATCCGCGAATTCTAATGAGGACATGCCTATCTCGGAAACATCTGGGAAGGCATAGAAAGCTCCCTCGGGCCGGTGGCAAGACACACCTGGCAAGCTATCTAGGCCATCTACAATGATGTCCCTACGCTTTCTGTACACCTCCACCATTTCAGAGACGATATCCTGGGGACCGGTTAACGCCTTTATACCCCCGTATTGGGTAAAAGAGGCAGCACAGGTCACTGAATGCTGCTGAACCTTCAACATCTCGCTAGCCAAGGGCTCTTTGGCCGCTACATAGCCCAGACGCCAACCCGTCATGGCATAGGACTTAGAGAAGCCGTTGACGACAATGGTTCTATCCAGCATCTCTGGTAAACTGCCAATACTGATGTGCTCATGACCATCGTACACAATCTTTTCGTAAATCTCGTCTGAGAGGACCAACAAGTCGTTTTCTAAAGCTATCTCAGCGATAGCCTCAAGTTCCTCTCGGCTCAACACCCGCCCGGTGGGATTATTTGGCGTGTTGATCATCAGCAGCTTGCACCTGGGAGTCACCTTCTCGCGCAACTTGGCACCTGTTACACGGAAATTGTCTTCTCTGCTCAACGGGACACGGATGGGTACACCACCTGCTAATTGGACACAAGGCTCGTAGGAGACCCAGAAAGGGTCGAGGCTCAGCACTTCATCGCTGTCATCTACCGCGGCCATGAGGGCGGCAAATAGCCCCAATTTCGCTCCTGGGGTTACGATGATCTCCGTAGCAGGATCAAAATCCAGATTGTTTTCTTCCTTCAACTTGTTGGCTATAGTTTCCCGGAGTCCTTTTACGCCACGGCTGGATACATAGTGGGTGTAACCTTTCCGTATGGCCACCAGAGCCGCATCCACGATGTGGGCTGGCGTATCGAAATCGGGCTCACCGGCACCCAGGTTTATGACATCCAAACCCTCTTGAGCCATGGCCCGCGCCTTTTCGGAAACCACAACAGTGGCCGAGGGCTGAACGCCGACCACTCTCTTTGAAATCTTCTCTCTCATGACAGCAGCGCTCACATACCACGCGCCAGTGCGCGCTTAAGTGTGTCACCGCGCAGGCCCTGGCGCAACGCTTCCAGCGCCAGGACGTCGGTGGTGGGGACGTTCCCCAGATTGACGTTGTTGCCGAAGCGCAGGATCAGGTACTGCTGTTGATTCTTGAGCGGCGCTTCCCACATTAGCTTGTCCAGATCGGCCACGCCGGAGGTGATCTGATCTACCTCGCCTTCGTCCACCGCGCCGGACTTGTCGAAGATGCCTACGCCCTTGCCAGCCTCGCGAGCCTCGACGATGACCTGAAGGGCACCCAACTCCAGGTCATGGGCGATGAGCCGATGCATCTCGGCGATGGCAATCTTTTCGTCAGGGCTCTTCTTGCCAACCTCGGTGAGGACCTTAAAGCCTGCATCCAGGGCCCGCTTGATGCAGTCGGCCCGCACCTTGTCCGACATCTGCAGCGTGCCATCGGAGACCTCAATGGCCGTGAGACCCAGCTCCTTGGCCCGCCGGAGATAATCGGCGTAGCGGTCTTGCCACACCGTCACTTCCAAAAACGTCCCGCCAGGATAGATGTCCACGCCAGCGCCGGTGACGATTTCCACCTTCTCGCGTAGGACCTTCTCGTCGTAGAAGGCCGAGGTTCCAAATGAGAATTTCAGGAAGTCAATGTAGTCGGCAGCGGTGGCCATCAAGTCCTCGGTCTCATAGCGGCCAAGCCCTTTGTCCAGCACCATCGTGAAGCCATTCGTGCGCGGCTTCATGCTGCGTCCAGGTTCTGGCATACGAAACACGCCTTCCCATGCTTTACTCATCAGTCAATACCCTCCATGCTAGATTTCGGTCCGGCCAGGATGGTTCTGGCCTGCTTGATCTCCCAATGGGAAGCGGCCACCAACTGTGAGACTGCCTCCCAACGGGCTTTTGCCAGCGCTGGGCTGTCCAGCCCAGTCACCGGCAGTTCCTCGTAGAGCAAAGTCGTGCCTCCGATCTTCTCCGAGGCACTATCAAACAGCAGTCGCGTCAGCGTGCGCGGTCGGGCGACGTCGTGAACGATGGCGTGCCCGCGCCCGGCCTCGATCCGGGGGAAGATGAAGGACAGTTTGGGGTTGACCAGCTCCGTCTGCTCAGTCGTGACCCCGTGCAGGCTCACGCTGATCTTGACCTCCCAGGGATTCTCTACCTCGGGCAGTTCCAGTCTCAACCGTTCGGCGGCCAGTGGGAAGTCATAGACGAAGTTTCCCACCCGGATGTTGTCCATCAGCGCGCCCCGGTAGAAAACGACGCCCTCCGGCACCAGACGGAAATAAGTCATCTCGGTGCTGAAGATCTGATAGCCCCGCACCAACGCCTCCAGTAAGTACACCGTCTTGCCTGCCCCCGCCTTCCCGACGATCACCAGTAGCTCATCGTCGTGGGGCTTGTAGATGGACGAGGCATGGAAGGCGTGGATGCCATGCCGCTCCTGCACTGTCAGCGCGTAGCGGAAGAACAGCCCGACGTTGCCCAGCAGCGACCACCGCCGGTCGTGCCCCTCGCGGTCGAGGCGGCTCAGGTCGCCCTGCACGAACAGTTCTCGCTCGCTGACCGCCACCTGAAATGGCAATTCGGGGGCGTCCAGGAAGTGGCAATAGCCATCGAGATCAGGGCCATAAGGGATATCCTCGATCTCACACCAGTTGGTGATCTGCGATTGGATCTCCCCCGGCTCAAAGAACTCCGGGTTGAAGATCAAGTCCCGGTTGTTGGAGCCAAGGCCATAGGTGATTCCCAGGATGCGGAGACCCCGTGACTCCGGCCAACTGGTCGGCTTGCCTATCACTCTTACCAACCTCCTCGTGCTGCGGGGCAGCATCCTCCGGTAGTGTGTTGACCACAAACAGTGGCTCACCGGCCATAGATCGCACTAACTTAGCCACGCTGTCGGCGATGCGCTCACCTTCAAAGCGTTACAAACGTCCCCAGCAGTGAGATCGCGATAAAGCTCACCACACCCACGATGAGCGCCGCACCTAAGCCGACGAGGAACGGTTTGATTCCCAGTCCTTTGAAAGTTCGGAAATCGGTGCTCAGGCCGACACCGGCTAGGGCCACAACTAAGAGATTTGCAGCCCAGGTCTTGATAGAGGTATAGATACTCTTCCAAGCTCCACCATTCCACAACCCAAAGGCATCGCTGCCGGCCTGGATGCCCGCGTCGCCAATCGAACGTATCACGGCCATGATCAGGAATCCAATCACAAACAGGGGTAGCAACTTCAAGAAGCTGGTTTTCTTGCCGGCAGACTCGCCCTGCCCCCGAGTCTTGCGGGCGTAGTAGAAGGCCATGAAGGGAATGACAGCGGCCATGAACACATTTCGTACCAGCTTGGTGACTGTGGCTACGTCGAGAGCCAGCGGTGCCGAGAACACGTCGGCGTAGACCTTCGCAGAACCAACAACCTGGGACGTGTCGTGGACCGAGGTGCCCAGGAAAAGCCCTACCTTCAACGCCTCACCGGAGAAGATTGCGTTCGTGGCGTAGGGATATGCCAGGGTGGCGAGCAGGCCAAAGATGGTGATCACCGCCACTGCGTAGGCCACCTCCTCTTCCTTGGCGTCAATGGACGGCCCGGTAGCCACGATGGCAGAGACGCCGCAAATGGATGTACCGACAGCGATGAGGGCACCCAGCCGTTCGGGGAGTCTGAGCCACTTGTTGAGGCGGGTGGTGAAGAACAGCGCGCCAAGAATGCAAATGACAACGATGGGCACACCATACACCCCCAGCTCAAACACGTCAAAGATGGTCAAGCGGATGCCCAACATGATGATGCCAAGGCGCAAAACCTTCTTCACAGCGAACCGGAGTCCGGGCTTGAGCACCTGGGGCACCGGGATGACGGCGCCGATGATCAGACCCAGAAGAATGCCCAGCATCACCGCTGAAATCGGGGTCTTGTTAAATCCCAGTACGGTAACGCCAATGAATTTGCTCAGCCAAATGCACAGCCAAGCAAGCAACGCGGCGACCAGCAAGCCTGGTAGCAGCGAGGGCACTTCGTCAAACGTTACCCCTAACAGGTTCTTCTCCAAAGCGCTCATCTGGCGCGCGGGACGTGCTGCGTTTGTACTACTTAACGTTTACCTCCTCGATTCTAGTCTAGTTGTTCGGTTGCTCAGTCAATCAGTTGGTCTCACCCACTCGGGCGCTCTAGCACCAGGTCCGCAAAAGGCCATCCCCGCCGCGGATGGTAGGCTCAAGCTTGGCACGTCAAGAATATGGAGACAGGCATCGAGATGCTTATCAAAAGGGATGTACTCTATCTTGGACACGAAGCCCCGCTCATGGGCGGGGCTTCAGGGTTTTGTGACTTGCATGTACGCCTGGATAGGGTGCGATGAGGCCTGGACAATCAGTCCACAAAAGCCAGGCATTCGATCTCGATTCTGGCTCCTCGTGCCAGGCCTGCCACCTGTACTGCGGAGCGAGTGGGGGGCAGGTCTGGGAAGTACCTTCGGTACACCGCATTGACCACGGGGCCATCGGCCAGGTCTGCTAGGAATACGGTGGTTTTGACAACTTTGTCCAGGGAGGAACCACCAGCCTCCAGCACCGCCTTGAGGTTTTCCAGAGCCTGGACGGTTTGAGCTTCGACCCCTTCCGCCAGCTTACCCGTCTTTGGATCGATGCCCAGCTGACCTGAGCAGAATAACCAGTTGGTCGCCTGAACTCGGAGGGCCTGTGACAGTGGATTCTTGGAGATGTAAGCTTTGTCGGTAACCACAAGCTCTTTCTTTGCCATTTCTACTCCTCCACCTTCGTGTTCTCGCCGCTGCAACGGTTGCGTGTGTCCATCAGATGACGAAAAGCTCTTCACTGGGAATGCCCCGCAGCGAGTCTGCAGGGTAGTTTGCTACTGAAGTAGTTGGTCAGAACCTTAGGCTCCTCCTCACGTAATCAAGACCATATCCTCGAGGGCTACCCTTGCCTCTGAACCCAGCGGACGCACGCTTCCATACAGATGACCATGTTGAGCTAGCACCCAGTTGTGTTCAGCGCTGCTAGGAGTGGCTCCTCGCGCATCTCGAAGCCTATGCTATGTCCAGTGTGGGGTAAAAAGAAGAGGATGTTTCGTCTTGCATACGCCTCTTTGGCTCTGTTGTAGAGATCACAGGCTCTATCGCCAGGGCGAGCCATTTCAATCGCCTTCGCATGTATTTTGACCAGCCAAGTGAATATCGAAAGTTGCTCCGGGCTCGGTTGCTCAATAACCGCGGTCCACGCCACGTCCCGTCAATCACCTGTTCGCTTTTGATGGCTACGAGAGCGTGCTGCCCTTTTCAGATAACGAAGAGATCATCGGTTGCAAAGAAATCGGATAGGACGCGCGGAGCGCCTTCGGTCACTTGCACTAGGTCCTCGATGTGGTACCCTTGCTCCCCCGGCCAACGAACCCGCGTTTCGATGGCGAAGAGCATGTTCGGCTCCAATTCGGTGGTGTCGAAGGCGTTCAAAATCGGTTGCTCATGCCCATCCAGACCCAGGCTATGACCGCAGTGAGGAAGGGGAAACGGGACGTGCCGCTTTGCATAGCCTTGCCGGGCTGTCTCAAATAGATCGCAAGCTCGCTTCCCCGGTCGCGCTACCTGGATGGTCTCGTGGTGGATCTCAATCAGCCGCCGATAGATAGAGCGTTGCTCCCCGGAGGGGGATCCCACCACGGCTGTACGGCCTATGTCGGATATGTACCCATTGAAGTAAGCGCCGCAGTCCGTACGAATAATATCCCCTGGCTGGGCCTGATAATCGCCAGGCTGCCGGTGGGGATAGCCACTGTTTGGGCCGGCGTTGATGTAGAGGAACTTGATTCTATCCCCCCCGCATTGAAGCATCGCCATGGACAGGCGTAGAGCCATGCTCTTTTCGGTATCACCCGGCTGTATGGTAGCGAAGGTCGACAGCAACGCCTTCTCCGTCGCACGGGCTGCCCGCGTCATCAGCTTGATCTCATCTGGTGTCTTGACCATCCTCGCTTTGTAGAAGAGATCCTCGCAAGCTTCCAGCCGGGCCCTAGGCACTCGCTCTCGGAGCTCGTCATGGTAAGCCGTCGAGAGATACGACTTCTCAATCCCCAGGGTGCCCTCGACCAGACCCTTCTCCTCCAGTACCTCAATCAGAGCCTCGATCGGAGAGGTCTTGAACTCGACATAGGTCCGAGTGTCCTCGATCCAGGACCGCTCCCGCGCTTCGGCCTCCTCGATCGTACAGACGATGAAAGTCGGCTCACCCTTCTTGGGCCAGACCACAATCGCCAAGCGCTCACGGATGGTCCGTTGGGTCCATATGAAGACCCCCGCCGTGTACGGCACGCTCTCCGGCGATACGGCAATGACCGCGTCGAAATCAGATTCTTCAACTAATCGCCTAAGTCGTGCCAGGTTACTAATAGGTTTAGGTGCTCCCATTGTTCGCTCCTTTCTCGTGACCGCATCAATGAGCGGCTCGGTCTATATGCTGGCCTCAAAGGTGGGGACAGCCGTGCGGGCAACCCACTCGTGTAAGTCCACCCGCCAATACAATAGTTTCGCACCTATTGCTTCTCTTCGAGGACGACACGGGCTTGGGGTCTTTATCGGCAAAGATTGTGGCAGATATTCCACGCCAGTGGGGCGGTCTAGCCAACTTCTAGGAGAGTGGTCCAGTCAGCAGAGCGCGATAAGATTCGCGCCCCGGTTCCCGTTACCTCGACCAGATCCTCAATGTGGAAGCGTCCCTCATCTGCAAGGTATCTTGGCTCGATACAAAGTACCATTCCCAGTTGGAGTTCCTCTGTCGTGAATGGGGTTAGCATAGGATGCTCATGCAGACCGAGGCCAAGACCATGGCCGATGTGAGGCATTGCAAAGTCGAGCCCAGCCCGTTCGAACTCCCTCTCGCAGATGTAGAACAGTTCACGAGCGGGAAGACCCGGCCTGGTGCTTTCTATCACACGCTCATGCACCTCGAATAGTTTCTGATATGTGCTCCGCTGTTTATCCGAAGCCGGGCGCCCGACGGCAGTGCGAGCGACATCAGAGAGATAGCCGCTGAACCTTCCGCCGAAGTCAGTTCGCACAACTTGCCCGGCTGCTGTCGCGGTGTCCCCCGCAGTCGGATGTGCCAGTTTTGCGTTGCTCCCAATAGCAAGGATATTGAATTCAATGGTCTCGGCACCAGAACACCTCAGCTCCGCCTCCATACGGACCGCTATTTCCTTCTCGGTGTCGCCCACACGAATGCCTTCGAACGTATTGCGTATCACCTGATCTGTGGCTAGGGCTGCCTTTTCAAGGATGGCGATTTCACTCGGCGACTTGATCATACGAACACGGCTAAGAATATCATCTGCCGATACGAACGTGAGAGCTGGGCATAGAGAAATGAGTTCCTCATAGTAGCGTGCAGTAAGATGACGCTTTTCAATACCCACGTTTGCCTTCCGAGGGATTGTTTCGGTCAGCACATCGGCAAGGACCTTCACGGGTGAGTCTGCGAACTCAGTGTAGCCAATGATCTCAGCAATCCAAGATTCGGCACGCGCCTGCGCCTCTTCGATGGTGCATACAATCAGTCTACGCGACTCATGTGTTGGCCAGACTACCACTGCAAGACGATCCGGGATGAGTCGCTGAGTACCGATTGCTGTTCCTGAGAGGTAGCAAACATTCTCGAATGAGGTAGCAACCAGAGCATCAAGATTGGAATTCGCTGCTTCCTGGTTGACGCGCGCTGCAGCATCAGGATCCATCTTGCGTTGCATATCGCCTCCCTAATAACTATCCAAAACCACAGCTCAGATCGGCTTGAATTGTCCGCCATAGCAATAACCAAGGGGTTAGCACCGAAGTTCTTCGATCAATGGATTTCAAGCAATTGGCCGGTATCTGTCTGGTCGGTAATCAACTCATAGCCATCAGAAGTCACAATGTTTGCCGTCGCGGCCAAATGCCGAGCGAAGGGCCCCATGACATGGCTCGAGGCTTGGATGCTCTAATGCCGCCCTGGAGCCCGCAAACCAGAATCTGCGGTGAATTCACCGCTCTCCAAGATTAGCCGGCCGTCCAATAGGCAATTTGCCCCAGTAAGTTGCATTTCGATGTGTCCTTTGCTTCTAACGTTACCACCCAGTCGGGGGCTGTTGTTGGCACCAAAGCCCATCAAGATGCCTCCGTAGTTGAAATGAAGTGCAAAGTTATCGAGGTGGTGAAGAACTATGCGGTGGTCCAACCCGAGGTTGATATGAGCAAACTGATAGACATTTGGGTCATCCACGCCCCTGAACCAGTCATCCAACATGACGCCCGCCTCGGAGCTCCGCTCAATCTTGACAAGCTTTCCATTCTCAATCTCCATCCTGACGGGATGATAGACCATCCGCTTCAGCACCGTGGGTGCAACGGTGCGGAAACCTCCTACAAAATAGACCAACCCATTGACACTGTCATCAGGTGGAAAGAAGCAAACCTGCCCCTGTGGGGCAAAGGACGGACGGTCGCCCCGAGCCACTGTGAGGTCCGTTCCTAATTCCGAAGTTACATGGATGGTCTTCGCCACATCAATCATGTTTTGGGCTCTTCTAGACCGCTCAAGCACATCTTCACTCGGAGGACAATTCAGTAGTGTGTGAAGCTCATCCTCCTCAGAGCCAAAAACGTGCATTATCACACGGCGGCCACCTCTTTCCTTCTGTAGCTGGTGGAACTTAGCCAGGGAGTCGCTGTACGCCCATGCGTTGGCATTCAGATCGATCACCGCGTCAGCCAGAGCCACCATTTCTACAACCAAATCAGACAACCCACTGAGCGGCTGGCGGGACCCGTAAGTGACAAGCACTGGATCCGCCCTCAACGCCACAGCGGCGCTATAATAAGCATCTACCAGGGCCGGATAGCTAGCAGTACTTGCCAAGATGACCACCTTTTCGTCTGGCCTCAAGCCAAAAGCCTCAAGTTTTAGCTTTGCTGCACAAAGGATTTCTGGAAACCTCTGGTCCATTGTCTACCTCCTTATCTGAATTCTTGATATAAGCGTTATGGTAAGTCACTTAGTATACCGGCTGTGGCCATATCTCGGAGATACCACAAGATATGGCTGGAATCGCTAGACATAAACCTCATATCATAGTTTCAGCTCCTTATCAAGTATCGCAACTTCTACACGCATATCAGCCAGCCATATTTGCTGTGAGCATCTCGAGTAAGCCCTGGCAAAGGTAGTCAACTGTCGGCTCACAGCCAGTGTTCGAAGTGGACTCTACATCTTCACAGACTCCCTGGGCCTGTTTTCATCTAGCTTGCATTCATTGACCCTCTGATGACACAGGTCCTTGTTGGTCCGCGATGATTGCCGCTACCCTATGACATGCCACGAAATGGCCGTGCTCATATAGCTCGGACAGGTGTGGTTCTTCTTCCAGGCACTCTCTATCAGCAAATGGACATCGAGTGTGAAACCGGCAGCCGCTGGGGATGCGCGTTGGGCTGGGGACGTCGCCTTCAAGCACCATTTCCTCTTGACGCATCTTCGGATCGGCAACGGGAATCGCAGACAATAGCGCCCGCGTGTAGGGATGCAATGGACGATTGAAAACTTGCGAGACACTCCCTGACTCGACAATTTTGCCCAGATACATCACTGCGATCCGCTTACTCATATGCTTGACTACACTCAAGTCGTGGGAAATGAAGAGATATGTGAGCCCAAACTGTTCCTGCAAGTCTTTCAACAAGTTGAGAATCCTAGCCTGTACCGAGACGTCCAAGGCCGAAGTTGGCTCATCCAAGACAATAAAACGTGGGTTGAGCGCCAGCGCTCGCGCAATACATACCCGCTGCTTTTGTCCCCCGCTTAGCTCATGGGGATAGCGTCGTAGATGTTCCCGGCCCAGGCCAACCCGTTCCAATAAGTCTAGGACGCGATTTTCCAGCTCCTTGCCATTCGCTAATCTGTGGATACGAAGAGGTTCGCTCACAATGTCTCGCACCAACATTCGAGGGTTCATGGACGTCTGTGGGTCTTGAAAGACTATTTGCATTTGACGTCGCATACGACGCATCTCCTGCCCCCTTAGTTGCAGAAGGTTCGTGCCATCAAACAACACTTTGCCTGCGGTCAGCTCAATAAGCCGGATCAAACAGCGCCCCAGTGTCGTCTTTCCACAGCCGGACTCACCAACAAGTCCAAAGGTATCGCCTTCGGGGATGTCAAAGGTGACGCCATCCACGGCACGAACCACCTCGTGACGACCAAAGGACGCCATTGCTGCAAGAACAAAGTGCTTTTTCAGGTCTCTTACGGATACCAATAGCTGTGACTCACTCCTTGTTACCATGAACGAATTACTCAACCAGGGTAATGACAGGCCACTCGATGCCCCGGAAGCGTTTCTCGCAATTCAGGCTCCTGTTGGCAGCATAGGCCCGCTGCTCGAGGACATCTTGGGTGGAAGCGGCAACCAGTAGGTGGGTCTATCATGCTAGGAACCGAGCCGTGAACTTCTTCCAAACGACGCTGCGGACGCGTGATTACAGGGATTGAATGTAACAACCCCTGTGTGTAAGGATGCTGTGGGCGCTCGAATACAGAAACTACGTCGGCTATTTCCACAACACTCCCTGTGTACATGACGGCTACACGGTCACAAACCTGCGCTACTATACCAAGGTCATGAGTAATGAGAAGCAACGAAGTGCCAAACTCGGATCGCAGGCTTTTTAGAAGCTTGAGGATCTGAGCCTGGATGGTAACATCTAGCGCCGAGGTCGCCTCGTCGGCGATTAGAAGAGCCGGGTTACACAGCATAGCCATCGCTATCATAACCCGCTGTTGCATGCCGCCGCTCAGTTCATGAGGATAGGCTCGAACGATGCGTTCTGGGTCAGGCATCCCTAGCCGACCCAGCAGGTTGAGGAGCTGCTCTCGCGCTTCCTCCTTCTTCAAGCGGCGGTGATACTTTAGAACATCCAGAGGCTGTGCTTGAGCCTGGTAGACTGGGTTCAATGAACTACCAGGACTCTGAAAGATAATAGACATGCGGTTTCCTCGGATGGCACGTAGCTCGGCATCGCTCTTTCGGGTGAGGTCTTCACCTTCGAAGAGGATTCTCCCTCGGATAAGCCGACCCGGTGGCGGGATCAGTCCCAGAACAGCGAGTGCCGTCATTGATTTGCCGCAACCTGTTTCCCCTACTAAACCCATGGTTTCGTGCTTGTGAACCCGAAGATTGACACCGTTGAGCGCATACACCATACCATGAGCGCTGCTGAAATGAACGTGTAGATCTCGGATCTCCAGCAATAGTTCGCTCATTCCGCCTCGCTGCGCCAACGAGGATCGAGGACGTCCCTGAGTCCATCCCCGAAGAGATTGAATCCAAAAACTGTGACAATGATAGCCAAACCCGGAAATGCAGCTATCCAGGGCTGGTCCAGGAAGTAATTTCGTCCTAGGCTGATCATGATTCCCCATTCAGGGATGGGAGGTTGAGCTCCGACCCCGATGAACCCTAAAGCAGCGGAAGTCATAATTACACGACCTACGTCGAGGGAAGCCTGGATGATTACAGGTGAGAGACAATTGGGCAGGATATGAGAGACGATCAGATGCCCGCGGCTGGCGCCCAAAGACCGGGCCGCTAGCACGAAGTCTTGTTCGCGGAGAGACAAAGCCTGTCCCCGCACAAGTCGAGCATAGACAGGCCACCAAGAAAGAGACATGGCGACAATCGAGTTAGTCACATTCGGGCCAAGGATTGTGGCGATCACCATTGCCAAGATTAGGCGCGGAAAGGCCAGAAAAATATCCGTGAGACGCATGATGGCCTCGTCCACATAGCCGCCAAAAGAGCCGGCAACCACCCCGAGAAAGACACCCAGGCTGATCGTTATCAAGAGAACCAAAATAGCAGAGTGGAGAGAGATACGCGTTCCGAGCAGGATACGGCTGAAAATGTCCCGCCCAAGGTCGTCCGTTCCGAACCAGTGTGCACGGCTAGGCGGCAGGAGGCGTTGGTCTGTGTGCACTTCAATCCGGTCCTCCGGATAAGGCGCTAGCCAAGGGCAGACGAAAGCTATCCCAACAAAAGCGACCATGATACACAGGCCCATCATAGAGAGTGGGTTCCTAGATAGGCGATGAAAAATGCGCCCCGATTCCCGAAGCCTCGGGCTCCAATCTTCAAGCCATCTTCGCATGTATCCGCTTACCCGCGTGGCTTCCGTGGCCATCTGCCAGATCTCCAAGCATCAATATCGGATGCGTGGATCCACAAACGCATATAGGATGTCCGCAATAAGGTTGATCAACACATAGATTGTCGCGATTAGAATAGTCGAGCCCATGATAGCCGGTAGGTCCAGGGCGAGCATAGCATCTACCACGTAGAGACCTAGTCCAGGCCAGTCAAAGATTGACTCAATAAGAACCGTGCCTGACAGAGCGCCTCCGATGGAAATACCGACAACAGTGATGATGGGGATGAGTGCGTTCTTGAGGGCGTATTTATACGTCACCACACGGCCAGGTAGTCCATAGGCACGAGCCGAAGTCACGTATTCCTGCCGCAGGGTTTCCAGCATCGCCGCTCGAGTCATGCGGCTGATTCGCCCCAAACGGTAAAACGCAAGAGTAAAGGCAGGGAGGATAAGGTGGACTAGAGACCCTCGTAGGGCCGCCCAGTTTCCAGTGACTAGGCTGTCAACAACATTGAGGCCAGTGATGCGTTTGAGGGGTTGGCTCAGCATGACGAACTGACCCAGTCGTCCATGTACTGGTAGCCAACCCAACCAGCGGAAAAAGACGATCTGCATCATCATGGCAAACCAGAACGTGGGGGTTGATACCCCGCCCAAAGTGAAGATCCGCGCAAGATGATCGACGTAGCTGTTGTGCCTGACGGCGGCCAGTACGCCCAAGGGTATGGCAATCAGAAGGGCGAGTAGCATGGCAGCAATCATTAGCTCAACAGTAGCTGGAAAGTAGCGGAAAATGTCATCAAGTACTGGACGGCGCGTTCGGAAAGACTGCCCCCAATCCCCGCCCAAGAGGTTGCGTATATAGACTAAGTACTGAACATGTAGCGGCTCATTCAGTCCCAGTTTCTCGCGTATCTTGGCCAGATCTTCCTCCGACGCGAAGTCCCCGAGAAGCAGTAATGCTGGGTCGTGGGGGACTACATTGCTCAGCACGAAGGTGATCATGGTCAACCCCCATAGCACCAGAATAAGGAGCAAAAGCCGGCGAAGGATATAGTATCCTAGTCTCATCTATGCCTCAGAGCCCTCTTCGGCCCACACACCAAGTGAGAGCCGATCTAACCCTCAAACTGTGAGGAAGGTAACGGACATGCCCACCGCCTTCAAGGGACCAGCGTTGGCTGCTAGCCACGACATCACAGCTGAAGCCACAGGCGAACTCAGCCCCAGCAGTTTACTGCAGCGGCAACACGCACTAGGCGGTGCCACGCAAATCCAGGAACCTCTTAGAGGCGTAGCGATCCACGGAATACGCAACGGCAATGTCGCGGATCAGGGCCGCGATGTGGCGATTGGTAGAACGAGGGAAGCTGTCAACCGAAGGTGCAACCTCCGAGCCCATGTGAATGAGGCCAGCTCGTGCTGTTGCCTCCAGGACTCTGAGCTCCAGATCGTCGTCGTGAATCAATTCCGGCTTCTCCAGAAGGAGCAACAGCGCCGCCGCCAGACCATAGGCGCCCCAATTGGAAACGTCCGCAGTGATCAGTACATCGGTGCCAGTAGCAGCCGCAATCCCACCACCGCAGGGGCAGCGACACTTGTCCCCGTAGGGTTTGAAGCGCTTCACGACATCCTGAATCACACCGTAGCCAATTTCGTTGCCACCGTCGCCGATGCCTATGGTCAGAATGTTTTCCTGCTCAGCAATCCTGAAGAGGAAGTCTGCCCTCCCTTTCACAGCCGAGGTGTTAAACCCTGTCGAACTGTGGTAGTGGCCTTTCTCGTTCATACTGGACTTTTCCACGGCGATCACCGCCTTGGGCCGAAACGCGTCCATGATCCAGCGCGCTTGCTTCTGCGAGCCCTCATCTTCCGGAGGCAACTCAAAGACCGTTGTTGCCATCAACCGGCGCTCCCGCTGCTCGGCAAACTCCTGTTTGGAGCGCTGAAGGTTCTCAGGTGTGGTCGCGACAAAGCCAGCAGCTCTCATCACAGTCTCAGTTTGGCCACCCGCCGGTATGTCTGTAACGATCACTGGAATGGCTCCAAGACCCAGTCTGAGCGCGCGAGCCAAGATGGCCGTCCCACCTGGACCGTCGGTCTCGCCCCCCGGCATGTAGCTAGGCCCAACAACGTTACCCGTTGCGAGGACCACTACATCTCCAGAGGTGACGGGGTCAATGAGCCGGCGAGCACCGGCTAGCACCAGCGGTTCCCCATAGAGCGCTCGAGCCGCCTTGTAGAATTCCGTAATAACAGTCACCCGAAGTTTCCAGTCGAGATTCACCAGGTGATCAATGACATTACAGGCGCTTCTGAGCCTCTCGTCAATCATCGAAAACCTCCTTGGGGTTTATCAGGCGGGCGTGGGTTGCCTGCTTTTCTGCCAAGCAGGCAACCCAGGCCTCCAGTGATCGCAAAGAGCTATGGCTCCTTGAACAGCTCGTAGAAGAATACCTGGCGCGGATAGAACTGATTGTATTCAAATCCCTTCACCCAGGCACTCATGAGCCAAAACTCGCTCTGCTGATACAGGTCTAGATCCACCGCATCCTCATGGTGGATCCGCTGAGCCTCCTTGAAGAGCTCCTCAGCCTTCTCGGGATCAGTTGCAGACAAGGCGTGAGCCCGATCGACGATCTCGTCGAACTCTGGATTCTTGTACTGTCCGTAGTTGTTCAGCACCAGCGGCGCGGGCAAGGAGTGGTACATGGTGTCGAAGTAGTAAAAGGGGTCCACGGCTGAAGGGTAGAACCAGCGAGCTACCATGTGTGGATGCTGCTCGCTATCCTCTCCTCGAGCCTTGGAGCGTAGCGTCTCGCGCGGAAGTGCGACCAGGATGAGATCAACGCCCAGCTTGCGCCAATCGTTTTGCATGATCTCGGCCGCCTGACGCATGGCCTCACTCCCCGTAGTGTAGAAGTACACTACCTCGAATCCGTCAGAGTAGCCTGCCTCCTCCAAGAGTTGGCGAGCTTTATCGAGGTCAAAGCTATACATGGGCAGGTCGTCATCGTGCGTCCACATCCCGTACGGCAGCGGGCCTTGAAGTTGCCGACCATATCCGTATAGCACCGTGTCAATGATCTTGTCATAGTCAGTGGCGTACGCCAAAGCCTGTCGCACCTTAACGTTATTGGTCGGCTCCTTCTGGTGAGCCAAGGTGAAGTAGAGACCCATCATGCTGTCTTCTATATACACCGTGACGCCTGGCAACTCCCTCATGGCTAGTGCATCACCTACAGGGATATCTACAGCCCCAGGGATAATCACATCGGCGTCGCCTGATTCCAAGATCAGGCGCGCTGTAGAGAACTCTCGGGTGAAGCGTACGATAATGGTCTCGACGTGTTTCCCTTCCCAGCCGCCCCAGTACTCATCAAACTTCTCAAAGACCATTTGTTCGCCTGGGTCCCAGCTCACTAGCTTGTAGGGACCGGTTCCGGAGGCGTGCATGAGCGCCCACTTCTGACCCAGATCACCTTCCACTTCGTTTTCCTTAAAAGGCTCAGGGTCCAGCATGTAGACACTTGTACGGGAACCGAGGGTGGTAGCGAAAGGTACAGGTTCCTTGAGAGTGAAACGTATTGTATATCTATCGACCACCTCCATGTCTTCGACATCTTTCCAAAATCGCGCGGGAGAACCACCTGCCTCCAAGGTCCGCTCGACCGAGTACTTCACCGCTTCAGCCGTGAATTCGCCTCCACTGTGCGTTTTCACACCTTGCCGAAGGTGGAACGTCCACACAAGCCCGTCATCGAAGACTTCGTAGGATTCGGCTAGGTGAGGGCGGACAAGTTCCTCGCTGCCAGGAGGATTGGTCCGGACGAGAGTCTCATACACGTTCTGCCCGGCTAAGGTGTCACCCCTGTATATTGCCGGGTCAATGCCTGCCGGCTCGCACCACATGACCACGAGCAGCGTGTTAGGGTCAGTCATCTGAGGTGCCAGCGTAGGTGCAGGCTCGACCACCACCTCTTTCTCCACGATGACGGTCTCGACCACCGGCTTCTCGACCACCACCTCTTTCTCCACGATGACGGTCTCGACCACCGGCTTCTCGACCACCACCTCCTTCTCGACGACCTCCGGCGCCGGGGGAGCGCAAGCGGCGATCAGGGCCAACAGAAGCACTAGGGCCATAGCCGCCCATCTCTTGTTACCAATCTTGTTACCAAACATTTCCTTCCTCCTTTCAGAATTCTTCAAAAAGTGGATTGACCCCGTCTTTACACGGGACCCTACCCTTGGGTTACAAAACTCCTTTTCCCGCTCCTTCACCTCCTCGTATAATATGTTTGGTATTGGGGAGTGCCAGCCCGCCGCCCAGCTGACAACAAAAGGGGGCTCCGGCATCTTGGAGACTGGCCCAGGGAGGGAGACGCCGAGGCTCCTTGTTTGGCTTATGCTTGTGAGCAAATTCTATGGAAGCTTGCGCCCCCTCTTCCCGATGAGATATTTCGTACTCGCATCCTGTTCGTAATCTGATACACCAATTCCCCTGATTTGGGATAAATCCGCGAGAATTCTCAAGCAATTGGACTCCCGGCATGACTTGGTGTAAACTGTCCTGGGCTTAAGATCGGTCCCCGAAAAGATCAACAATTCTCTTCCCGGCGTTCCTAATATGCTCGGCCATCAAACGTTCGGCTTTGGCGCTATCTCTTTCCATGATGGCGTCTAATATCAGGCAACGCTCCCGCAAAGATTGCTTCGGTTCATAATCTGCCCGATTTCTCCAAAAAACCCGCACGCGATAGATCCTATCGTTCAGGGTCCCCAGTATTTCTTGTAGTACCACGTTACCGCAATGCCGCGTGATAAGATCTTGAAACCGGGTAACGCTTTCAATGTAGCATTCTAAGTCTCCCCTTCCTATCTCGTCGGCAACAGAAGTAAACGATGCCTTCATTTCTTTTAGCTCCTCGTCAGGTATCAACGGCGTGGCCAACCTGATTGCCAAACTTTGCAGCACCTCGCGCACTTGATAGATTTCCTCCACGTCCCTCTTGGAAACATCAACTACAAAGGTTCCCTTGTAAGGGATGGTCTCTACCAGTCCCTCTTGCTCTAGCCTCAAGAGCGCCTCTCGTACCGGAGTGCGGCTGATCCCTAACTCTGATACTAACCACTCTATATCCAACATATCTCCGCTGTCCAATCCCCCAGATAGGATCAGCGTTTTGATACGTTGGTGTGCCTCGTCCTTTAAGGAGGGATGTTTTCGAATTCTCTCTAACTTGCGTTTCATCTCTTGTCCCAATCAAAGTATCTTACATGCTACATATATTATACCACATTTGGGACACTTTGTCAACTCCTCAACGTTGAAATTCCTCACCAAACTTGTAACAATCACTTCTGCCTTTGCCCAGGGTATTCAATTCTTCTACTTTCAGACACGTAAAAGGCTGAGTGCAAAGCAATTAAAGCGCCATTGCCCACAAAAAATGCCTCCCTGGACTGGCCTCCGCTACGCTCCAGTTGCTCAAGGGCCATCATCTTCCGAGAACTAAAAACCTTGCCCCGGTTGCCCGCGCAGCAGGTCAGCGACGTGGGATGCAATGATTTGACATCCAAGCCAGTTTGCAGTAAAATTATGTCGAGGTAACGGCTATACGAAAAGGTGTTGTCAGGAGGTATCAATGTCTGTCGAACAACTACCGCTCTTTAGCTTGACCAGGGAGTCGCCTCTCAGTGCCGCCATCGGCGGCTTTCACGAGCACATGATCCGCAAGGGCTTCACGGAGAACACCATCAAAGCCTTCCTAAACGATCTGCGCATCCTCACCAGATACTTAGGTGACGATCGCGCCCTGAGCCAGATCGGCACCAGCGAACTCAAAGATTTCATGACCTACCTGCGCCACTACCGAGGCGTGCCCTGCAACCCCAAATCCTATGCTCGTCGAATGACTACTCTGAAGGTCTTCTTCGGCTGGCTGGCCGAAGAGGGGATCATACCCAGCGATCCCGCCGCGCCGCTGATCCACCAACGGG
>Ga0209979_1002262_pt1 | contig 18784 bp, 16 predicted proteins | sample AnhtaG_FD_183114 | JGI IMG/M metagenome (GOLD analysis project Ga0209979, IMG submission 183114) | Deep subsurface microbial communities from Anholt, Denmark to uncover new lineages of life (NeLLi) - Anholt_01485 metaG (SPAdes) (version 2) | ecosystem: Environmental > Aquatic > Marine > Oceanic...
ACCGGTGAGGCTGATTGCCGGATAGCCCATATGATGAAGCGCCATTGCCAGCAAGGTGCTGGAGACAACCTCACCAGTGGAAAGCAGGACATCAAGTTCCCGACTAGCTGGCTTTTCCGAAATCTGATAAGCCAGCTTAATTAGCTCATCGGTGGTATCCCCCATCGCCGATACCACTACCACCACCTGGTTACCCTTGTCCCTGGTGGCGGCTATGCGCCGAGCCACACTCTTTATCCTGTTAGCATCTGCCACCGATGAGCCACCATATTTCTGAACGATTAGTGCCATTTAATATTTAAACCTCTCCTATCAGCCTGCTTATAATATTATAACCTTCGTCAATAAACAAGCCAGTGTTTTTTGCCTCGGTCTCAGTGAATCTCTTGGCTCCGTTAGCGGTAAATCCCACTCCCCACAGCAGAAAGGGAACCGGGTCAGGACTATGCGTCCGGGTCTTAATCGGGGTGGGGTGGTCGGGCATAACTAGCAGGCGAAGGGCATCTGGTCGCCAGTTACGCAGTTGACTTAAAACCTCTGTATCCGCCTTCTGGATAGCCTCTATTTTATCATCAATAGAGCCGGCGTGAGCTGCCTCATCCGGCGCCTCAATGTGGATAACTACCAAATCGTGCTCGTCAAGGGCATCTAGGGCGCCAACTGCCTGAGCGGCATAGTCATTGTCCAGACCATCAGTTACCCCCGGTATTTCTAAGACATCCATCCCCGTTAATCGGGCTAAACCGCGGAGAAGGTCAACCCCGGAGGTCATACCGGCATCAAGACTATAAATCTGCTTGAATGATGGCATATCAGGCACCTGGCCACTACCCCAGAAGAGCCAAATCATTGTCGCTGGTATGTCGCCGCCAGCCCGCCGCTCTATATTCACCGGATGGTCATTAAGCACAACCTCCGAGCGCATCATCAGGTCTCTGAGCAGGTCGCTTCCCTGACCTTTGGGCATAAACTCATCAATAGGCTTGTCTGGAATATCATGCGGAGGAGTGCAGCTAGCCAAAAGGGTATCCTCCCGCCCACTTATTTTGCATATATGTCGGTAGCTGACACCGGGAAAAAAGTGAACTTGGTCACTACCAAGGTTCTCCTCCAGAGCAGAAATAAGGGCTTGAGCCTGGCTAGTGCTAATATGACCTGAGCTGTAGTCCCACATTGTACCATCACGGATAGCCACCAAATTGCACCGAAAAACAGCATCTCCATCATCAATAGTAATACCCATACTCTTGGCTTCAATGGCAGCCCTTCCCCGATAATAGACCTTTGGGTCATAGCCAAGAACTGACATGCAGGCGCAGGCACTGGAAGGTTCCATCCCCGGCGGCACAGTGCGAGCCAGTCCAAGAATGCCTTCCGGCGCCATAGCATCCAGATTTGGAGTATGAGCCAGCTCCAGGCAGGTTTTGCCACCACGCTCAGGCAGCGGTAAGCCGGAGGCACCATCAATTATAACTATGCAATATTTCATCAACCTCTACCACTAGTTTATGGAATTATCTATCAACCTCACCGCCTGTGTCCACCTCTCCAGATATGGATTCATGAAGGGGGAGGGACTACTTTTGAAGAGGCTTTTCACCCCGTATAATCCACTCTTCAATCTACCCCTGATAAACGACCTTGGTTTACAATGGGGGTTAAATCCGCCTATAATATCACTATCGGGGCGTAGCGCAGCTTGGTAGCGCGCAGCGTTCGGGACGCTGAGGTCGGAGGTTCAAATCCTCTCGCCCCGACCAGTTGCCATATGCGGCTACAAACTTAATCTGTCCAACTCTTCGCTACTCAAGCCAATTGCTTCTTTTAACAGCAGATAAAGCCACTGGAATATCAGTTACAGCTTGAACCAAGGTGGCAGAGCGGCTTTATGCAGGCGAACCATCAGCGGAATTTCTAGCCGCTCAATACCATCGACAAAGAGTTTAATCTTATATAGCTGAGGGCTAGGGAGTTCTATTCTCAAGGTGATAAACAGATTGTGTCCCTTGAATTCAGTCACCTCAAATGTTATTAGCTCGGTTTCAGATAGTTTATTATCCAGAGAATCTAGAAGTCGAATCACTGCTTGGTAAGTTCCTCTCTTTGTACCTTTAAAGGCTGCGAATACCTTAAAGCTGGTAAACATCGGAAAGTTGGAAGCAGTTATACTATCAAAAACGCCATGCACATGGGTTCTTCCACGGTCATCATGAAATACATCCTCAGCTAGTAGCAAAGCAATTACTCGCGGTTCTAAGGGATCTTCAGCCATCCGATTCCTCCCATTCTAACCCTAGGAAGCTACAAGTATAGCTCATATTATAACACAAATCGGCAGTACTTCAGAGCCAAGATTTCAAATTATTACTCTTCTACCTTATTCTTGGCCTCTTCCCATAGGGCATTTTGCTCATCAAATGATAGCTCGCTTAAACTTACCCCTCGCTGGCGGCAGACCTCTTCCAAATAGGAAAAGCGGCGATAAAACCGCTGGTTTGCCTGCCTCAGTGCTGCCTCTAAATCTACTCCCAGCCGACGGGCAATATTAACCAGAGTAAACAGTAAGTCGCCAAACTCCTGCTCTCTCTGCTGTTGAGTATCAGCCTGCTTGAACTCCCTAACCTCCTCAACCAGCTTATCTATAACGCCGTCAATATCTTCCCAGTCGAAGCCAACCCGTGCTACCCGGCGCTGAATCTCCTGACTATAACCTAAAGCTGGCATTTGCTTAGGCACACTGGCTAGTATAGAGGTATCGGGCGGTCTCTCCCCCTGCTTGAGAACCTCCCAGTTAAGCACTACCTCCTCAGCGTCCTTTACCTTTAATGAGCCAAAGACGTGAGGGTGGCGATGAATTAGCTTGGCGCTAATATTAGTTACTACATCCGCTAGCTTGAATTCCCCGGCTTCAGTGGCAATCTGGGCATGGAGGACAACCTGCATCAGCAGGTCACCTAATTCATCGCAAAGCTTCCTTGGGTCACCACTATCAAGAGCCTCCAATACTTCATAGCACTCCTCCAGCAGGTTTTCCCTGAGAGAAGCATGAGTCTGCTCCCTATCCCAGGGACAACCGTCAGGTGCTCGCAACTTAGCAATAATATCTACCAGAGTGGCAAACTGGTTCAGGTCCTGTGGTAAAGACAAAGCAACCTCCTTCACTTGTTACCACGGATTATACAAGTTGGGCCTAAGTCAGGCAATATAGAAAACTATAGTCAAAGGGGGAACATAAATCAAGCAGAAGTAAGGCTATTACCTTCGTCCCATACCTAGGGCTAAAAGCACGAAGTAGAAAAGCTGAGCTATTACCTGAAGCAAGGCAGCTACATAGATGAGAGCCGCTGCCGACAGAACAGCTTCACATAAGCCTTAGCTAATTCAACGGCAATATCACCCCGATGAATTGCCTCTGCCCCCTCAAAAACTCAGCCGCCGACATAGCTCGCTTTCCCTCCAGTTGAACTCTTGAGACCCCAAAGATTCCATCTCCGGTGCTGACGCCAAATGCCGCCTCTGATTCCTCTGAGGTAGGAGTCAGCACTACCACCTGCCCGGCGTCAAGGGTTCTTTCCTGAGGCAAAGGCACCGCCTCAATTATCTTGAGCTGCCTTCCTTGCCATCTGGTGTAGCACCCAGGCCAAGGGTGAAAGGCACGCACCCGTCGCCATATATCTATAGTCGGCAGATGCCAGTCAATCTCACCTTCTTCCTTAGTGATTGGGCTGGAATAGACAGCTTCAGCTTCATTCTGAGGCTGGGGGGTAAGCTCACCCCTTAGCCAACAAGGCAAAACTTCCTGAAGCACCCGAGCGGCTACCTGAGACAGCTTGGCGGTAAGTGAGCCAGTAGTATCAAACGCCGAGATAGAAATCTGTGCCCTGGTTAATATAGGACCTGTATCTAAACCGGTGTCCATCAGCATAATACTTACTCCAGTAAAGTCATCACCAGCCAGAATCGCCGCCGCTACTGGCGAGGCGCCTCGAAATCTAGGCAGCAAAGACGGGTGAACATTAACGCACCCGTATTTGGCAATATCTAGCACCGACTGTGGCAAAGTTTGACCAAAGGCAGCTACCACCATAATATCGGGGTGAAAGCTAGCCAGTTGTTCCACCGCCTCTGCCTTCCTTAGACTAACCGGCTGCACTACCGGCAGCTTCCAGGTTAGCGCTGCCCTTTTCACTGGAGGAGAAGCCAGAGAACGCCCCCTGCCCACCGGTTTATCCGGCTGAGTATAAACAGCAACAACTTGGTATTGATTAAGAATAAGGTGCTCAAGACATGGGACAGCAAACTCAGGGGTACCCATAAAAATAACTCGCAATTTGCGCCTCCTCCCACTAAATTCTAACATCAAAGAAACTTGTTAACAATCAGCCGTTTTATATCTATAAGGCAAATATTGAGCAAATAAACAAGTTTAACAGACTTAGCAAGGGTAAAGAAGGGTTAAAAACACCCAGCAACCACCGACAAAGGTGCTTGCCACCTGGGAATTTTCTGACACCTGTCCATTTCTATCTATCCGCTTAATATTCAACCAAAACAACAAGCTTAACAGACCTAACAAGGGGAAACATGAGCCCAAAATACCCAGCAATCAGCACCAAAAACCTTGCCATCAAAGAAGTCAGGCATGATATGCTAGGGATGTGTTTTCTTAATTTCCTCCATCAAGCCTCGGCTAAATCCACTACCATCCCCAACCCTCTGGGTTAAATGTTGCTTTAATTCTCTTATAAATGGTAAGGCATAACAAGGGGAGTAGAATTTAATGGAGACCAGTCCAGCGCAAGAAATCTGGGAAGCTGCGCTAGGTGAATTGCAAATCGGAGTCAGCAAGCCAAACTACCGGACTTGGCTGGCAAAAACTGAAGGATTAAGTTACCAAGATAATCAGTTTGTTGTTGGTGTGCCTAACCCCTTCGTCGCTGAATATTTGGACAAGAACCAGCGCTCTTTAATTGAAAAAACACTTATCGGTCTTACTCAGCGTGATGTCAATGTCATTTTCCAGGTTGATGGCAGGTATCAAGAACCAGAAAGTAGCTACAGTGACCAAGGAGAAAACCCCATCGCCACAACACAACCCCCTAAGTTCAATTCAAAATATACCTTTGATTCCTTTGTCGTCGGTAGCTGTAATAGCCTAGCCCACGCTGCTGCACTGGAGGTAGCCCAAAACCCGGGCGGCAGTCATAATCCACTATTCATTTACGGGGGGGTGGGATTAGGTAAGACACATTTAGTGCAAGCAATTGGTCATGTCGCTCTAGCTAGCCATACTCGGGTGCTCTATGTCAGCGCCGAGCAGTTTACCAACGAGTTTATAAAGACTATTCAAGAGAGAAAAACTGAAGAATTCCGCCACAAATACAGAAGTGTTGATATGTTGTTAATTGATGATATCCACTTCATCGCTGGTAAGGGGCAGACAGAGGAAAGCTTTTGCCATACTTTTTATGAGCTACATAACACCAATCGCCAGATTGTTATTACCAATGATTGTCCACCTGAATCCATACCTTTGTTACAAGAACGGTTACGCTCCTGCTTTGAATGGGGACTAGTTACTAGTATTCAACCACCCGATTTCAAAACCCGCCTAGCTATCCTGCAAGCTAAAACTAAAGATAAAGGGGTGACTATTACTTTAGATGTGCTAAAGCTTATTGCTCAGCGGGCTCAGCGAAATATAAGAGAGCTAGAAGGCTACCTGAACCGGGTTATTGCTTATGCCAAGCTGGTTAGAGCTTCAGTTACCCCTGAGCTAGCCGCTCAAGCGCTTGAGGATATAACTAATAAAGATGCTAAACGTCTTTCTATCACCCCTAGCTTAGTAATAGAGACAGTGGCTAAAAGCTTCAATTTAAGTCCTTTAGACCTAAAAAGCGGGAAAAGAGATAGGGAGACTGCCCTAGCCCGACAGGTGGCAATGTACCTTACCAGGCAGGAAACTAACTGCTCACTAGCTCAAATTGGCATGGAGCTGGGGAATAGAGACCATTCAACTGTTATCCACGCTTATAAGAAAATAGAAAGCTATATTGATACCAGTCCTGATTTGAAGCGTAAAATCTTGGACATTCAACAAACAATACACTCAGAACTCAAGGCTGGGAATTATTAGATAACTTTTCTCCACAGCAAAGTAACCTACCATAAACAGGCAAACTAACTACGAACGGTGAATAAACCCTTAAAACTGTTAGTAAGTTCAACAAGGCTCACCTGTCAGAATACGATTCAAACCGGATTCCACATACTTTTAACAAGGCATCTTATTATTAGTATTATGATTAAAATCTATAGTAACTTATTATTTCTATAATAACTATAATATAATATGGATGTTGAAACCCAATGTTTGATAGAGCTGAAATTGTAGTAAGGGCAGGAAACGGGGGAGATGGGATTGTGAGCTTCCGGCGGGAGAAGTTTGTTCCTTTTGGTGGTCCTGATGGTGGTGACGGTGGGGATGGTGGAGATGTAGCAATTATGGCTGATTCCAGTGTTACCGATCTGCGTGTATTCAAACGGAAGAGATTCTATAGAGCGAATGATGGCCGGGCTGGCAAGGGTAAAAAGAAGCATGGCAAGAGCGGGGAGAACCTGATATTAACTGTTCCGGTGGGTACCGTGGTCTCGTATAAGACACAGATAGGTGGTCATGCTTTAATAGCTGATTTGGAGCAGCCTGAGCAGCAGGTAGTAGTGGCTAAGGGTGGTAAAGGAGGGTTGGGCAACAGCCACTTTGCTTCGTCTATTAATCAAGCCCCACAGATTGCTCAGAAGGGGGAGGTTGGAGAGGAAAATTCTATAATACTGGAGATGCGGCTTATTGCTGATGTTGGCATTATCGGTTATCCCAATGTAGGTAAGTCCACCCTGCTAGATATGGTTTCAGCAGCCAAACCTAAAATTGCTGACTATCCATTTACCACTCGGGAGCCTATCTTGGGTATGGTTGAGGTGGGACAGCGAAGCTTTGTGTTGGCTGAGATTCCTGGATTAATAGACGGCGCTCACCTTGGTCACGGTTTAGGGCATGGTTTTCTGCGCCATATTATTAGGACTAAAATACTTATTCACTTGATAGATGGAAGCTCTGCGTCTCCGGCTGAAGATATGATACGGGTAAACTCGGAAATGAGCTTGTTTGATTCGGCTCTGGCTCAAAAGCCACAGCTTATGGTAGTAAATAAGATTGATTTGCCCCAGGTCCGGGCTCGGTTAGGTGAGATAAAGGATGCTTTTAATAGCGTTGGAACCACTGCTCTTTTTGTTTCGGCGGCTACTGGGGAGAATGTCCCTGAGCTTATGGCTGAAACTATGAAGATGCTGGCTCAGGTTAGTGCTGAGAAGGAAGCTGGAGAGAGAATTCCTAGGAAGGTTTTCCGCCCTCAGCCCAGGAGGATTAGCATCAGTGTGCATAAGGAAGGGAATACTTTTGTGGTGGTGGCACCTGGGGTAGAGCGCATTGTAGCTAGGGCAGATGTAACTGGCTCCGAGGTACAGTGGCAACTCAATAGGCAGCTTCAAAGGCTAGGGGTGAGCAAGGCTTTAGAGAAGGCTGGAGTTAAGCCCGGCGATAGAGTGCGTTGTGGGAATTTAGAGTGGGAGTGGCAGTAGAATGAATATAGGGGTGATGGGGGGGACTTTTGACCCCATCCATAACGGGCACCTTATTGTAGCTGAGGAGGTGAGAGTCCGACTCAACTTGGCTGAGATTCTGTTTGTGCCGGCTGGTCAGCCGTGGCTGAAGGCGAATAGTCCTATTGCGGCTGCCGAGCACCGTATGCCAATGGTACGCCTTGCCCTTGACGCTAAACCTTACTTCAAACTGTCTACTATGGAGGTAGAGCGAGCCGGTCCCTCATATACAGTTGACACCATTGCCGAATTACAGAATCAGGTCGGAGCCGGAAATGAGCTTTTTTTTATTTTAGGTTGGGAGAATTTAGCCGAGCTCCCTCAGTGGCACGAGCCATACCGGCTGATTAAAATGTGTTACTTGGTGGCAGTCCCCCGGTCTGGCTACCCGGCTCCTGACCTTAACGCTCTGGAAGCGGCTATCCCCGGGCTATCTCAGCGGGTTATCCTGCTTGACACACCACAGATAGATATAAGCGCCTCACAAATTAGAACCCGGGTTGCCCAAGGTCTATCTATTGCTCACCTCGTCCCCGAGCCGGTACAGAGGTATATAAGGGAGCATAGGCTTTATGTCACCCGCTAGCAAGGGTTTTAGAAATTTATTGACATTCGACAGTAAATTCAATATATGGAATATCAAGTAAAAGCGGCTTAAAAACTAGAATAATATTTATTGACATATGACATAAAAGAAATTAAACTTATAGCACTATGCCGGTATTAATTGCTTTGCCGATGTACCCTGTCTCAGAAGTCCGTGAGAAATTAGCTGACCTAAAACAGCGCAATAAGCCTTACGATCGACAGTTTGTTGATGATTTGATAGCGAAAGAGTTAAAGACGGCTCAAAAGGTTGGTAATCGATATATGCTTACGGATATCGAAATTGAGTGGCTCGCTACACGAATACGTCGTGTTAATAAAAAGAGGCAAAAAATCATTGACAAATGACAATAAATGCGATATGATAGTACTAGGTAGGGTTGACAGAAAACTTTGAATCGTGTTAAGTTTACTTGCCTATTTACATATTAGAACATATGTGCTATAATTGAGAGTAGGAGTGAAGGGAGGGGCAGACAAAGGGTTAATATACAGGCAAACAGGGCATAAATAAAGCGGTGGAGGAAGCTCATGGAAAAGTTAGAGAAGGTGCAGGACAATGAGGAGGAAGAGTTTACTACCTTCGAGGACATATTTGCTCTTGCCCTAGCTAATTCCGAGTACTCCCTTTTCAAAGCTGACTCGGATGAGTGGCAAAGGGTACTTTTCCAAGTGTACAAGGGGTACTGGGATAAGATGCCGCAATTGGGAGTTATATTCTTCAAGGAAAGACAACCCCTCCCGCCTCAAAGCAAAGAATTCTATCAACTCATTACCACGCTATCCATGTCGGGACTAATAAGTCTTCCCAACCCTAACTACGAGTTCATTGTGATGGACGATAAGCAGAAAAAGCGTGTCAAACAATTGGAAGGGACACGGCTGAATAAGTACAAGGAATACATTAGAAGGATTACTGAACTGCTAGATGAACGGCTGGCAGTAGAGGGATAGTTACTTGTGCAGAGTGAGGAGGCGCTCGCTAAACTGAAAAACGAGGTGGATACATGGGTGGCCTCTATTATGCCAGATGACTATCCACAAGCGCCGCTACCGGGCAAGGATGAAACGAAAGTAATCCGGGAAGCAGTTCTCGGTTATCAAGTTCTACAACCCCATGAGTATTTAGTCTTGGACTCACCGCCTTTGCAAAGGCTCCGATATATTCATCAGACTGCTCTTGCCTATCTTGTGTATCCTACCGCTAACCACACACGCTTTGACCATAGTCTAGGATGTGCTAAGATAGCCCAACAGCTTGGGGAAAAGATTGTACCACCCGGTGCGAAAACACGCATCGCAGAACTTAGGTTGGCTGCGTTACTTCATGATGTTGGGCATACCTTCTTCTCCCATCTGTCCGAGACCATTATGCAATCGCGCTTTAACGATATATACCCCGCAGTAAAACGAGCGCCGCCATTCGAAGGTCATGAGTTAGGTCTGTCGCAGATAATCTCTTATCTCATTGTTAAAAGTGAGCGGTTTTACGCTTTTCTGGATAGAGTAGTGCACCACTACCCAGATTTCGGGACACTTGACCTAAATAATGTCGCACAACTCATAATAGGGGCTCCTGCTGATGAACTGGCTTTTATGGGTGATGTCATAAGCGGCCCCTTTGATGCTGATAAGCTGGATTATCTAGTTAGGGACTGCCAGTTCTGTGGTATTCGGGCAGATGTGGATGTAGAACGTGTGTTGGTTTCTGCGGCTCTTCTCGATAGGGACAGGTTTCCTTCATCTAATCCTGAGTGGAAAAAACGCTATCTCGTTATGAAGAGCGGAGGTGAAAGCATACTAGAACAGGTTACTTTTAATAAGATGCTGCTCTATCCAGCTATATATCATCACCATAAGGTTCGTGCTCTTGAGTGTATGATTAAAGCCATCTTTGAAATCATCTGGGAGGATCCAAAAAAAATAACCGACGACCACCTCAAATTTGAAAACATCCGCGATTTTTATATGCTGACGGATGCTGAATTTCTTACGCTAGCAGGAAAGGAACCACAGCTAAAACCTACCATTGATAGACTAATGAAGCGTGACCTATTTAAACGTTGTCTAGTCATCTCCCGTCCCTACTTGGAATTCGATGTGAACTTTATGGACTTGTACAAGAAAAGCTCTGAGGATTACCCTGAGGAGTTGCGGAAAATACGGGAAATTATCTGGAGAGAATTGCCCGAGGACAAACGTGGTAGTATACACGAACTTTGGGTGGACATTCCCAAACTGCCTACCTCTATAGCAGAAGATCCACACCATGCTTGGATAGATATTGGTACCGAAAAAATGAAGAAACTCTCTGATTTTTTCCCTTATCCTGAATGGGTGACTTCCTACGAGATAAACAAGTGGAAGGGGCACGTTTTTTCGCTATCCGACCCCAGCACTAGGCGTGCGATTAATGACGCGGCCAAAAGAGTGTTCGAGGAGAAACCTTACTATCTTGAGTTTGACGAGCGTGCTACCAACGAATGCAAGTTCCCATCATAATGATTTAGCCTTAAATATCTAAATTCTTGACGCTTTTGGCGTGGGCTTGGATGAAGGCTTTGCGGGGTGGGACTTCATTGCCCATTAGCATATGGAATGTGTGGTCAGCCTTGGCAGCGTCGTCTATACTCACCGATAGTAAGGTGCGGGTGGCTGGATTCATAGTGGTTTCCCATAGTTGCTCAGCACTCATCTCCCCCAGACCCTTGTAGCGCTGAATCTCCACCTTCTTAGTCTCTCTTAGCTTGCGCATTATCTCTTCCTTTTTCTCTTCTGAGTAAACCCAGTGCTGGAGCTTTGGGGTTTTAATGCGGTACAGGGGTGGCTGGGCAATGAACAGGTGACCGTGGTTAATTAGCTTGACCATGTGTCGGAAGAAGAAGGTCAACAGCAAGGTGCGGATGTGAGAGCCATCAACATCAGCGTCAGTCATAAGGATAACCCGATGATAACGGAGCTTTGATAGGTCAAAATCATCATCTATGCCGGCTCCCAGGGCAGTAATGATGACACGGATTTCTTCATGAGATAGCATCTTATCTGGCGGAGCTTTTTCCACATTGAGTATTTTGCCCCGCAGCGGCAGAATAGCCTGGAAACGACGGTTCCTTCCTTCTTTGGCTGAGCCACCGGCTGAGGGTCCCTCCACCAGGTATAATTCACAGTGAGACGGTTCTTTTTCCGAGCAATCAGCGAGCTTCCCGGGCAGGGTGCTTGTATCTAGGCTACTCCTTTTGATTATTAAATCACGAGCCTTTCGGGCTGCTTCTCTGGCTTTGGCAGCAGTAATGCACTTTTCTATGATTCTTCTGGCTTCATCGGGATGCTCTTCAAGGTAAAGGGCTAGACCCTCACTGACTACGCTTTCCACTTCGCTTTTAACTTCAGAGTTACCCAGCTTGGCTTTGGTCTGTCCCTCAAATTGTGGCTCGGCAAGCTTGACACTAATAATGGCAGTAAGCCCCTCTCTAACATCATCCCCTCCTAAGTTGGGCTCATCATCTTTGAGAAACTTGTTTTTATGGGCATAGTCGTTGAGAACACGGGTTAGTGCTGAACGGAAGCCAGTAAGGTGAGTGCCTCCGTCTACGGTATTAACGCAGTTAGCAAAGCTAAACGTGGATTCGGTAAAGCCTTCATTATACTGAAGGGCTGCCTCAACTATGGTGCTGTTTACCATTTTAGAGATATAGATAGGATGGTGATGGCGGACTATCCGGCCACGGTTAAGGTGGCGAACAAAGCTGGTAATTCCACCCTCAAAGTAGAAGGTCTTTTGGCTGTCGTTTCTTTCATCCTCTAGGCATATTTCCAGTTCCTTATTCAGGTAGGCCATCTCTCGTAGACACTCGCTTAGAGTGTCAAAATCATAGTTGACCTTACTGAATATCCCTTCATCGGCAAGAAAGGTAATTGTAGTGCCGGTATCACTGGCTTGACCAATCTCAGTTACTTCTGTTTGGGGTATGCCTTGCCTGTATTCTTGCTGATACAGCTTGCCATCGCGTCTGACATTAACCTCGAGCCAGGAAGAAAGAGCATTTACTACCGAGGCACCTACCCCGTGTAACCCGCCTGATACCTGATAAGTCTTACCCCCGAATTTTGCCCCGGCGTGCAGTGTAGTCATTACTGTCTCTAGGGCTGATACATTGGTAGCCGGGTGAATTTCTACAGGAATACCACGCCCGTTATCTTCAACCCTGACGACATTATCTTTTTCAATGGTGACTAAAATTTTAGTGCAACAGCCAGCCATAGCTTCATCAATGCTGTTGTAGACGATTTCATACACCAGATGATGTAGTCCGCGATGGTCGGTGCTGCCAATATACATACTAGGTCGGCGTCGCACTGCTTCTCGCCCGCCGAGGACTTGAATATCCTCGGCGTTATACTCATTATTTACTGGCTTAGTTGGAGAAGTCATATCCTGTGGCATAGCTAGTCTTTACCCCCTTGTTGCTTGTGAGAGAAGAAAAAAAGTGGAACGGATTGCTGAGTGGAGATGAGGAAACCGAAGCATCTTCTAGCTATAAAAGAAGAGGCTACCCACCCAGAGGCAATTTCAAATGATGACAAGGCAGCCATTAATATAATTATAGCACAATTTAGCTATGAAGTGAAGTTGGGGAGCTAGTTACTTTAGTAACCCTGGTAGCTGAGCAGCGGGGATAGTTTGTTGCTGGGCGGTGGTCATATCCCGTAGTATTACCGTGCTAGCCTTTACTTCTTCGTCGCCAATAATTACTGTATGGTGGACACCAAGGGTATTTGCCTGTCTCAACTGAGCTTTTAAGCTCTTTGAACCTGCAGCTTCTATTATACCGATGCCGTTCTTTCTAAGCGTGGACGTTAGCTTTATCGCCGTATCCTTGGCTTCATTACCCACATAGGCGATAAAAACTTGGGGTTTGGGTAGAGCCGGGACGGGGATATTCTGTTTCTTCAGGTTGAGTATTATTCGTTCTATGCCAGCGGCGAAGCCAATAGCCGGGGTAGGTTTACCACCCAGTTCCTCAATCAGGTCATCATACCGCCCGCCACCACCGAGAGTACTCTGGGCACCTTCTGCCTCAGGCTGAATCTCAAATACTGTTCTGGTGTAGTAGTCAAGCCCTCGAACTAGACAGTGATTTACTGTGAAGGGAAGTTCAAGCAGTTCCAGGTATCTCTTCAGTTGGTTAAAGTGGGTATCACATTGCTGACAAAGGTAGTCAATGCTTTTGGGAGCGGAGTTAGCTATTTGCTGGCATAATGGCTTTTTGCAGTCGAGTAGGCGAAGCGGGTTTCTCTTTAACCTGGTTTTGCAGTCTGAGCACAGGTCATGGGTGTAATTAGCGTAGTAATCCTTCAGGGCGGTTAAATATCCTGGTCGACATATTTTACAACCGATGCTATTGAGCTGGAGTGACAGGTGATGAAGGTTTAGCGACTCAAAGAATTGCCACGCCATATCGATAACTTCGGCATCAAGGGCGGGGTCGGCATCGCCAATAGCCTCGTAACCAAACTGATAGTGTTGCCGGTATCTTCCTGCCTGGGGTCTTTCATATCTAAAAATAGAAGCAATATAATATAGTTTTACCGGTTGTGGCAAATTATGCAGCCCATGTTCTAAATAGGCTCGGCACACCGGGGCTGTGCCCTCTGGTCTCAGGGTTATCTGGCTGCCGCTCCTGTCTTGGAAGGTATACATTTGCTTTTCTACAATGTCGGTGTCTTCTCCCACGCTACGGGTGAAAAGCTGCGTATCCTCAAAGGCTGGGGCATCAATACGCTCATAGCCATAGAGTTGACAGATATTAGCCACCTTTTGCTCTATATAACGCCGGTGGGCTTGCTCTTTGGGTAGAATATCTGAGGTTCCTCGCGGTGCTCGGTACAATCTAGTTTTCCCCTTACTTTGTTTTAAGCTAGAATACAGTATTAGCGCTGGACTTGTAAAGGCAAAGCCAAATTTTGCACAAGCAACACCATTGCGATATACTTGAGTCATGACTTTTGCTCGGCTTATAGACAAGGCACGGGAGTATCTTCCACCAGAGAAGATAGCTATAGTTGAAGATGCCTATAATTTTGCCGTGTCGGCACATCAGGGGGAGGTGCGTAAATCAGGCGAACCCTATATAGAGCATCCGCTGGAGACAGCCATGACCCTGGCTGAACTTCAGCTAGATGCTACTGCTCTGGCTGCCGCCTTGCTGCATGATGTTCCTGAGAATTGTGACATACCTATTTCGGAGATTCAAGCCAAGTTTGGCTCGGAGGTAGCAAAGCTAGTTGACGGCGTCACCAGGCTGGGTAAGCTCTACTGGTCAGGGGAGGGTGTGGCGACCAGCGAAGTGCAGGCAGAGAACCTGAGGAAGATGTTGGTGGCAATGGCTGAGGACCTCCGTGTGGTGTTTATCAAGCTGGCTGATAGACTGCACAATATGCGCACCTTAGACGCCCTATCACCGGAAAAGCAGAGTAGCATTGCCCAGGAGACTTTAGAGATATATGCCCCCTTAGCTCATCGCCTGGGGATATGGGAGCTCAAGTGGCAGTTAGAAGATTTATCCTTTCGTTATCTGGAGCCAGATAAGTATCACCGGATTGCTAAGCTGATCGCTGCCCGGCGCGCCCAGCGGGAGAGGTTCATAGCCCGGGTAATTCAGATTTTAAGGGCAGAGTTTGATAGGGTTGGTCTCAAAGCTGATATATCAGGTAGACCCAAGCACATCTACAGTATATGCCAGAAAATGGAGAAGTATGCTGTCCTAGGGAAACATTTTGATGATATACATGACCTTCTCGCCCTTCGGGTATTGGTTGGCACTGTATCTGATTGCTATAATGCGGTAGGCGTTATCCACAGTTTGTGGCGGCCTTTGCCTGAGGAGTTTGACGACTTTATTGCCAACCCCAAGCCAAACGGGTATCAATCTTTACATACTGCCGTAATGTGCCCGGGCACAATCCCTCTGGAAGTGCAGGTTCGCACTCATGATATGCATCATATTGCTGAATATGGTATGGCGGCTCACTGGTGTTATAAAGAGAGTGAAAAGAAGGATATACGCTTTGAGGAGAGAATAGGTTGGCTACGCCAGTTAATTGAGTGGCACCGAGAGCTCAGTGGTGCTGAAGAGTTCCTGGAATCGGTCAAAACGGATATATTCATTGACCAGGTTTTTGTTTACACACCCAAGGGGGAGATAAAGGATTTGCCCAAAGATTCTACCCCCCTTGATTTTGCCTATCGGGTTCATACTGAATTGGGACACCGCTGTATAGGAGCTAAGGTGAATGGTAGGCTGGTGTCACTCAATTATCAGCTAAGTAACGGTGATGTAGTCGAGATTATGTCGGCTAAGAAGGCGAAGGGACCAAGCCGAGATTGGCTGAATCCGCATCTGGGTTATATTAAAACGTCTCACGCTCGGGGAAAGATACGGCAGTGGTTTAAGAAGCAGGAGCGGGCAGGAAATATTGAGCGTGGTCGGGAGCTTTTAGAGAAGGAGATGAGGCGTCTGGGCATAAAAGTTGAGCGAGAGGAGCTAGCCAAGCTGTTCAAGTATGATAGCTTGGATGATTTCTTAGCTGCTATTGGTTACGGTGGCATTACTACTCATCAGATTGCCTTGAGGCTAGCTGCCCAGCAAGAGCCACCTAAGGTAGTGCCCGAACTTACACCACCCCAGCTACCGGCATCAACTATTCAGGTGTTGGGTGCTGGGGATATGCTTACTCATTTGGCTCAGTGTTGTCATCCTGTGCCTGGCGATAAGATTATAGGCTATGTTACTCGCAGCCGTGGGGTGACAATCCACCGTCAAGATTGTTACAATGTGATTCATGAAGAAGAAAGGGAGAGACTGATTGCGGTGGAGTGGGGGCAGACTGATTCAGTATATCCAGTTAGAATTCAGGTTGAAGCCTGGGATAGAGTAGGGCTGGTGCGTGATATCACCACAATTGTGGCTGAAGAGAAGGTTAATATCGCTACGGTGAGCTTTATTAATCATGATGACCATACCACATCCACGTTCCTTACTCTGGAGACGAGGGGATTGGCTCAACTAAGCCGGCTCTTGGCAAAAATTGAAGGGGTCCGAGGGGTGATAAGCGTTACTAGAGCTGGGGATGAGGCGACTATGAAAGCTAGCCCCTAAACCTGATTGGTCTAAATTAAGGAGAGGGCGATAAAAGATATCTAAGGAGGTAGATATTGCCAGTTAGTAAATCATCTCGAAAACAAGTACGGGTGGTAGAAAGAGGGCGATTACGTAACAAGTCTATTCGTAGCCTATGTAAGACTAACATAACCAAGGCAGAAAGGCTTATTTTCTTGGGAGAGCTTGAATCGGCACAGAGGGTGGTAATGGCTGCCGTCAGCTCCTTAGATAAAGCGGCCGAGAAAGGGGTTATCCACCCCAATAATGCTGCCCGGCGCAAATCACGCTTAATGAAGAAACTAAATGAAGCTTTGTCTTTGGCTGAAACCGAGCCAGAAAAGGCTGGGTGATTCGCTCTCAAAAATAGCCTCTCGGTAGTCTGTCCTGTTGCCCCCTTATACTACTTGACAAGAAAGGTATATTTAATATAGAGTTTATATAGAACAGATGTTCGCTATAGAGATGAAGGCATTATCGTCTAAACAGCAGAATATCATTGATTTTGTTCGCTGTTTCTTGGTGGATAGGGGCTATCCTCCTAGCATCAGGGATATAGTAAATGGTTGCGAGATTAGCTCGACATCGGTTGTAGATTATAACTTAAGAATATTGGAGGAGAGGGGATATATTCGTCGGCATCGTGAGGTGTCTCGTGGTATTGAGTTACTGGCTTGGTCTCCTGTCCTGCGGTGTCAAGTTCCTATCATTGGTCAAATAGCGGCTGGTGAGCCGACACCAGTGCCCACTCCTGACACCTGGGATGTTACTGCATCATCAGAGACCCTAGAGGTGACCGAAGACTTGACTCAAGGCAAGGAAGGGGTTTATGCTCTGAAGGTGAAGGGCTTGTCAATGGTGGATGCTTTAGTTAATGATGGTGATATTATACTGATGCAGTATGTGAATGTGGTGGAGAATGGGGAGATGGCAGCAATATGGCTTAAGGCGGAAAAGGAGGTTACACTTAAAAAAGTTTATGTTGAACCGGGTCGCATTCGCCTTCAGCCGGCAAATAGTCAGATGCAACCTATATACACTGACCCAGAGAATGTTGAGATACAGGGTAAAGTCATCGCCGTTATCAGGCAGTTAATTTGATTTTTTATTATTAACGGGTATAAATTAGTAACAGCTGTTGGCTGGCGCACAGCCTGATTCAGTCATCGGGAGGAAGGTTATGATTCTAGCTCAATTTCAGAGTATAGGGCGTGACCTCTTTAGCAGGGGGCTGGTTTCTTCCTGTAGTGGGAATCTAAGTATCAGGCTGGGAGAGCGTATGATTATTACTCGGCGTTGTAGCCGATTGGGTTGTCTTGAAGAACATGACTTGATAGAGACAGGAATAAGTAAGAATGACCGGAATACACCGCTAGCCTCAACCGAATTAGCCGTTCACCGCGCTATTTATCAAGAAACCACAGCCCAAGCTATTGTTCATGCCCATCCGCCTCATGCCGTTGCCCTGTCACTAAATGAAACTGAGATTGTGCCTGGTGATACTGAAGGTCTATCTATTGTAGGTCCGGTCCCTGTCTTGGGTTGGCATATGGAGGTGAGACCCGGGGGTCTGGCTGATATAATTGCTAGGGCATTAAAGCAATGCAGGATTATTATGGTTCACGGTCATGGCAGCTTTGCTATAGGTCAACTACTTGAGGAAGCTCATAATTGCACTACTGCGCTAGAGGAAAGCTGCCAGGTCATTTGCCTCTTGAAGTCTTTACAGGTAAGTCCAGCTAACGAATAGCTCATCTCTCTCCCCTTTTGTCTTTACCCCTCCGCAAGAGTTCATTGACGAGATTCTGTTTACTCCCAGCCTCGGCTACAGCAGCCTTGGCTGTGGGCAGAAAGTGGAGGATTAGCATTAGCAATATAATAATGGAGAAGGTAACCAGTACCCCTGATTTTTCCAGCAACCAGGCAGATAAGGGCACCGAAATAAGTCCGATGTTTATAGAAAGGACAGGGTTACGGGTAAATATTATGAGTATAAGCGCTATGGCGAGAGTAATTAGTAGCTCTCTGGGCATCAGGACAGCTATAACACCCAGGGTAGGAGTCAGTCCATTCCCCCCGGTGAATTTCAGGTAGATAGACCATATGTGCCCGGCAATTGCTGCCACCCCAGCTAGCAGCACGAAGGTCTCAGGGGCAACTAGTGAGTATTGAGTAATGGTAATAGCTCCGATGGGAACATTTAATAACCACTGGGCTATAGCTACCGCCGCTGCTCCCTTAGCAACATCGAAAATTCCCACAGCTACGCCAGCCCCCCTCCCCGCCTGCTGCAAGGCATTTCGAGCGCCAATATTACCCCCACCCAACTGACGGATGTCTTTACCCTTTATTAGGCGAAC
>Ga0209979_1002263_pt1 | contig 18778 bp, 18 predicted proteins | sample AnhtaG_FD_183114 | JGI IMG/M metagenome (GOLD analysis project Ga0209979, IMG submission 183114) | Deep subsurface microbial communities from Anholt, Denmark to uncover new lineages of life (NeLLi) - Anholt_01485 metaG (SPAdes) (version 2) | ecosystem: Environmental > Aquatic > Marine > Oceanic...
TTACCTCATTCTTTCCTATGTTTTTATTATTGGTTTACTTATTATTCAGTGATTAAATACTTTTTTCACCTAATTATTTTCCATTATTTAATCATATTTTGCAGACAACATTATATTAACTGCAATTAATACAATTATGAAAATTAAAAAAGCCAGCAAGGAGCTCTTGCTGGTTTTATATAATAATCCAAGCTAAGTCCCCTTTCCAAATATGGGAGGCTAGCCCGTTTTCAGACTAACCCTACCGCTTAAACTTCATAGCTTCAAAGCCTTAGAAAATTTAAGTCGGAGACAATATTTAATTTTTATATATATTATTTACAAATCCTGATTCTAAATTATCTTACTTTAAATGAAAATTTTCAAATGTTCATTTAAACGTTTTTATGTATTTTTAAACACAATCTTTAAATTTTAACTCAAATTAGATGTATCTTAACCTTTTGATCTTATCTACTCTTCAAGCAAAAAACTTCAATTTCACTATCTTTTTTTATATCCCCGGCATCTTCTGGAAAAACTGCAATACCATCAGCTTTTGCCATAGAGGTTAGTATGCCTGATCCCTGAATACCTGTAGATTTGAAAAAATACTCATTATCTTTTTTCTCAAGCATCACCCTGACAAAATTAGTTCTGCCTCTTTTATTCTTAAAATCATGATAAGCTCTGGCCATTACTGAAGGTCTGAACAGATTATCATCTCCAATTATCTTCTTGATCAATGGTCTTACATACATTTCAAAACAGACCATAACCGATACAGGATTCCCCGGCAATCCGAATATAAATCCATCCTTATATTTCAGGAAAACCAGCGGTTTTCCTGGTTTCTGGTTTACCCTCCAGAATATCAACTCTGCTCCAATACCAATCAGGATTTCCTTTACAAAATCATAATCACCAACAGAAACCCCTCCACTTAATAATAGAATATCACACTCCGATAAAGCCTCCCGTATCTTTTCCTCTAAGATTTTTTTCTCATCTTTAGCTATACCATACTTGATATACTTTATACCTATTTCCTTCAATTGAGCAGATAAAGAATAACTGTTGCTATCCCTCACTTTACCTATCTCTAATTCCTTATCTATCTCCAGAAGCTCATCTCCAGTTGATATTATTCCTACTACAGGAGTATGGTAAACAAGCACTTCGCTCTTACCCAATGAAGCCATAACTCCTATATCTGCAGGGAAAATCTTTTTCCCTTTCCTTAAGACTTTATCTCCGTTTTTTATATCTTCCCCTCTGTATCTTATATTTTCTCCCTCCGCACATTCCTTAAAAACCAGGATACTCTCTCCATCCTTTTCTGTATCCTCTTTCATCACCACAGCATTACAATTTTCTGGAATAGGGGAACCGGTCATAATGGGTATGCAATAACCAGGATTAACCTTTACAGTTGGCACTTTTCCAGCAGGTATATCCTCAGCCAGCAATATTAATCTTACAGGGTAGCTCCTATCTGCTCCTTTTATGTCTTCTGTTCTTACTGCATATCCATCCATAGCAGAATTATTATAGACCGGTATATCATCCTTTGAGATTACATCTTCTGCCAGTATCAGGCCCAAGCTATCAAGTAAAGGAACTTTTACAGCTTTAATTCTTATACTGCATTCAAGCACCTTCTTTTGAGCTTCTTTTACAGAAAGCATAATTTTCTCCAGATATAGTGGGTATATTATTTATAGACATTAATATTATTATTTTAAAATAAACATGTAAAGTAACTAGAGATCTATTTTACCACTTTTGAGGTCTCAAGTGTCTAAGCTAAAAAGAATATCAGGCTTAGAAGCTATAAATGCACCAAAAAAATTGGGATTTGTACAGATTAGACAAAAAGGCAGCCATGCTATTTTAAAGAAAATAATTGATGACAAAGAAATAGGTTATGTCGTTCCATTACACTCAGAATTAGCTGTCTGCATATTAAGGGGAATTCTAATGCAAGCTAAAATTTCACAAGAGGAATTTGTAAAACACCTATAAATAAATTTAAAAAGACCTGGCTGGCCACTGTAGACAATATTGGAACCGCTATAATTACTTCAAAAGAGGATAATTTTATACCAGTATTAAATCTTCAAAATTAAATGATCTTATGATAATACTTAAATTATTAGATATTTCACCCTTTGAACCTTGTACTTCTAAAGAATATATATTCAATAATTAGTGTAAGTAAAGGGAAAAGTATACTTAGTAATATCTGAGTATCAAGCCCAATGATTTGATTATTGCTAGTTTTTTCAAATGCGTGGAATATGAGAAAAATTATTACGCCAAGTGAAATGTTTTTAAGAGGTGCGAATATCCAAAACAATATTTTATTTTTCATCCTACTCCTTTTAAGAAACTTTTTCATAAATAAAATTATAATAACCTACCTATTAATAGAATACAAAGCATTATTGTAAAATCATCTGCTCTTAAGTCTCCAAATATAAAAACTATTTCTTTATTTCCTTATCAAGTCTTCTCTTACCTAAATATGAAAATAGTAGAAATACTTCATTTACTAATAGGCCTCAATGGTAAGATAAATTCCATACTATTGGTCAACAAAATTCAATAGCTATAGATCATTAAGTTTATTAGCTGTGTTATGAGTTCACTAAATTTATAAAAAATAATTTATCTTTTAAAACTCTTTTTAGAATTAGGGAAATTGGTCACTTTTCTTACCGCACTAGGTGGCTGGGGACGGTGGACAAAGTTAGAACCAGGATTATTGTTTTAGAGAAAGATATTTTTATACCTGAACTGAGTTTTTAGATCCAATTTTATTCTCATAATTATCAATTGATAATTTTTTCTTGAATTATTTATCAATTGATAATATAATCTACATGAATTAAAATCTAACAGGAATTCAAATGCTTTATGGAAAAAGAGGACAGTTGGAAAGAAAGTATAGAAGAGGTAAGTCATTTTTTAAAAAAGATCCATGCTTTTTTAGCATGTGGTAGCTGCCAATTGGATACCCAAAGAAGGAGAAAAGATGAAAACCCTTTGGATTCTAATTCAACAATGAATACCATTTTAGATTTAAATTATAATGTTGAAGATATAAGAGATGAAGTCCTTTCATTAACCACTAGAAATTACGTAGAGACTGTAAAAGACAAAGAAAGAGAAGATAATAAACATTATAGAATCTTTGCTAAAAAAATAAATAATAGAGAGATATATATAAAGCTAAAAATATGCGATTTGAATAGAATACATCTAATATCTTTTCATTATGCTAATTGGGATATGGAAGACAGACCATATAAGTAGGAATAATTTAATAATATTTTTATATAATTTTAAGGGAGAGGAAATGAAAAGTATTGCAAATAAGGATGATAAAATTTTTATTGAAAAAATAAAATATAGTTGTCCCGTTTGTGAAAAGGAACATAAAGTCGAAGTTTATAAAGAGCCAACAAAAGCTATAATAAAAAAGCAACCTATTGAGTATATTGAAACCTATTATTATTGTCCTGTTAATGAAGAGGAATTTTACCCTTCACAAGTTTTAGATAATAATCTGTTAGAAGCTAGAGATAGCTATAGAAAGAAAAATAACTTGCTAACCTCATTTGAAATAAAAGAAACTAGAAAATTCTATGGATTAAATCAAAAGGAATTCTCTAATATATTTGGTTGGGGTGATATAACTATACAAAGATATGAGACCAAATTAATTCAAGAAGAAACCTATAATAATATGATAAAAAGAGCAAAGGAAAATCCATTATTTTTATATGAAGAGCTAAAGAAACATGAAGATAGATTTGAGGATCATAGGTATAGAGAAATTGAGGATTTATTAAAAGACGAAATCAAGAAAAAACAAATTAGTTTTCTAAAAAAGGAATTTTTAAAAGCTTTATATCTTGACTATGAAGAACCCTCAGATTTAAATGGGAATAAGATATTAGATCTAGACAAAGTAGAACAAATGTTAAGGTTTTTTTCTCAATTTGGAAAAGATCTGTTTAAAATTAAATTAATGAAGCTTCTCTGGTATAGTGATGCATATCATTATAAAGAATATGGTGTATCAATTTCTGGGTTGGTTTATAAGCATTTACCATATGGTGCGACACCAATTGGTTATGATGATGTTTTAGATGCATCAGGTAATTCAATTCTAATAGAAGAGGAAAATTTTGGGTGTAAAGATAATGGAGAAGAGATGATTGGTAATAGAATCATTAACTTGAAAAAAATAGATAAAACAAAGTTAGAAACCTCTGAAATTACTGCTTTGGAGTTAGTAAACAAAAAGTTTAAAAACCTTGGAAGCGCTGCAATAAGTAAAATAATGCATACTGAAGAAGGATATAAAAATACTAGAGATGGGGATTTAATATCATTTAATTGGGCTAACCGATTAAAAACTTTTTAATTAATTGGCTGGGGATATTGAACACGTTTAGAACTAAATATTATTATCAGATTGTAGAATTATCTTCACAGATCGAAACATTAAACATTGTGTCATTTTCCACCAGCATTGTACCGCTTTTTCACCTGCATTGTACCGGCCCCTAATTAATAATTAATATTAAATCAAAAATCTATTTTGGTCTATTCTGTTTTCTAATAGATTCTCCTTCCATAAGTATCTGGTATGAGCTGTGAGAAATCCTGTCAAGGGAAGAGTTGCCAAGTATAGGATCAGGAAAGAGAGCCTGCCATTCCTCCGGAGAGCGTGCACTGGTAATGATATTTGATTTCTTTCCGTAGCGCTCAAGTATTATCTCATAGAACTCACCTGCCTCTTCTCTTGTCATCTCTTTAATCCCGAAGTCGTCGATTATCAATATATCGGGTCTAATGTAGGAACCTATGGTCCTCTCATAGGTACCGTCAATTGCAGAAAGCCTTAAGTGTTTAAAAAGCTTATCAGCTCTTGCAAAGGTAACAGAGTATCCAGCTTTCAGACAAGCAAAGGCCAGATGCTTTGCCAGGAATGTCTTCCCGGCACCAGTAGGGCCAAATATCAGAACTGATGAATGAGCCTCGATAAAGGCAAGACTAAAAAGCTTTCTTGCAAGATTGCGGTCATAGGTTGTTGTGGTATCCCAGCTATAACTGTCAATGTCAGCATCAACTCCTGCCTTTTTCATCTTGGTATTAAGAAGCCTCGCCTGTCTTCTTTCCCTCTCATCAAAAAATATCATCTCTAAAAACTCCTCATGTGAGAGCTTTTTAGATACCGCATAGGATATCCTATCAGGAAGTGTCGCTACAATCCCTGAAAGCCTCAGTGCCACCATAACTTCCTTTAGCTCCTTTGATATATTCATTTTTTCTCCTTTCTGTCCTTGTGATGATTAAATGATAGCGAGTCCCTTAAAAACTTGGGGTCCTCTATTTTAAGCTGCAGGGGCTCCTGTCTTTTTGGGACCATCTCTTCCACCTCATTTTTTAACATATTCTCAATCCTTCTAATATCATATACGCTGTAGTAGTTTGCTTTGGCTATGGCAGCAGACATTCTACCGGCCCCATATTTGTCCGAAAGCCTTAAGATTTTCTGGGCACTGCGCAGCCTGTGCCAGGGATAGGGACCGGTCAGTATCTCCTCTATAAAGGCACCTATCTCTTTTGCCCTTTTGTACCCTTGGCTTATCTGGTATTTTGGGTTCCTTAAGGCATATGGGGTAAGCTCCGCCGGATAGTCGTCAAAGTCAGTGGACCTTTTTCCCAGGGCTGCTCTCTTGTGTATTTTTATGACACCACCCCTGTAGTAGATCTTTACCAGAGCGCTGTCTCCTCTTACCTCAACACTTTTTGATATATACTTTGTTGGAACAGAATAAAGGGAGTTTTTAAATCTTATGTGATGGTCAGGATGGACCTTGCATATTGCCCAGTATGGCGTGTCGTATCTATCTCCCGGATAAGGCTTAAGAGAACCCTTCTCAGTCTCTTCAAATACCTGGATAGGGATCTTTTTTGTGGTCCCGTGGAGTCTTTTACCTGCAATAGAGCTGCACCAGCAGGCGGCCCTTTCCCGGCCGTCATCAAGCGAGATGAAGGCCTCCCCTGCAAAGAAGTTATTCCTTACATATGGCACAGCTCTCTCCACGATTGGTTTTCCTTTTGCATGGCCAGAGTATGCCGGATCTACGATAAAGCCTCTGTGTTGGGCATATTCTAAAAACTGTCTGTTTACCCTGGGACTATACCTGTCAGCCTTATCTATCGCAGGTTTCATATTGTCAATTATTACCATCTCTGTTATTCCTCCAAAATAGTCCCATGCGGCTTCAAATCCCCCAATGACCGCTCTTATGTCCTGGGTAAATGTCAGGTATACATACATGTGCCGGCAGTGGCACAGGGTCAGAATTAGGGCATAGGTTTTTCTATTTCTCCTGGTTGCCTCATCCCAGATCCTACCCATATAGCCAAAGTCAGCCTGACCGTATTTTCCGGGTTCTGTCTCAGGAAGCCTTACTGTTATATTTTTCCTTATATAACTCTGGCAACTTGAATTTATGAACCTGTAAAAGCTTGAACTTCCCACCACTATCCCGTCTCTTGCAAGAAGCGTCATTATCTTTGATCCCTTAATACCCTTCTCAAGGTAGGTTTCTATCCTATCTTTGTGGGGAAGAAGAATATCATCTCTTGGTATGGTTACTGGCTTACTTTTACCGGCAAGCCGGGACTTTATCTTTTCTACCAGCTCATCTGTTACGTCATCCTTTCCGGGATCTACTCCAAGCTCAAGCGAGCTGTTTACATAGTTTTTTATAGTTTCCCTGTGTATACCAAGCGATCTTGAAATACTTCTTATTGGATAACCTGATGCTATCCTTAAAAGTATTTCTTTTATTTCTGTCATGTGTACCTCCCTGTATGCCATATACTGCCTCCATATTTTTTGAAAGCATTATACAGCTTATCCTATTAGGGGTGGTACAATGAGGGTGAAAAAAACTCTTTTCAGGTGGTACATAGCTCGTGAAAAAAACTATCTAAAAGTGGTACATAGCGGGTGGAAAATCACATTGAACTTAAGACAGCTTGATTAAATATTACCTTTTCTTATCTCGTCTCTTATGAGTGCATTAACAGTAGAATATAATTCCATTTTTTTCTTAAACTCTTTTCCATTTGGATCTTGCCTTTGAATACTTTCCATATATTTATTTACTCTATCTTTTAATTCATAGGGCAATGGTCTATCAACTCCTTTAGTCTTTGAGATATCGTCAGAATCTCCATACATAGGGAAAATTTTTCTAATTCCTGCCCCAGCTTCTTCACCATTTTTACCAGATTCCATTTCATTTAAAAAACTAACCATTCTAGAATGATTATCATATTGTTGTATCATATGTCTTTCTAGGTCATACATATTCCACCATCCTCTGATATCATTGTCAGTTGCTCCTTCTTTTCTAGGTTTTTCTATTAGATCTCCAGATTCTAGGTAGCTTTCAGCATTTTCTATTATAAGATCTCCAAAATTCGGTGGTAGATTATTTGTTTTTTCTTTTATTGAATTTTCTTTAGCCATCTTCAACATGTTTTTTACTATAGGCACTGCTTGTATCCTAGACATTCCTATATTTGTAAATAATTGAACATACATCTGAAGCAATTTATTTTCTAATCTTCTAGAAAAAATTCCCATTATTTTACTCCCTTGTTCATATATTAATTAAACTGAGGTTTATCAAATTATTAAGGTTGCCATAAACATTTCAAATATATTCATATTATAAAATCATTTATTAAACCGAACTAATATTTTTTTATTTTATTATAAGCAGTACTGATATAAAATATTTTTTATATATTTAATATCTTACATAAAAATTTTAAAGAAAGGAATATATTACAATATGAATCATAAGAATATTGAAAAACTGAGCAATATTGTTATATCATTAAAAGAGTTTTGCTATGGTTTGGATACACTTGATGAGATTTCAAATAATTGTGCTCAAAGCAGTTCAATGATGCGTTTCTATATGAGTTCTTTATATAGTTATACTACTAATTATTTTCTACTAAATAACGGCACTAACATTCCAATTGGTGGGAACCTTTATCCAGCTTTAAAGGATTTAGGGCTAGAAGAAAGTCTTAATGAAATAGTTGGAATATTGAATGAAGAAATTGAATCAATGGAGCTTAAAGAGATTATTAGAAAATTCAGAAATAAAGCAATAGTACATACTGATTATTCTTTTGATGCATTAGATGAAAATATTTACAACAAAATAAATTTAAAAAGTATAGAAAATACTCAAAAATACCTGGAATTGCTACGCAAACTATACGATAAAACAAAAGAGTTATATGTTTATCTTTGTTTAGTATTGTTAAAGCATAATCCAGAGATTAATTAAATTGGTCCTTATTTATCTGTATAAAATAAGTAGTGTTTAAGGCTATTGAGGATAAAAATTATAGTCAATCAATCTTGGCTGGCCATAGCGTATGAAGATAGAACCATAATTATAGCTTCGAATGGAGATATTTTTATTCCAGAATTGATTTTCTAATATTTTAGATTTGTTTATCTATAGAAACATTTTCTCTAATTTATATATGACGAAGCTTTTAGATTGGCAGAAAGTACTGGATAGCCCCGGGCATCTGTAGTGTTATTATTGTTTGTCAGGAGACCTGTGTTACTGATTCTGATCTGGAATCTATCCTTTCCACTATCTATGGCATCCTGTAATTTAGCTGCTAACAATCCAGTAGTGCAGAAAAAATTGGGACTGTTATACGTACCTAATGATGTACCTAAAAGAAAATAATCTTCCAATTCAAGAGCATCATTTCCCCAGTCTACTATTTCTAAAGATACAAGTGAGATAAGGGATGCTGGATCACCCCATTGAATAGGATTTCCAAAGGAAAGAACTACATCGTAAACAGTTCTTCCAGCCAAACTAGATATATCAAAACTCACAAAACCTCTAATTGGTTTGTTACTTAAATAATCACCTACCATTATTTTACAGGTAGAATTTCTGCACATAGAGTCTTCTTTGATTATATGTCCCCACTCACTCTTTGATAAGAGTGTTATAGGTAAAGAACCAACAGATACTGTCTCAGTTTTTGTATCTGTACCACCTTTCCCATCTTCTACAACTATTGTTATATCATAACTTCCAATAGTAGGAGGCGTCCATTTCATAGGGTTTGAAGTATCATCTAATATTGAACCACCTGTTACACTCCACTTATAAGATAGGTTATCGCCATCTGGGTCTGAAGCAACTACCGGAATTGGATATTCGATACCAGGAGCATAATTTCCGGAAATGATGGTTATCTCCACAATTTCTGGAGGATTATTAGGTATAGGACACCCCCAGCTAAGATTAATGGAATCTGTAGCAGTATCCTCTGAGTTTGTTGCAGTAGCGGTAAGAGTATAAGTTTCGGAAGGGTTATTTAGGTTGACCTGAGCTTTTTTGGAACCCCAGGCTCCACCACTATCGTCTTTACTAAACTCCACTACAGGTGTTGGTTTTCCTGTTACTATTGCTTTTATTCTATAGTAACAAACATTATCTGCAGATGAATAAATGGGACCTTCATATACTTCAATAGTTATGGTTGGGGCTTCTCTTTCAATTTCTTCTACTTCCTCTTCCTCCTCAGCAGACTCCTCTTCTTCTGTTTCTTCTTCCTCTGATTCCGGGGTTTTGTCTTCCTCCTCTACTGACTCTTCTACTACAGCTTCTTCTTCCTCTTCAGCATTTTCTATCTCTTCCACTGTTTCAGCAGCACATTGATTGCATATGGCTGCAGTTCCAAAAAAACATATTAGGGTTATTATAGATATGAGTAGGTAAAGCTTATTTTTCTTCATAAGTTACTCCCAAATAGATTATATATAATAGTTGTTTATTATTGTGTTAAAAAATATTATACAATTTTTGTCATATTTTTGGAATTTTTGAGTGTTATACTATTAAGAAACCCATAATGTAGTTGCCTTAAAGTGGCTGACCATATCGGGCGAAGTTAGAACCAGAATAATAACTTCAAACGAAGATATTTATATCCCAGAATTAAATTTTTAATTTTTATCATAGGAAGGAAAAGGAGTTACAATGAAAAAGGTAGATAAAGAGTACTTGGATCTCTATAATGGGTATATGGATAAATATAGCAAGGAACTTGACAAAGCGAAACACACATAATGGCTACCTCGCTTTTCGGAGCAGTAGAAAAAACATTAGACGATCTAAATAGTGGAAAAATTGAGATAGATGAGGAATGAATTAATCACTAAAGATAACCACTCCTAACTTAAAACCAATAATAATCAGTTAGCTAATTAAATCTTGGTAAAATTTACCAGAAAAACAGTGGCTAATACCATATTATTGCTTACTTATTGCAAGTAATAAATTGAATAACGTGAATCATTAATGTCAATCTCAGTTGCATCTGGCTGAACTTCAAGTGTTTTACCATCTGCACTAACTCTGCTCAGTGTATCCCAAGCCATTCCATCCTCTAATGTCACATTGCATTGTGCATAAACTCTTCCCTCATCATCAGTCCACTTAGAAAGGAATTGAACACTCCCTTTGTACACATTTCCAGAACCATCTGAATTATCATAAGCAGAATAGGAAATAGTTTCATCTGTTTCCTGCTCATACACAACCATACCGGAGCGACCTTGACCATCATAGTCGGTGTTTATCCAGGTGCCGATAAAATACTGTACCTCGCTATCTTTTTTTACAGTACCAGTTTGCTCTTGTTCTTTGGTTTCTTCTTTGCTGCTTTCACCGAGCTGCTCTGACTCATCTAAAGCTTCTTCTTCCAGTTCATCAGTAACTTCTTCTGCAACAGGTTCTTCCACCGGTCGTACTGCACGCCTGCATCCACCTGAGCTAAAAGCTATTACCAATGATATGCTTATTACTAACACAAGTACCCAAAGTAATAGTTTTTTCATTTAAACCTCCGATAACTAACATTTTATTTTATAATAATTATTATATTATACTAATCCAATATTTTCTATTTAACGTATTAATTTTATCCTTAATTATTTTATTATTAATTTTAAGATTGAAAACCATAACCAGCTGAAAAAATGAATGGAAAAAAATTACTTATTGTTTCGATTATAACTTTTGCTATAACTTTTGCCATAGAACAGTTATAAAGATAGAAGGAAATATAATTAACTGTGTATGGGTGGATTATAAGCAGAAACCGATCAAAAGGTATAAGGTTAAATTTAAAAATGCTAATAAGTTAAAGAAATTCTGGGAATTATATACTTATGGTGGAGTGGTGAAATACTATAAACCAAATAAGATATTTTGGTCAGAGCAGTTATTAAGTATAAATAAATTTAGATAATAATGTATTGGGGGAAGGGCGGGTCAAATTTCTAAAAGCCTCCCAAAAATACAATACGCGCCAGTATTCTGTTAGAAATCGCAACTAGATAGGGGGGGGTGTCCCTCAGAAAAAATACATGGAATTAAGAAAAATACCAATAAATCAACTAAAACTAGATAGATACTGGAGTTGGAACGATGTATACATAAGAAAACAATGCTTAGGTCTTAGGAGATTTATTAGATACAAGATATTCACGACACCTGTGTCTCAAATGGCTGGCCAGATAGGATTCGAACTTTTCTTGTCTCATCAGTTATTCTAACTTAACTAATTTTAGTATACGATATGTCCAAGGGATTGAGTTCACTCCAACTTTAATTTATATTTATTACAGATCAATAATCATCAGCAGTATATATTGAAAATTTCATTCAGGACCACGATAATCTACTTTAAAAAAATGTTATAATGTAACTTTAAAAAGTATAATTATAAAGACTTATGGAAAAATATATTATAAAAGCTGACGGCAAGAAAGAACAGTACGATGAGGAAAAAATAAGCTCCTCTTTTATAAAAGCCGGAGCTTCCACTGAAATTACCACAGTAGCCACTAAAACAATAAATAAAAAAGTAAAAGATAATATGAGCACCGATGAAATATATCACAGGGCTCTGAGCCATCTGAGAGTGCTGGAACCCAGAGTAGCCCTCAAGTATTCCTTAAAAAGAGCCATCATGGATATGGGGCCGGAAGGATTTGTATTTGAAAAATACATAGCAAAGATTTTAAGAGAATATGGTTTTATTACTGAGGTAGGGCAAATTTTAAATGGTCATTGTGTGAATCATGAAGTTGATGTCATTGCAAAAAAAGAAAACCAGGTCTGCATGATAGAGTGCAAGTACCATAATTCACCGGGAACAAAATCCGACATAAAAACTGCCCTTTATATTCATAGCAGATTTCTGGACATAGAAAAAGCTTGCAGGGAAAAAGATAATAACAATAATACCCGTTTTGAAGCCTGGCTGGTTACTAATACCAAATGTACATCTGATGCTATAAAATATGCTGGTTGTGTAGGCTTGAAAATTTTAGCCTGGCATTATCCTAGGGTGGAAAATTTAGAGTACTTTATTGAAACAAAGAAACTTTATCCCATAAGTATTCTCTCCACAATTACTGAAAAACAAAGGGATATATTATTTGATTCTGATATTATACTGGCAAAAGAACTGGGTAGTTACAAGGTGGATAGTCTAGCTGAATTAATCTCGGTAAGACAATCAAGAGCATCTAAAATCTTAAATGAAGCCAGTATTATCATATAAAAAGGATCTCCCGATTAATTTATAAATACCCGAAAGATTTATCTATTATCCAGGCCTATTTTTACTCCTGCCTGCCGAATAAGAAAGCTCCGAGCAAACTCAATACTACAGTTACTGATGCCAATACCACAATATCCAGCCACAATGGATATAACTGCAGGGCAGGATTGTTTAATATTACTGTCCGCATGGCATCAATCCCATAAGAAAGAGGATTGATTTTGGAAACTACATTCATCCATTTCAGCGTGTTATTTAATGGAAATAGAGCACCGGAAAGGAAAAACATTGGCATAAGCAAGAAATTGGTTATTACCTGGAAAGCCTGCATCGATTTTATTACCGAGGCAAGGACAATTCCTATGGTAGCGATGGTCATAGCAACCAGAAACATTATACCTATTACTTTAAAAAATATTGCAAAAGTAATGGGTATTTTGAGCAGAGGACCGAACAGCAGTATTATAGTCCCCTGAATCATCGCTATAGTAGAACCTCCAAGTAATTTCCCAATAACAATAGAAGTCCTTGAAATGGGCGTAACCAGAACTTCTTTTAAGAACCCGAATTCCCTATCCCAGACAATTGACATAGCGCTAAAAAAAGAAGTAAAAAGTACAGTCATACCTACAATACCCGGAAACATAAAGTTCAGGAAATCTCTGCCGCCTCCACCTCCGAAGACACTAAAGGAGCTTGCAATTCCTGTTCCAAGTACAAATAAAAAAAGGATAGGCTGAGCAAATGAACCAATTATTCTTGGTTTGTCTCTATAATATCTTTTGATATCCCTTAGCCATATTGTGTATACGCCGATTAATTCCTTTTTCAATGTCTCATTCTCCCTCCCATCCGCATTCTTAAACTATCCCTGGCGCTGACATTTTCCTCTCTTATCTCTCTTCCGGTCAGATCCAGAAAAACGTCATTTAAAGTTGGTTTTCTAGCGCTAATAGATAAAATTTTTACCGGACTGTTTTTAATAAATTTTGGGATAAAGCTAGAGCTATTCTTGACCTCAAATCTAATCTTACCATCTTTTGCATCATGGACATCACTGCCGGCAATTTCTTTAATATATTTTTTCAATTTGATATTTTCCTCTGACAATATAGTGATGATATCTCCTCCGATGGTATTTTTAAGATTATCCGGGGTGTCAAGAGCAATAATTTTCCCCCTATCTATAATAGCTATCCGGTCACATATCTCTGTTTCTTCCATATAATGAGAAGTTAAAAAGATTGTAATATTTTTGCTTTTTTTAAGTTTAATAATATAATCCCATATTTTATTTCTGGTTTGCGGGTCCAGACCCAGGGTGGGCTCATCTAAAAATAATATTTTTGGGTAATGCAGCAGCCCTCTGGCAATCTCAAGCCTCCTTTTCATCCCCCCTGAATAGGTCATAACCAGGCTTTTTTTCCGGCTTGAAAGGTTTACCATTTCAAGCACTTCTTCTGATCTTTCTTTTAATGTCCTGCGGGGGATATTGTAAAGCAGGCCATGAAAGTACAAGTTCTCAAGGGCGGTCAGTCTATCGTCAAGGCTCGGGTCCTGAAATACCATTCCAATACAATTTCTTATTTTGTTTCTTTCCCTGGCTACATTATGTCCACATAAGGTAACTTCCCCGGATGTCTTTGATAGAAGTGTGCATATTATATTTATAGTTGTTGTCTTACCTGCGCCATTGGGTCCTAAAAATCCAAATATTTCATCTTCTTTTACTGTAAATGTAATATCATCAACTGCCCTTAATCCCTTAAATTCCTTTACCAGATTTTTCACTTCTATAATATTATTTGTATTTATATCATTCATTTATATGTCTATTCCTATCTTTTAGCTTCTAATACTTCTTTCCTCTTCCTTTTTTTCTTCCCTCGTGAATACCTCATCATAAATCTTTTTAAATATATCAATAGCCTGAATCAGCTGTTTTTCTAAGATTATTTTAAGTACCTTGTATTCCTGCCTACCTTTATCAGTCAGCTTATAAATTACCACTTGAACATGTAGCGCAGCTTCTGCTTGTGCAGCTGCTGCATGATGAGGAGCTTCCTGAATTATCGTTGCCACCGTAGGAGCTTTTAAAGCCTACAGGAGAAAAGACCCTTATCATATTTTTGCTTCCACACTTTTCACACTTAATCTGACAGCCGTCTTCTCCCCTTATAACTATCTCTGTAATGCTTTCACAATCCTTACATTTATAATCTACAAAACGCAAGACTATCACCTTCACCTAATATAACATCATTTACAATATTTACCAGCATATCATAATAATACATTTTCTATATTAAAATCAAGTAAATCACCTAACTTCAAGTGACTGAATAGTTTTTACGCTTTCTCAAAAATTCCAAAAACTCTTTGAGAGTCATTATAGCTATATGCAAATTTGCCCTTTCTATAGCTTCTGCTTTGAAGTGTTTATAGTCCAGGGTAATTAGAAAAGAGGCTTTGCTTTCATCTTTTCCACATTAGAATTAAACGACCTATCAGCTATTCCCATTTTTATACCTTCTTATACAACCAACTGGGTATAACTTTTTTTCTATCCGATATTTTTCTACAAGAGCAACTTTTTATTATACATTGTACGAAGTTATATTGAACTCTAATTATTATGAAATTATATTGATTATAACAAATTTCACTTCTTATTTTTAATAATTTTATTACAATATTGTAAATAAGGGTGATATTTAAAAAGGTATTTGTAAAAAAGTATAAAATAACTAGAATAAATTACTAATTAGAATTTAATTACCTTTAAAGGAGAAAGAATGCATTTTAATCCGGATATCAATACCTATATTCCCGGCAAAATAGTATGCATTGGAATGAATTACAAATCTCATATTGAAGAGCAGGATGGGCGGTTCCCAAAAAAACCTGTGCTTTTTGCAAAGGCGAGAAGCTGCGTTATAAAGAATAGGGAAAATATCATATATCCCCGGGAAGTTGAAGAACTTGATTATGAGGTAGAGCTTGCAGTTGTGATAGGCAGAAAGATGAAAGATATCCCTGAGGATAAGGTACCTGATTATATTTATGGCTATACTATAATGAATGATATTACTGCCAGGAATATCCAGAAAAACGAGCATCAATGGTACCGGGCAAAAAGCTTTGATACTTTTGGGCCCATTGGTCCGGTTATAGCCAACAAGGATAAAATACCTGACCCCCAGAACCTGAACCTTAAATCCTATGTAAATGGCAAGCTAAGGCAGGACGGAAATACATCAGATATGATATTTGGGGTTTACCCGCTTATATCTTACATCTCAAAATCCATTACCCTGGAGGCCGGAGACCTTATATCAACCGGAACTCCTGCAGGAGTGGGGGTTTTTATGAAACAGAAAAAAATGCTCAAACCCGGTGATACGGTAATCTGTGAGATTGAAAATATTGGAAAACTTGAAAATAAAATTATTTCAGAGTAAACCTAAAGCAAAAACCGGAAGTTTTTTTAAACAGCAGAAAGTTTTAAGTCCGTCTTTTTTAAATAAAAAAAATGAATGAGATTTATCAAATTTTTATAGGCTCTATGGTTGTAGCTTTTTCCGGGGCACTGGTACCGGGTCCCATGCTCACCCTGGTAATCAGCAGTGTTGCTAAAAAGGGATTCTGGACTTCCTTCTTCATTGTGGTAGGCCATTCCTTATTAGAATTAGTAGTGGTAATAAGTTTCTTTTTTGGAATATTAAAATATTTAGACAACCCCCTCATTGCAAAAATAATTGGGGTACTGGGAGGTGTTTTCCTTTTATATATAGGAGTTGATATTATAATTTCAATTTTTAAAAAGAAATATACAATAGACTTCAAATCAATGCAGAAGAAAAGGACTATTGCCGGGAAATCAACCTTGACAGTAATACTTAAAGGCATTCTGATAAGTCTTATGAACCCTTACTGGTTTATCTGGTGGATCAGCATAGGAGCGGCATTTCTTGTAAAAAGCGTAGAATTCAATACACCGGGTGTTTCCTCTTTTTACATTGGCCATATCAGTGCGGATTTCATCTGGTACTTATTCATCGGGTTTTTAGTAAAAACCGGACGTAAATTTTTCAACCAGAAAATATATAATGGAATTCTTGCTGCTTGCAGTTTGTTTTTATTTTACCTGGGAATAAGATTTATTATCGATGCTATAATTTGACTTACCTTCCAACATTTCAAATTGGCTGTAACAAAAAAATTTTAACTATTTAAATATTATAATAAAAAATCTTTGCCACATTCTTATATTTTATAATTACTGTTCAGGTTGTAAAAACTATAAGTGATTTAAATTCAAATTTTTTTATTTTATAATTCACTTTATTTTATTATAATCACTGTTGACCATTATAAATTCAAGTTTACATTAATTTATGTATTTTAAATTAGTTATAGAATTACTTGGTGGGCTGGCCCTTTTTATCTTCGGTATCAATAGACTCAGTGATAGTCTCCAGAAAATCACATCCAATAAATTAAAAACAGTAATAAATACCCTGACAAAAAAATCCTGGTCTACAGTCCTGGTAGGCCTTTTTACTACTATGCTTATCCAGAGCAGCAGCGCGACATCAGTAATGGCAGTTGGTTTTGTAAATGCCGGTCTTCTAACCTTAAGACAGGCAATAGGAATAATAATGGGTGCAAATATTGGCACCACAGTAACTGCCCAGATAGTATCTTTTAAAATAGACATACTGGCTTATCCTCTGATAATCATAGGATTCTTAATGCATTTTCTAAGCAGAAGAAGAAGATATAAAAATATTGGGATGACAATAATCGGTCTGGGACTTCTATTTCTTGGTATGACAGTAATGAAAGGAGCACTGGGGCCTCTTAAAGATAATGAAATCTTTAAAAACTTCCTTTTAGTTTTCAGCAGAAATCCATTCTATGGGATACTGGCAGGACTGGGTCTGACTGCACTCCTGCAGAGCAGTTCAGCCACAATTGGGCTTCTTATAGCTCTTGCTTCTCAGGGACTTATGCCTATAGAAGCTGCTATTCCCATCCTTATAGGAGATAATATTGGTACTTGCTCGACTGCTCTAATATCAAGCATCGGCGCAACGGTCACTGCCAAAAGAACCGCCTTTTCTCATTTAATATTTAATATCCTTGGAACTGCAGTATTTGTCATTTTATTATATGTCTTTAGGCTCCAGCCTTTAATTGCAAGTTTAACCGGAGAAAGTGTTCCTCGCCAGATAGCGAATATTCATACTATTTTCAATATAATTACCACTATAATCCTATTTCCAATGATTGGATTATTTGAAAAAGTAGTTTTAAAATTTATTCCAGGTAAAGATATAACAGTGCATAAAATTGCGTTATATCTGGACAGTAGACTAATTGATACCCCATCTCTTTCATTAGAGCAAGCAAAAAAAGAGTTACTCCGAGTAACCAAAATAACCCAGACCATGTTAAATCTTTCATTTGAAAGACTGTATAAAAAAGATGCCATTATTGAAAAAAAGGTACTTGACAGGGAATCTGCCGTGGACAGCATTACAGAAGATATAATAAGATACCTGACCAAAGTATCTCAAAAATCATTGGGTTTAAGACTATCCAATAAGCTAACCAATTTATTTCATATAGCCTATGACGCAGAAAGAGCCGGTGACCATGCTGAAAGTATACTCTATCTAATGCTGGTAAAAGAAGAAAATAATATGACTTTTAGTAAAATTGCTTTTCATGAACTAGAAACGGCACGTGATAAAGTCAACCATCTGTTTAATATCTTAATATCAGGTATGGAAAATAACAATTTAGACAAGCTCAAACAATGCGATAAAATTGAATCTGAAATAGATTTAATGGTAAAAGAAATAAGGACAAGCCACCTAAAAAGACTCCAGAATGGTGAATGTATGCCACTTTCAGGAGTTGTTTTTGCAGACATTATTTTACATCTTGAAAGAACAGGAGATCTTCTTTTTGGGATATCAAGAAATCTGTTAAATATCGAACAATATTAATTTAATCAAAGAATAACATGAGAAAAGCATTCCCTTTTAGTTTATTAATTATTTTATTT
>Ga0209979_1002264_pt1 | contig 18777 bp, 12 predicted proteins | sample AnhtaG_FD_183114 | JGI IMG/M metagenome (GOLD analysis project Ga0209979, IMG submission 183114) | Deep subsurface microbial communities from Anholt, Denmark to uncover new lineages of life (NeLLi) - Anholt_01485 metaG (SPAdes) (version 2) | ecosystem: Environmental > Aquatic > Marine > Oceanic...
GGCGGACTCCATTTGGAACCCGACCTACGATGCTGACGTTGCATAATGCTCACTTGAACTCGAATCTTATCCCAGTAGTTTCAAATCTAGCTCGGACGGCGATCGTATCGGCGTAGCTCGCCGACGTTTCGGCCAGGCGGAAAGGATAAATGGACCCGTGGCCTTTTTGCCCGTCAAGGTCAGAGTCGACAAATCCCGACAGCAGATATTTTCCCGCCGGTACGTCAATCTTGAACTTCCTTCCCGACACCGACAAGTCAAAAACCTGTTTGGTGTCGACCTTCTTAAACGACAGCACGGTAGGGCTGTCCTGCTGACCTGCAATCTCCACCACTACCTCTCCAGATACGGACCCCAGCGAGTCAGAATCTAATGTCGAAAAGGGATATCCCCGCAGGCTGTCGCCAAGAAGGTTGCCGGCCATGTCGACAATTTCGAACTCGGTGACCGCCAATGTGTATGATTTGCCCTCCTTGAGTTCGGATGGGTGCAGAATAAGGTGAAACGCGTCCCGCCATTCACGAGCCAGAGAAACTTCCATGTCGGGTTGTTCGTGAAGGACAAAAGTGCCCTCCGTAATTTTGGCAGTGTCAAGCGATTCTGAAAAGATGGCCTGTATTTCTATTTTGTCGACAAACTGCGGAGTTGGAGCTGGATAGAACCTGACAACAGTCGGCGGGCTTTTGTCCTCGACCAGCTTCACCGGTATGCCGCGATAGTGAATTGTCGGTCTCGAAATGTCATAGGTCAGTTCCAAATCGTATGCCCCTTCGCTCAGAGGCCCAAAATGGCAATTGAGAACGGAGGCTCTGGTTGTATCTGATTCAAGAAAGGAATTGGCTACGTATACTTTGTTGGTGTCCTCTTGACTTCTCAGCATGATGTTGGAGGGGCTCCGGCGTAGCAGGTCAAGCGGGATTTCCCGCGACAGACGGACTTTCAACAGCCGGTTAGCAGTGAAGGCAGCCGAGATGATTTCCGACGTTGCAGTGTCCTGCGTGGTGAGCGAAAGCTCAAGATTATCCAGCGGCATTTCGCCCCCGGGGATGATGGGACGGTCAGGAAGGGCGAAAGATTCCCGCGCCGGATTAAAACGCTCGTTGAGATTTTTGTCATCAAAAGCCACCAAGCGGTATTCCCGCTCCGGCAGGTACTGGAAAGTGAACATGCCCTCCTTGTTTGACTGGGTAACGTAATCCGGGTAGAGGGAATCAAAAATCATGGTAGTGTCTTCAAAGGCTGAGGCTCGGTACAGAGCCACCATAAGCCCGCTGAGCGGTTTGTCTTTCGAGTAGACATGACCGGCGATATACCCGGAGTCAAGTGACGGGCCGGTGGAGAAGGCGATAATGGTAGAGCTGTCAAGCTTGTTGTCGCGCAGGTCGGTAATGTTGGCGCTCAGAGAGATGATATTGGTCTCGTTGGTTCTGAAGCTGTCGGGGAGAATTATTTGTAGACGGTCGGATTTCCACTTTAGTTTCGGTTCCTTTGACGGGCGAGGAGATACGAACACCGCTTTTCCAGACCTTGGTTCAACGATTCTTTCTGAGAAAAAAAGGGTGATGGAATTACCCGGGGCGACATTGACGGCGCCGTTTTCAGGTATGGAACCTGTCAGAATGGGACTGAGTTTGTCAGCCTCGCCTCCGGGAGGGGGGGCCACCTCGGCGCACCCCGCCAGCATCAACAGCATGGATGCCCCGATTAGGAACAACAAAGGAATATGGGCTCTATTCAACCCGTTGTTCACAAACCGAGTTTCTCCTTGATCTGTTCATTGTCAGGATCGATCTCCAGCGCCTTTTGCCACCAGGTGCGAGCTTGCTCAGTGTTACCTTTGGCATGATACACGTCACCGAGATGATCGAATATTACCGGGTCGCTGTCAAGCGTTACTGCTTTTTTCAAATGAACCAGCGCCTCCTCATAGTCGCCGAGGCGATAAAAGACCCAACCATAGCTGTCAAGGTAGGCGGCGTTATCCGGCGAAATTGAGACGGCTCGCTCGATCAACTCCCTGGCATACTCAAGGCGCTCACCCCGGTCAGCCAGCATATACCCCAGATAGTTGAGGGCCTGATCAAAATCGGGGTCTTTGGCGACCAGTTCCTCGAAGGTAGCTACGGATTCGTCAATTCTCCCATGTTGTTCATACGCCGACCCCAGCGTAAACAAAAGCCGCGACTGGCTTTGCTCATCGCGCATGTGGCTCAGGCCGCTGCGGTAAGTCTCTATCTCTTTGCCTGGTTGTCCCATCTGGCGGTAGACGTATCCCAGGTTTAGCCACGATTCATACGCGGAGTCGGCCAGTTGCGTCACAATAGTAAACTGCTCGCGGGCGCGCTCTAAGTCCTCATTGCGAAGAGCGATGCGACCTAAGTAACTGTGATTTGCCGGGTGTCGCTCGCCGCTTTCCACCAGGAATGTGAAGACCGAATCGGCCTGCTTTAGAGAATCGAGCCAGTAGTACAACATGCCCAGTCGGCGGGTAGCAGAACGGTCCAGAGGTGTCAGCTCCGTCTCTTGCCGGGCATGAGGAAGTGCCAACTCAAGCGAGTCCATAAGAACGTAAACGCTTCGTAAGTTTCTATGGATGAGCACATTAGCCGAATCTACTTCAAGTGCCATATTTAATACGATCAAGGCCGATTCAGGTTGTTGTGTGACCTGGTACAATTCTCCCAGACCGATAAAGGAGACGATATTCTCCGGTTCCCCGGCCAGTTCAATGGAACTCCAGAATGATGCTTTGGCCGACTCATAGTCTCCTTTTTGAGCCTGCAGCCTGGCCAACTCCGTTAAAAGTCGGTACTGCTCAGGTCTTATCCTGGCCAGGTTTTTGTAAGCCCAGATTGTAGAATCGAGATTGCGCAGTTTACGGTAGGCGCCGGCAAGATAGGAATACGCACCGGAACGTGTGGAATCCAGTGCCACCAATTCAAGGTATGACACTCTGGCCGAGTCCTCGGCCCCAAGGCCCCGGTACAGTTTGGCGCGCAGATCATATACGTCGGGATCTTCCGGGCTGATCTGAGACAATACGGCCAGGCCATCCTCAAACTTCTGTAGTTGGTAAAGATGTATTGCAAGAGAAAAGCGGATTTCGTAGGATTCAGGGTAAAACCGCAGAGCTTTTTGGTAATTCGTTGCCGCGAGGTAGTTGTTGCCCATTTGTTCGTAGAGGATGGCATTGACAAAGAAATGATAGACCTGAGGGTGGATTTTGTCCTCCAAAGGCGACAGTGGAACAGGCTCGGCATGTAATTGCCGGGGCTCAGTTTTTACTTCTCTAATCTGCCGCTTAACCACTCTGGATGAGCACCCAACGACCAACAAGACAAGCAGGGGTGTGAATATGGCCAGTTTTTTCAATGCTTCGCTCGATTCATTGGACGATTAGTCTGGCAAGCCGCTTAGGCGCGAATTTTGAGAAATCGTCTTTTGCCCACTTTCAGAATCTTCTCTTCGCCTTCCTTCAGCGAAAACTCGTAATTAGAATCGGTGATCTTCTCGCCGTCCAATAGAACGGCGCCGGCTTCAATAAGTTTCCGGGTCTCACTGTTTGATCTGGTCAGTTTCGCCCGCGTTATTAGATGGACCAGATAGATATTCTCAGGTTTAATGTCCCAGCGCTTGAGGTCTTCACTGGAGATCACAGGGACTTCATCGGGAAGCTGCTTGCGAGAGAAAATCCGCTCAAATTCTTCCTTCGCCTTTTTTCCAGAGCCCGGCGGGTGATACATGTCGACTAACGTCTGGGCCAGCTCCTTTTTGATCACCATCGGGTTGACGTCCGGCTGGGAAAGAGCTTTTTTGATATTCTCCAGCTTTTCCAGCGTGAGGTCGGTGGTCAGCTCGAAGTAAGGATAAATCATCTCGTCAGGAATAGACATCGCCTTGCCGAATATCTCTTTGGGCAGCTCGTTAATACCGATGTAATTGCCCAGCGATTTGGACATGCGCTTCTCGCCGTCAATACCGACCAGAACCGGCAGGGTCAGAATGCACTGCGGTTCAACGCCGTAAGCCTCCTGTATGGTCCGCCCGGCCAAGAGATTGAACTTCTGTTCGGTGGCGCCGATTTCGACGTTGGCTTTGATGGCTACTGAGTCATAGCCCTGCATTAGCGGGTAGAACAGTTCGTGTATCGAGATCGGTATTCCCCGTCGCATTCGGATTTCGAAGTCATCCCGTTCCAACAGGCGAGCAACAGTGAACTTGGTGGCCAGATTCATAATATCGGAAAAATCCATCTGTTTGAACCACTCCCCGTTAAAGCGCACCTCGGTTTTTGACCTGTCTAAAATTTTGAAGAACTGCTTCTGATAGGTCTCGGCGTTTTTCATGATTTTGTCGTATTCGAGCTGTGGGCGGGTCGCCGACTGGCCCGACGGGTCGCCAATCATGGCCGTGTAGTCGCCTACAATCAGGATGACCTTGTGCCCCAACTCCTGGAACTGCTTGAGCTTACGTATCCCAATCGTATGCCCTAAATGAATGTCGGGGGCGGTCGGGTCAAAACCCTGTTTTACCCGCAGGGGGACGTTTTCTTCAATTGATCTACTCACCAGCTCTTCGAATTCACCTTCGGGAAGGAGATCAACGGCTCCCCGAGCAATGATCCCCCACTGGCGTTTGAACTCGGTCTCCAACCGGCTGTTGACTGATTTCGTGCTCAATTTCCTCTCCATCTGTGCATCTTTATCGAGGTATCGTCATATAACAACCAAAGGTTGATTTACACAGTTTCCCTAATTAGGAACGACTATGTTAGCAAGAAAACCGGCAAAAAGCAACCGTACAGCCTGTCAACCTATTTTATCTTGACTTAACTGTTATCGGGGAGCAAGATTTTATTTATGGCAATTTCAGTGGACCAAAGACGATATAAAAGGCACCGGCTGAGAAATTCAATCATTGCCCTGGCCGTTTTCAGCTTGATACTCGTTTGTGTCCTCGCTTACCGTACCTACGTGGTGTATCAGTCGGAGCTGCCTTCGTTTAAGCAGCTTCATAACATTGAGCCGAGTCTCAAAACCAAGGTATACGACCGTAACGGCATCCTGCTGAAAGAGTTTTACAGCGAGAACCGTGTCTTGACCCCATACCGGGACCTCCCCCCCCACCTTGTAGACATGCTGCTGGCATCGGAGGACCGCGAGTTCTTTGACCACTGGGGAATAAACGTGCGCCGGGTCTTCATTGTGGCTGTTTCCAACCTATTGAAATGGGAAAAGGCAGCCGGCGCCTCGACTATCACTCAACAGCTCGCCCGCATGCTCTTTTTGACCCGGAAGCGCACCTTTGAAAGGAAAATCAAGGAGGCGTTGACGGCCATTAAACTGGAGCGGACCTATTCAAAAGAAGAAATCATCGAGATGTACTTCAACCAGTATTACTTCGGCCAGGGTGCTTATGGTATTGCGGCAGCGGCCCACGCTTTTTTCTCAAAATCGGTTGGAGAGTTGGAGTTCAACGACTGCGCTATCCTGATCGGCGTTTTAAAGGCTCCCAACACCAATTCCCCATTTAAGGACCCCGACAAGTGCCGCCGGGCGCGCGACCGCGTTCTGTATTCCTATTACCGGTGCGGCGAAATCTCAAAGGCGGAACACGATTCTCTCAGCCGGGAGCCTTTGAAGATTTCACCCCCTGAAGAGAAGATCGGGACAGCCCCATATTTCACCGAGTGGGTACGTCAGTACATTCTTGACCGGTATGGTGAAAATGTGCTTTACTCCGGGGGTTTGAAAGTATTCACGTCGCTCGACGTCGGGCTACAGGAGGCCGCCGAAACGGCGGTCAGTCGCAAAGTTGATTCGCTGCGCGCCCGGATCGAGCGTAAGTATGATATTACGAACAAGCACTATACAGAGGTTCTCCCCGATACCGTTGACGAGTTCGGTGATTCGATTTGGGTATACAAAAAGATCCAGGGAGCCTTTGTCGCCATTGACAATGCCAATGGCGACATTCTTGCGATGATCGGCGGCCGGTCGTTTGAGGAGACCAAGTTCAATCGCGCCGTTCAAGCGTTGCGGCAGCCCGGCTCCGCTTTCAAACCGTTCGTTTATACCGCCTGCATCGACAACGGCTTCCGAACCACCGATATTGTCGATGACAACCCGATTGTGCTGGACATCCCCGGCGCCAAGCAATGGCGTCCGCACAACTTCGATGACAAGTTCATGGGGCCGGTAACCATGCGGGATGCCCTGCGCCTGTCGCGAAACCTGGTGGCCATACGACTGCTTTTGAAAATCCATCCCTCCCAGGCCATTTTTTACGCTCGGCGGATGGGGATAACGACTCCCCTGGCCGAAGTTCCCTCCCTAGCCATTGGCGTCAGCGAGGTAAGACTGCTGGAGTTGGTATCGGCATTTTCTACTTTCCCCAATAAAGGCATTCTCGTTTCCTATCGTTCGATTCACAAAATTATCGATCGCTACGGGCGCTTGCTCGAAGACAATACCGCGGTCGAAAAAGAGGAGGTGCTTTCAGCGAAGACGGCTTACATCATGGTCGACCTGTTGCGTTCAGTGGTAGAGAGCGGCACCGGGCGGAGTTCGCAATGGTTGGGCTTTACCCGTCCGGCCGGTGGCAAAACCGGCACCTCGGACGCCTTTTGCGACAACTGGTTTATCGGCTTCACCCCACAGATTACCTCCGGCACCTGGATCGGCTTTGATGACAAAACCTCCCTGGGGAAAAACCAGGTTGGCGGCTTGAACGGCGTGCCAATCTGGACCGAGTTCATGATTAAAGCACACGACTCCCTACCTGTGCTGGATTTTGAAGAACCGGATGGTATTGTTCATCTTGACATCTGCCTGGAATCCGGGGAACTTGCCACTGAGCGCTGTGTAAACGTCAGCAGCGAAATCTTCACCGTTGAAAACCAGCCAACGACAACCTGCCGCTTGCATCCCGCGAAGGGGCTGCGTCTGTCCAATTCTTCACGAAAATCCAAGCCAGCCCCCGAGGACACTACCAGCGACCGCACCCACTTCTGACCTTCACCTATGTCATGGCGAGTGGAGTCGGAACAAAATAAACCTTGACTCAGGGAGTTGTTCGCCATATATTAGGTTTAATGAGGGGCATATCGTCAGGCATCTGTTTTATGTACTAACTGCCTGTACTTGAGATAGACGAAGCGAATCTGCTAATTAAGAGTTTTAGCCGGGAATGGCTATGTTTGCCTTCATGGCGTTTAATCCGTGCTTCCTTTGTTCACCGAGACCGCGGAGCCCATGTGTCCCAGTGTTGGAATGTAACCAAGTATCACCAAAAACCCTTAACCGCCATACTTAGGGAGGTTTAAAACATGAGATTGAGGACAGTGCTTTGCGCGCTGTGGCTTCTGGCCCTTATCGGTTCACATGCCGCAGCGCAGGACCCAGACCCGGGTATCGCCGACACGGTGGCCATGGTTGTTACCGTATGCCCGGATGCAAATGCCGGTCAGCTTGACGTGCAACTTGACCTATATGTCTACAGCGACACAATAATAGTCGGTGCGTCGATGGGTTTCACCTGGGATAACCCCAATCTGCAAATGGACAGCGCCAAGGCGAGTGCGCTAATTGAAAGCGGTTTTGACATCGTATCTTTCTATGAAGGTGGTGACATTAACAAAACCAATGACAGCCTGAGGTTTATCTTTGGTGGCTTGCGAATAATGAAACCCGGTGTTGTGGGTGATCCCAGTGGGAGGCGACTGTGGGCGAGTTATTATTTCACCCTGTCAAGTTGGGACCAGGATGACTGGTTTATACTTGACACGCTTCGGTTTAATGTAGCTTCAGAGTGGTTATTCGTTGGCCCCCCAAAACCAGGCGGTGGCATATACAATTATCAACCGCAATGGGAGGGTAGGTTGGTAATCGGTGACCAATGTGGGGACGTGTGCGTCGATAGCGACGGCGATGGTTACGGCGATCCCGGGTACCCGGAAAACGACTGCCCTGAGGACAATTGCCCTGAAGTTTACAACCCTTCACAGCAGGACAGTGACGGTGACGATGTCGGCGATGCCTGCGATAACTGTCCGGACGACTACAACCCCGGTCAGGAGGATAATGACGCTGACGGTGTGGGCAATGTCTGTGACAACTGTCCGGACAGTCCCAATCCCGCCCAGGAAGACAGCGACAGTGACGGTCTCGGCGATTCCTGCGACGTTTGCCCCTACGATCCGGACAACGACATTGACGGCGACGGTGTCTGTGGTGACGTTGACAACTGCCCGACCGTTCCGAATCCGAACCAGGAAGATTTCGACGGTGACAATCTTGGTGACTCGTGTGACAACTGCATTGACGTAGTCAACCCCAACCAGGAAGACATAGATGCCGACGGTGTGGGTGATAGTTGTGACAATTGCCCGACCGTTCCGAATCCAAATCAAGAAGACCTTGACGGCGATAATGTCGGCGACTCGTGTGACAACTGCATTGAGGTAGTCAACCCTGCTCAGGAAGACCTAGACGCTGACGGTGTGGGTGATAGTTGTGACAATTGCCTTGACGACTACAACCCCGGTCAGGAGGATAATGACGCTGACGGTGTGGGCAATGTCTGTGACAACTGTCCGGACAGTCCCAATCCCGCCCAGGAAGACAGCGACAGTGACGGTCTCGGCGATTCCTGCGACGTTTGCCCCTACGATCCGGACAACGACATTGACAGCGACGGTGTCTGCGGTGACGTTGACAACTGCCCGACCAATCCGAATCCGGATCAAGAAGATTTTGACGGTGACAATCTTGGTGACTCGTGTGACAACTGCATTGAGGTAGTCAACCCTGCTCAGGAAGACCTAGACGCTGACGGTGTGGGCGATAGTTGTGACAACTGTCCGAATGACTACAATCCGGGTCAGGAAGATGGTGACAGTGACGACATCGGTGATCTCTGTGACAACTGCCCTGACGACTACAATCCCGGTCAGGAAGACGGCGACGGTGATGAGGTTGGCGACGTGTGCGACAACTGCCCGAACACTGACAATCCTGGCCAGCAAAACAGTGACACCGATAGTCTCGGTGACGCTTGTGACAACTGCCCGACCATTCCGAATCCAAATCAAGAAGACCTTGACGGCGATAATGTCGGCGACTCGTGTGACAACTGCATTGACGTAGTCAACCCCAACCAGGAAGACATAGATGCCGACGGTGTGGGTGATAGTTGTGACAATTGCCCGACCGTTCCGAATCCAAATCAAGAAGACCTTGACGGCGATAATGTCGGCGACTCGTGTGACAACTGCATTGAGGTAGTCAACCCTGCTCAGGAAGACCTAGACGCTGACGGTGTGGGTGATAGTTGTGACAATTGCCTTGACGACTACAACCCCGGTCAGGAGGATAATGACGCTGACGGTGTGGGCAATGTCTGTGACAACTGTCCGGACAGTCCCAATCCCGCCCAGGAAGACAGCGACAGTGACGGTCTCGGCGATTCCTGCGACGTTTGCCCCTACGATCCGGACAACGACATTGACGGCGACGGTGTCTGCGGTGACGTTGACAACTGCCCGACCACTCCGAATCCGGATCAAGAAGATTTTGACGGTGACAATCTTGGTGACTCGTGTGACAACTGCATTGAGATAGTCAACCCCAACCAGGAAGACATAGATGCCGACGGTGTGGGCGATAGTTGTGACAATTGCCCGACCGTTCCGAATCCGAACCAGGAAGATTTCGACAGTGACAATCTCGGCGACTCGTGTGACAACTGCATTGAGGTAGTCAACCCTGCTCAGGAAGACCTAGACGCTGACGGTGTGGGTGATAGTTGTGACAACTGCCCGAGCACTGACAATCCTGGCCAGCAAAACAGTGACACCGATAGTCTCGGTGACGCTTGTGACAACTGCCCGACCATTCCGAATCCAAATCAAGAAGACCTTGACGGCGATAATGTCGGCGACTCGTGTGACAACTGCATTGAGGTAGTCAACCCCAACCAGGAAGACATAGATGCCGACGGTGTGGGTGATAGTTGTGACAATTGCCCGACCGTTCCAAATCCAAATCAAGAAGACCTTGACGGCGATAATGTCGGCGACTCGTGTGACAACTGCATTGAGGTAGTCAACCCTGCTCAGGAAGACCTAGACGCTGACGGTGTGGGTGATAGTTGCGACAACTGCCCGAACGATTACAATCCTGGTCAGGAGGATAATGACGCTGACGGTGTGGGCAATGTCTGTGACAACTGCCCTGACGACTACAATCCCGGTCAGGAAGACGGCGACGGTGATGAGGTTGGCGACGTGTGCGACAACTGCCCGAGCACTTACAATCCTGGCCAGCAAAACAGTGACACCGATAGTCTCGGTGACGCTTGTGACAACTGCCCGACCGTTCCGAATCCGAACCAGGAAGATTTCGACAGTGACAATCTCGGCGACTCGTGTGACAACTGCATTGAGGTAGTCAACCCTGCTCAGGAAGACCTAGACGCTGACGGTGTGGGTGATAGTTGTGACAATTGCCTTGACGACTACAATCCCGGTCAGGAGGATAATGACGCTGACGGTGTGGGCAATGTCTGTGACAACTGCCCCGACAGTGCCAATCCCGCCCAGGAAGACAGTGACAGTGACGGCATAGGCGACTCCTGCGACGTCTGCCCCTACGATCCGGACAACGACATTGACGGCGACGGTGTCTGCGGCGACGTCGACAACTGCCCGACCAATCCGAATCCGGATCAAGAAGATTTTGACGGTGACAATCTTGGTGACTCGTGTGACAACTGCATTGAGGTAGTCAACCCTGCTCAGGAAGACTTAGACGCTGACAGTGTGGGCGATAGTTGTGACAACTGTCCGGAAGACTGGAACCCCGACCAGTTGGATAGCGACGGCGACGGTATCGGCGACGCCTGCGAGGGCTGCTGCGTGGATCCTATCCGGGGCAACGTTGACGGCGATCCCGCTGACGACATAAACGTTGCTGACGTCGTATTCCTGGTACAGTATATCTTCTTCGGCGGCCCTGAACCGCCGTGCCTTGAGGAGGCTGATGTTGATGGCGACGGCCAGATAGCTGTTGTTGACGCAGTCTACCTTGTCCAGTACATATTCTTCCAGGGGCCGCCTCCGGTGGAATGTCCCTGATGATTGACGGAAGTTGAGCAATAATTGCTTTCTAACAAAACGGCCACCCTTGCAAAAGCATGGGTGGCCGCTGCATTTAAGTCGTTTCTGTTGCTCTCCTTGACAGGAATCTGCTTGACCTCTATCGGAGTGCCGGACGGAACCGAGGCACTTCAGCAGGCAATGTTTGCAATTTTAGTTGTTTATCTATACCTTCGGGATTGCCAGTGATTCTGTTGGATGGAGAATGTTATGAATCATCGAAGAGTCGGAAAGACCGGTCTAAAAGTATCGGAAATAGCATTGGGCGCCTGGCTGACCTACGGCGGTTCAGTTGAAGCTAAGCAGGTGGAGTCAATAATTAAGTCCACTCTTGATCTGGGCGTCAATTTTCTTGACTTAGCCGACATTTATTCCCACGGCAAGGCCGAAGAGGTTGTCGGGCAGGCCATAAGAAGTGTCCGGAGGTCTGATCTGGTAATTTCAAGCAAGGTCTTCTGGCCCATGTCGGACAATGTCAATGACCGGAGTTTAAGCCGCAAACACATTATAGAATCCATCGAAAAATCTCTCAGGCGCATCGGCACCGACTACCTCGACATCTACTTCTGCCATCGTTTTGACCCTGAAACCGAGGTCGAGGAAACACTCCGCGCCATGGATGACTTAGTCAGGCAGGGCAAAATTCTGTACTGGGGAACATCGAACTGGTCCGCGACTCAGTTAGAGCAAACTGTAAGTGACGCTCGCTTCTGGCGCGCCTATGCGCCGGTCGTTGAACAGCCTCGCTACAACATGCTTGATAGGCACATCGAAGTAGATATTATGCCGACGTGTGCTCGGTATGGTATGGGACTGACGGTTTACTCCCCGTTGGCTCAGGGGCTTCTGACCGGCAAATACAGCGATGGTATTCCGTCCGACAGCCGCGGCGCCACGACGCCATGGCTCAAGGAAGATCTGACATCGGAGAATATAGAGAAGACAAAACAACTGGCAAAAATTGCCCAATCACTGAACGTCACCCTTTCTCAACTGGCATTGGCTTGGGTTCTGCGGCGTCCTGAGATAAGCTGCGCGATAATTGGGGCTACGAGTGTGGAACATGTGAAGGAAAACGTCAAGGCGGTGGAGATAGAGCTGTCGGGAGAAACGCTGACGGCTGTGGAGAAGATTTTGGACAACGATCCCAACAAATGAACGTTAGATACTGTTTCCGGCAACCGCGCTCATCCGCGAAGTCGCCGGGATAACCACCTTATATTTATGGAGAGGCTCAAGAATGTTTACCACTATCGCGCAATTTGAGCAGGCCTGGACACCCGAGGTAGAGTTCACCCGAAAGGTCATGCAAAATCTGACAGATGAGTCGCTTTCACGAAAGGTGGCCGACGACCACCGCACTTTAGGGCGAATGGCCTAGCATATCGTCACCACCATCCCTGAAATGATGGAGCACACGGGCCTCAAGCTTGACCTTCTGAAAGCGGACGCGCCGGTACCGTCATCGGCCAAACAGATAGAACGGGCGTATGCTTCCGTTGCTATGGTTCTCCTGGAAAAGATCAAGCAGGAGTGGAAAGATGAGTCCCTCGATATCAAGGACGACATGTACGGCGAGACATGGGAGCGGCGATATACGCTTATGGTTTTGATCCAGCACCAGATCCACCACCGGGGACAGATGACGGTGCTGATGCGCCAGGCCGGACTCAAAGTACCGGCTATCTACGGCCCGGCCAAAGAGGACTGGGCGGAGTACGACATGAAGGATCCGGAGGTTTAGGATAGGACCGGAACGCTCTCGGAGCGGAGTATCCGCAAAAGATCCGTGCGCGGAGGACGTCCCCGTCCGCCGCGTCTCAAGAGGGGTTGGCGCATGAGGAGAGGCTGTCCTACAAGTGCAAGATGAAGGAGAGAGAGACTCTGTCATTTCTGTCTATCCGTATTATGTTTGTACGGTTTTAGTTACTTCTTCTGGATTCCTGCTTTCGCAGGAATGACAGAGCCGATTGCAACTTGCGTCACGACTGGTCTTGATGTCTCTATAACCTTGAGAACCGACTTTTGGAACAGGCTCAGGACATACGCCAACCACGAGACGATGGGAGGACAGTCGTTTAGATGACAGAAAAAGGAAAGAAACAAATTGTTCATGCTGAACTGATCTTTTGCGCACAGCTTTTCGCAGCTTCCATGCTCGTGTTTTCTCTTTTCCGGCTGTTGTTCTTGCTGATTTATTCGAATGAGTTCACTGAGGTACCGGCGGAGGAGATTCTTCGAGGGTTAGTACATGGCCTCAGGTTTGACGCTGCCGTCACGGCCTGGGTCTTAGGGGCGGTCTTACTGCTGTCACACCTGCCCTTTATCAACAGGTTCGGGCTGTTCCGATGGCTGTGGATCATTCTGGCTCACGCGGCTGTCATTGTGTTCTCTCTTCTGGTCTTCAGCGACCTGCAGTACTTCCAACATGCCCGAAAACGGCTCGGCTACGAAGCCTTTGCCTATTTGGATACAACTATCCTGCCGATTGCCAAAACCGCCGTGGCGGAAAAGCCGCATTACTTTCTTTTCGCGGCGGCGGCTCTGATCGGTTTCTGGCTGCTGTCGCGGTACAATGTCAGGAGGCTCAGGCTTGCCGAGTATCACCCAATTGCGGTCGGGAGATACCTATTTGTTTACATCGTTTGTATCCCGCTGGTAGTTGTTATGGCGCGCGGCGGCTTGCAACGGGTCCCCCTGAGGGTGGCGGACTCGTTCATCAGCCGGTTTAACTCGGTCAATACGTTGACGGTTAACAGTCCTCACATGGCTTTCCGGTCCTTGGCTAAAAGCTGGAGGGTGCAGCTTATGGAGTCGGAAAGGGCGGAAAGAATCAGCTTAGAGCTGTTGGGATTGGACGGCACCCGGCAGTCTCGCACGCAGTATCCGCTTTTGGTCCAGGCTCAAGGGTTCTCGGCCGATTCGCTTCGAAAATATAACGTTGTCATTATACTGATGGAGAGCTTCACGGCCAAGTACACCGCCGCCGGTGGCGATTCTCTGGGCGTCACCCCTAACTTTAATGCTCTTGCCCGTGATGGGCTGCTTTTCGACAGGTTCTTCGCAACCGGTTTCAGATCCACTTCCGGTCTCTTCTCGGTGCTGACCGGGATTCCCGACCAGCCCGGTGTGCCGGTGATGCGACGCCAGGAATTGCAGGATAGTTTCGGATCATTGAGTGTTCTGCTCAAGGTGCAGGGATACAGGAATATCTTTGTTCACGGCGGCCTGCTCGATTTCGACAATCTCGAAAACATGCTGATGCACGAGCAGTTCGACGTCATTATCGGCAAGGAGGCGATGAAAGGGTGCGGGGGACCTGAGCGTACCTGGGGTTACGACGATGAGTTTATGTTTAAGCGAGCTCATCAGGAATTCGTGAAATGCAGTAATCAGCCCTTTTTCGGATATATCTTTACGGTTTCCAACCATGCGCCCTACGATCTCCCGGATCAGAGTCACTACGTATTTGGACCGGGAGACCATAAGGAATACAGATTCCTGAACGGCTTACGTTATTCCGACTGGGCGCTAGGCGAATTCTTCGCTTTAGCCTCCAAGTCGGATTATTTTGAGAACACCATTTTTGTCATCACCGCCGATCACACGCACCATACATATTTGAATCTCTATGAAAACCAGAACGTTCCGCTGCTCATATACTCCCCCGGTATCGTCTCACCCGGCATCCGGTCGACCGTTGCTGCTCAGACCGACATTTTACCAACAGTTGCCGCCCTGCTGGGGCTGCCGTATCATGCTACTATGGGAAGAGACCTGCTCAGCCTTCCCGAGGAAGCGGGGTTTGCCTTCTGGATTTCGGGGCAGGGGATCGGCTGGGTGGAGAGTGACTACATCGCCGTTATGGGACTCGATGACAGGCTGCCGATTGTGTACGACTACACGGTGGCTGATTTTGCAACCAACGTATCAGAGCTCGACCCGACCCTGGGACGAGCCATCCGGGTGAAGGCCAACGCCATCTACCAGTTTACCTCGGACCTTCTCGCCGCGGATCGCATCTTCCCCAAGAAGTTAGCCCGACCCTCCTCTTCCGACTAACATTCCCTTCTTGACGGGTGGCCCACCCCTTGGGGTGGGTTTCTTTGGCGTGCAAAATAGGTTTCTAACCCCACCGCAATGCGCACTTACAGAACCAGCAGCCCGCCGAGGGCGGGTGAGCCACCCGCCCTCGGCGCGAAGCTACTTAATTTCAATCAATTCGATTTCAAAGATCAATGTTTTTCCGGCCATGGGGTGGTTTGCATCAAAGGTCACGGAATCCTGCATTACATCCGTTATAGTTACATTTACAATGTTTCCGCTGGGATGCTTCATCTGCAGTTGCTGTCCCACAGAAGGTGTAATATCCGAAGGGAACTCGTCTTTAGTGACAGTCACGACCAATTCATCACGCTTTGGCCCATATGCTTCCTCAGGCGGAATGGTAACGGTTTTTGTATCCCCGACAGCCATGCCGACAATACCGTTTTCAAATCCCGGAATAGCACCGCCACTTCCAATTGTAACTTCAAACGGTTCGCGGTCCCTTGAGCTGTCAAATACGGTCCCATCTTCCAGCTTTCCTGTGTAGTGTACCTTTACCGTATCGCCTTCTTTAGCCACCTTCTCGGCCGAGCAGCCCAATAGGAAAGGCACTGAAATTGTCAGCAGGATTAAGCCAGTGGTTAGTGTCTTCATTTTTTCTTCTCCTTTATAATGTCTCATAAAATGCTTTACCAATCCAAATAGGTCAGGCCTCCACGAATGGGACAATACCTGAAAATGAGAATACCCAAATCCTTTCATCACCCAGCTCCGCTCTAAGTCTGAGCAACTCACCCTTGCAGCAACGCTATTTAATTTCAACTAACTCGATATCAAAAATCAATGTTTTGCCGGATAAAGGGTGGTTTGCATCAAGAGTTACCGTATCCCCTCTTATCTCCGCAATAGTTACATTGACAATATTACCATCTTGTTGCTTAAGCTGAAGTTGCTCTCCGATAACAGGGGTAATATTTTCGGGAAAATTTTCTTTCTTCACCTTCGCAACTAATTCTTCATTCATAGACCCATATGCCTCTTCTGGAGGGATGGTAACGGTTTTGCTACTTCCTCTTTCCATACCGATGACACCTTTTTCAAAACCTTCAATCACATTTCCAGCACCAATAGTAAGCTCAAGCGGCTCACCCTCTTTGGAGGAATCAAATACCGTTCCATCTTCCAGTTTTCCAGTGTAATAAACTTTTACCGTATCCCCATCTTTTACCTTACTCATCAGAATCTCCTTCAACTATTTTTAAGATTTATTTCAGTACAATTAAAACAGGGCCACTGAGGCCCTGATACGGAAACTTGCACCAAAAACTATCAGCTATATTTATATTATCACGCCTTAATCAGCCCGTCAAGTTTTAACTTTTCAGTAATTGCCAAACATTCAGACTGATTGGCCTTTTTCAGCTAACTGGTGGCCTACTGCTTGCGGTGGGTTTCTTTGTCGCACAGAGTGTAGAGGCTTAATCCCACCCCACCTTACCCATACCGCTGCTTACAGCCAGAGCTGGCGGTCGAGGGTGCGATAGTGGATCGCCTCGGCGATGTGCCCCATCTCAATCGCCTCCGAGCCGACTAAGTCGGCAATGGTGCGCGATACCTTGAGAATGCGGTCATAGGCCCGCGCCGACAGCCCCTGTTTGCTGATTGCCAGCGCCAGGAGTGATTGCGATCTGTCGTCAATCCTGCAATAGGTTCGGGTTTCACGGGACTCCATGTGGGCGTTGCAGAAGATGCGTTTCTCGTTTTTGAAACGCTCAATCTGCCGTTTGCGAGCCTGGTTGACTCGCTCTCTGATTGCGACCGCTTTTTCCCCACAGGTTTCCGAGGACAGTTCTTTGAATTTCACCGAGGGGACGGTGATATGAATATCGATGCGGTCCATCAGCGGCCCGGAGATGCGCGACATGTAGCGCTGGATTTCAGAGGTAGAACAGTTGCATTCCTTCTTGGGGTCACCGTAGTAGCCGCAGGGGCAGGGGTTCATGGCGGCGATAAGCATGAAACCGGCCGGGAAGGTGAGGGTGGTTGCTGCTCGTGAAATCGTGACCTGGTTATCTTCCATCGGCTGCCGAAGCATTTCCAGAATGTCCTTTTTGAACTCCGGCAGTTCATCGAGGAACAAAACCCCATGATGCGCCAGTGATACCTCGCCCGGTTTGGGGACGGTGCCACCGCCGATCAGACCGGCATATGAGATGGAGTGATGCGGCGCTCGGAAGGGGCGCGTGGCCACCAGCGCCGAGCCCGCGGCGAGCCTACCGGCCACTGAGTGAATCTTGGTCGTTTCCAGCGCCTCCTCAACGCTCATATCCGGCAGAATAGTGGGCATACGGCGGGCCAGCATCGTCTTTCCCGATCCAGGGGGGCCGATCATCACGATATTATGCCCCCCGGCAGAGGCTACTTCCAGCGCGCGTTTGGCCGATTCCTGCCCTTTTACGTCGGCAAAATCGATCGTGCAGGTACGGGCTTGATCAAAGACCGAGCGAATATCCACAGCAAAAGGCCTGACCGTCGACTCGTCCTCCAAGAAATGAACGGTTTCTTTCAGTGAACCGACAGGGTAGACCGGAATTGTGCCGGCCATAGCGGCTTCCCTGGCATTTGCTTTGGGGACAATAATGCCCTTGATGCCGTTCTCGTGCCCGACGCTCATGGTCATTGGCAGGACTCCCGGCACCGCTCTGAGGGCGCCGTCCAGCGACAGCTCTCCCAGCATTACGAATTCGTCGCAGCGGTCTCGCAGAATCTGTCCCGTAGCCGCCAGAATCCCGACCGCTATCGGAAGGTCAAAGGCGGACCCTTCTTTCTTTATGTCCGCCGGTGCCAGATTGATCGTTACCCTTTTAGAGGGAAAAACGAAGTCCGAATTTTTAATGGCAGCCGTTACCCGCTCTTTTGATTCCCGTACCGCCCCTTCGGGCAGGCCGACCGTGACAAATGACGGAAGCTGCTGCTGTATATCAGCTTCGACTTCAACAGCGTAGGCGTCAATGCCTAAAGTGGCTGAGGAAATGATCTTGGATAGCATAACAGTCCCATCCTATGCGTTTACTTACAAATCTCATTTGTCCCACACACATTTTAGCAGGGAGAGGCCGCTTTCGCAAACGACCTCCCCCTCTACTATGAAGGACACAGGTTCCAATTTGCATTCATGTTTGACTCTCTTCTATCTCCACTGTGAATATAGCATGCTCCCCTGACAGGCAATGTCAGTAAGAATTTATGTTTTTTGGGCTTTGTTCGGTGTTGGGTGGGGTAGCCCAATCTGACTGTGGGTAAATAAAACGACAGGGTTTCCACCCTGCCTTTGCGGGGACTAACCGAAGGCGAAAGAATCAGTTTTTCAAAGCAATGGCAATCTCTGAAAAGGTATTATAGCCGGATTTCATTGTCTAGACACCAGGAACGAGTTAGTTGTACAAAGTATACTGCCCCCCATTAATGACAGGTCTAAGTTAAGCGAGTATCTTGTGGCTGGATTCACAAAGGAGTTCAGTCATGAAGCGACGGCATTGGGATAGCAAGACGAAGGTAAAGATCGTTCTGGAAGG
>Ga0209979_1002267_pt1 | contig 18756 bp, 16 predicted proteins | sample AnhtaG_FD_183114 | JGI IMG/M metagenome (GOLD analysis project Ga0209979, IMG submission 183114) | Deep subsurface microbial communities from Anholt, Denmark to uncover new lineages of life (NeLLi) - Anholt_01485 metaG (SPAdes) (version 2) | ecosystem: Environmental > Aquatic > Marine > Oceanic...
TAATAAGCGAAAAAATGTCCCATATAATGAAAATTGTATTAACAGTTATATCTGGAAAAAATATTAAGGATAAGATAAATCCTATAATGAAACTCAAAATGAGAGTTGTAGGAAAAAGAATGAGTTGAATGACGATATTAAACAGAAATGAATCCCAGAATTTCTTTCTATAAAGAATCATAACAGGTATAATCCCAATAGTAATGTTAATTACTAAACTAATTACGTTTGTAATAAGATTATCACCAAGAATGAAGTAAAATAGAAGATTAATCGGAATATTTGGTATGAGTAATATGATGTTGGTTATAAAAGCAATCTTGATAGAGTCGTCCCACCTCTTTTTCTTAGCATACCATCTCATAGTGTATATCCCGATTATGAAGATGATAATGGGAACGGTTATTGCTTTGGAGAATTCCGATTCTACTTGAAATAACATTGTTATCATATAATAATGACAATTTTTTTATAATTTTTCGGTTGTAATTGAGTAATTTAATCAGAAACTTGGGTGAAAGTTTGAAAAATGTGGTAGTTGATTCTAAAATTTAAGAATATCAAATTAAAAAAAAAGATTTAGTTTGGGATACTCGTTGTTCAAAACATCCCGATAAACTTAAGCCAGTGAACAACAGTGTTGTAGGTGGGCTTATCCACAATAATGAAAAATTAGTGGTTAGGGATTTTTGAATATTTTTTAGGTAAACCATTTATCGACGAGGGCATCAAGGGTTCCATCTGAATAGGATTCAAGAATAACTTCATTGATTACTGCCATCAGTTCAGGTTCGTCCCAACGGGTAAACAACGAACAAGGTTCAGCAAGCGCAGTATAAATGACCTTGAAATTGTATATTTTCGCCCAGATATCAAAGACTGGTTCGTCTACGAAAGCTACTTGGGATACATTAGCAACAAGATTGGTGGCCATTACATCAGCTTTAGGGTAATCATTATAGGGCACACCTGCGTCATCTAATTCCCACATTTCAGCAGAGCCCGATAGAACATCTACCTCGTATCCTATTAGGTCCGTATAATTATTCGCAGTAATCGTAGAATTATCTAATACCACCATAACCATATTTGTTCGAATATATCCCATGGAAAACGCGAGCTGTTCTCCACGTGCGGGTGTGGCGAACATTGCAGCTGCAATCATATCAATCGTACCTGCGAGGCAAGAATCTATTAAAGCACCAAAGGACATATCTGACCACTCAATAGTAACACCGATTTCCGTAGCAATTAAGTCGCATAGTTCAATATCAAACCCTTCATATTGATCAGTAGTAACATTAAATATCTCAAATGGTGGCCAGTCAGAACTAGTCCCTATAATAATTGAACCTCGTGATTCAATCTGAGAGAGTAATGATGTACTAGGCCCTGTTTCTAGAAGTGAAGGAATAAACCATCCAAGACCGAATCCTAATACAAGACCTGCTATTATTCCTACTACAGCAAATTCTCTTTTCATAATTTTTTCATCTTATTATTTTTTATTTTTAATAAAGTCGATTTCAATATTTTTAAATAAAGTCTGATGGTGATAAAATTCATAAGGACACTAATAAACGTTTCGATTGAGAGATGAATAAATCAAACAATTGAAAAAATAAAAAGGCCCATTGACAACATGGGAAATTAAATCGCTGATACTTTACCCTCATGCGACCCAGATTTATTAAGAAAATCTAATTTTATGCTCCTAATGATAAAGATTTTAAAGCATCGGTTTTTTTTTATTCTAATTATGAGATTTAGATTAATTCCGATAGTGGATATCTTTATTGTTTTAATTATTATTGGGATTATTTAATTTCATTAAAGAAATTTTAAACTCTTTTTTACGATTCTCTTCTTACCTTTTTTGGGTTTGAATTTCTTAATGTTTCATTCATTGGTGAAAAAAGTATTGATCAAAAATAATGGTGTGTATATATATGATGCAACCCTTCGGGAGGGAAGTCAAAAAATAGGAATTAGCTTTTCAGTCGAGGATAAAATTCGAATTCTCGAACGGTTAATTAACGATCTTCATGTTCCTATGATTGAAGTTGGGTGGCCCGGTTCCAATCCAAAAGACATTATGCTTTATGATAAGATTAAAACCATGGATATTAATTCAAATGGGACGAAGATTTTTTCTTTTGGGAGCACCAGACATAAGGATATTAAGGCTGAAGATGACAAAAACTTAAGATCTTTATTAACCGTTGGCACAAAACATGCCACTATTTTTGGGAAGAGCTGGGATTTGCATGTTAAGGTCGCCTTAGAGACCAGTTTAAAAGAAAATCTTAACATGATTGAAGATACAATTATCTTTTTAAAGAAAAATGGAATTGAGGTCGTATATGATGCTGAGCACTTTTTCGATGGGTTTAAAAATAATGAACAATATGCTTTACAGACAATTTCTTGCGCTATTAATGCAGGTGCATCATGGATAGTTCTATGTGATACTAATGGTGGTCTTTTACCAAATGAATTAGGTCCAATATTTGACAAAGTAAAAGATTTTTTGGGAACGGATGCTCATTTAGGAATCCATGCTCATAATGATTCTGGTGTGGCGAACGCTATTGCTTTAGAGGCTTTTCACCATGGTGCTAAAATGATTCAAGGTACGATAAATGGTTTTGGTGAAAGATGTGGTAATACTGATTTAACAACAATTTTGCCAATTCTGAAATTAAAAATGGGGATTGATTGCATATCTATCGAAGATTTAGAAAATATCACTGAAGTTTCGCACTTCATTTACGAAATGGCAAATCTGTCGGGAAATAACAATCAACCTTTTGTAGGAAAAAATGCTTTTTCGCATAAAGGAGGTGTTCATATCTCAGCTATGCGTAAAAACTTAAAAACATACGAACAAATAAATCCCGAATTGGTAGGAAACTCTCGAAATATAAAAATTTCAGAATTAGCGGGTAAAAGTTCAATATTACACATGTCTAAGAAATTTGGTATGCATTTAACGGAGGAAAATCCAAAAGTTGCTGAGATTTTAGAAGTAATCAAACAAAAAGAGAAAGAAGGATATGTTTATGAAGGTGCAGAAGGTTCTTTAGAAATTATTATGAGAAGTATGGATATGAACATTCAAGATCCGGATTATTATAGGAAGAAATTTTTTGAATTAGAAGGATTTCGAGTACTTACTGAAATGCATAAAACAAATTTAATATCTGAAGCAACTATTAAAGTAAAAGTTAAAGGCCAAGAATATCATACTGCTGCTGACGGAAATGGTCCAGTAAATGCGTTAGACAATGCTCTTAAAAAGGCATTAGTTCACTTTTATCCTAGTATAAAAGAAATAAATCTTTCTGATTTTAAAGTTAGAATAATTAATAAAGCAGGAAGTGCCTCAAAAGTGAGAGTATTAGTTGAAACGAATGATAACGGAAAATTATGGGGCACAATTGGAACACATGAAAATATCATTGTAGCATCGTGGAACGCACTTGTTGATTCTTACATTTTTAAACTATTGAAAAAAGAAACTACGTGGTGATTCCCTGATGAAATTAATATACATAAACTAGAATAGGATTAAAATAAAACTTGCATGATTAATATGAATTTTGATCTTGAAGAAAAACATAAATTAGTAAGACGCAGCGTTAGGAGCTTTGCTGAAAAAATAATAGCTCCTCTCGCACCTATTATGGATAGAGAAGAGGAATTTTATCCAGAAATTATAAAAGAGATGTCCATGATGAATTTATGGGGAATAACAATCCCCGAAAAATATGGAGGTGCTGAATTAGATTCTATTAGTTATTTAATCAGTATAGAAGAAATTTCAAGAATATGTGCTTCCACTGCTCTTACTGTGTCTGTCCATAATGCTGTTGGAGCTATACCCATATATAAGTGGGGTAATGAGGAACAAAAGAAGAGATTTCTAAATGATTTAGCATCTGGAAAAAAAATTGCAGGATTTAGCTGGACTGAACCTAATGCAGGTTCAGATGCGAGAAGTATTGAGTGTATGGTAACAGAAGACGGGAAAGATTTTGTTTTGAATGGATCTAAAATTTTTGTTACAAATGGCGGCATTGCATCTGTGTTTTTAGTAGGAACTCGATACCAAACTAATGATAGCCAAAAGGGTTTCACCCTAATTATAGTTGAAAAAGATATGGTAGGATGTGAAATTGGTCCAAAAGAAAATAAAATGGGAATGAGAGGAAATCCGACGACGAGCTTGTATTTCAATAATGTGCGCGTTCCAAAGGAAAATGTATTAGGTAAACTCCAAAATGGTTTCAAATATGCAATGCAAATGTTAGATTTTGGTAGAATTGGTATCGCAGCCCAAGCATTAGGTATAGCTCAAGCGGCTTATGAACATAGTGTGAAATATTCAAAGGGTAGAATTCAATTTAATAAGCCAATATCTCAATTTCAAGGGGTTTCATTTAAATTAGCTGAAATGGCTACTAAGATAGATGCTGCGAGATTATTGGTATATAGAGCAGGGTATATGAGTGAGCGAAACAAGAGTTTTTCTAAAGAGGCAGCTATGTGTAAACTTTTTGCAAGTAAAGTCGCTCGTCAAGTTTCTCAAGAAGCGCTTCAGATTCATGGAGGGTATGGTTATATGAAGGATTTGCCCATTGAGCGTTACTATAGAGATGCTAAAGCATGTGAAATTTATGAAGGCACTTCAGAAATTATGAAATTAATTATTGCTAATCAAATTTTAAGAGGAAATATTTAAAATGACGCTAAAGATATTTGTATTAATAAAACAAGTACCGAGTTATGACAATTTAGAAATAGATAAATCTACAGGCACAATATTAAGAGATGGTATTGAGAATATAATTAATCCAGATGATCTATACTCAATTGAACTAGGGCTTAAATTAAAAGAAAAGTATAATGCCATTGTTTCCATAATGACTATGGGTCCTCCTCAGGCTGAATTTGCATTAAGAGAGGGTCTGGCAATGGGTGCTGATCATGCGATTTTAATAAGTGATCCGAGATTCGCATATTCAGATACCTTTCAAACAACATTGATCTTGAAAGAATCCTTTGAAATAATAAAAAATTATGATATTATTATATGTGGTAGTCAAACCTCTGATTCTAGCACTGGTCAAGTTCCTTTTCAGTTATCAGAAGCACTTGAAATCCCATTAATTACAGATATTTTTACATTAGAAATTGAGAATCATATTATTAAATGTCATCGCAATTTTGGACACGAATCGCAAAATATTGAAGTAGAGTTACCTGTTTTATTAAGAACTGTAAGTCATTTTAATAGTCCTCGGTATGTATCATTATCAGGAATTAAAAAAGCCTTTGAAAAGAAAATTCAAATCTTTGATTATACAATATTAAAATCTCCTGAATATATTGATGGATGTAATAAATCTCCCACAAGAGTTGTTAACATTGAGAAAGTAGAGATAAAAAGAAAAAATAACATTTTAGAAGGCTCTGTAAATGACAAGATACAGAGTTTAATTCAGATTATGAAAGAAAATGGAATTAATAATGTTTATTCTAGTGAAAAAAAATAGAAGGGTAAAATTTGAGTAAGTTAAATAACTATAAGGATGTATGGGTTTTTACAGAAATTAAAGATCATATGCAAGTCCATGATTGTGCTTTGGAGATATTAGGAAAAGCGAGAGAAATTGCTGATAAGTTAGGGCAAAAATTAGTAGGAATTTTACTTGCCCTTGATGCAGAACAATATCTACCTACAATTGAGGAATACGGTGTTGATAAAACCATCTATATAAGTCATAGTGATCTAAAACATTATCATGAAAGAATTTTTACAGATCTTATCTTAGATCTTATTAAAAAGCATAAACCTTCAATCTTTTTATTTCCATCCACAGAGGCAGGTAATGCCCTAGCTGCACGTTTAGCATACTGTTGCCGTACTGGTTTAGTAAGTGATGTTTTAAATTTAGAATTAAAGAAAGAAGAGAATAATCTTTTAATAAGTGATAAACCAGCATATTTAGGGAATATTATTGTGAAAATTACTTGTCCAGAAACAAGACCCCAGATGTGTACTGTTACTATGGGTACTTTTCAAAAAAATAGACTGAAAAAGCCAGATTTAGAAAGAGAAAAAGTTCAATATAATTTTGATCAAAATAAACTCAGGATTAAAATAATTGGAAACCCAACCCGTAAAGATAAGCCTTCTGCTACACTATCAGATGCGAAATTTGTATTAGGTGGAGGACATGGTTTATTGTCTAAGGAAAACTTTGATAAAATTTTCAAATTAGCAAAAAACATAAACGGACAAGTAGGTGGAACTAGACGTCCAATAATGGATGGTTGGATGCCAGAACACTTACAAATTGGCATAAGTGGTGAAACAATTTTTCCAGATTTATATCTCTCATTTGGAATTTCTGGAGCAATTCAACATATTGTTGGAATAACAAAATCAAAAACGATAGTTGCAATCAATAAAGATCCAAACGCCTCTATTTTTAAAACTGCTGATTATTGCATAATAGATGATGCTCCTAAAATCTTAGAAGGGTTATTGAAATATTATCGAGGTTAAATATTAAAAACTTTAAAAAGTGAAAAATAAATACATTTATAATTTATATCACAATTTTTCAGATTAATCATGCCTAAAGATTTATTTAGAATAAGATTAGATACTCCACTTGATAAAAAAGCCTTGAAGTTTATTTCATCTTTAAAAGAGGATTTATGGATTGCTGAAGAAGATATTATAGGAACGGAAGTGCATGATATTATGCTTTTTGAACAAAATTTGCTTAATAAAAGTGAAATCAAAAAAATTCTAACTTCCCTTGAAGAGATAAGAGAAAAACTATTAACGAATCAGATTGAATTAAACGAAAATTTTGAAGATATTCATCCTTTTATAGAACAAAGCGTTATTGATAAGATTGGCATTGAAATAGGTGGTAAAATACACACAGGGAGATCGAGAAATGATCAAATCTCAGTTGATTTAAGGCTAAAACTAAGAAAGGAATTAAATAATATCACTAATGAATTATTCACGTTTTTTGATGTTTTGCTTAATGTTTCTAAGAAAAACATTGATACTTATATGCCATTATATACTCATCTGCAAAAGGGGCAGCTAGGAGTTTTTTCACATTATATCAATAACTATCTTGCTCAAATTTTAAGGTTTCTTGAAAGAATAGAAGAAATTTATAAACGAGTTAATAAGAACCCTCTTGGAGCATGTGCTATTGGAGGGACAAGTATTAGTATCGACAGGTTTCGAACTGCAGAGCTATTAGGTTTTGATGGAATCATTTATAATTCTATCGATGCCGTAAGTTCGCGAGATTATATATACGAAACTTTAATGGGACTTTCCTCATTAGCAATTCATTTTTCAAGAATAGCAGAAGATCTGATTATTTGGTCCACAAGTGAGTTTAGTTTTATTGAGTTAGATAATGCGTATTGTTCAGTTTCAAGTGTTATGCCTCAAAAGAAAAACCCCGATACACTGGAATTAATTAGAAGTAAGAGCTCTAAAATCGTGTCAAACTTATTCAATGCCGTAATGGTCGTTAAATCAATTCCAACGGGATATTTTAGAGATTTTCAAGATTTGAAACCATTATTAGAAAGTTCATTCGAGTTACTTTTTTCGATAATTGAAATGTTTACGGGAATATTTTCAACTATAACAATTAATAAAGAAAATTTGAGAAAGGCTGTTAATGAGAGTTTCATTTTGGCATTAGATTTAGCAGAATTATTAGTTCAAAATTATAACATCCCTTTTAGACAATCACATAAAATTGTCGCACTTTTAGTAAAAAATTCAGAAAAACCAGAAGATATGCTAAATAAAGAAAAAATTGAGAAAAGTATTTTTGATGTAATAAATGAAGAAACAAAAATATCAGAAAACATAATTCAAACATTAACAAAATTAGATCTTTGTTTAGAAAGAAGAATTAGTCAAGGTTCTCCAGCTGAGAAAGAAGTCAGACTTAACATTCAAATATTAACAATCAATAAAGAAAAATTACACAATTTGTTTTTGAAAAGACTAGAAATAATAGGAAATGCTAACATTCTTAGAAAAAAAACAATTAAAGCTCTACTTTCATAATAAATCAATTTTTAAAATATTTTTACAAAAAATGAAGCTATCCTTTTTATTCGTGTTTCTTAGGCATAATTAAACAATTTAAAATTCATTTAATTTATATAGCCTCACTTCCATATATTAATAATAATATTGCGTTGGTGTTATGAAAGTTGATCTCACTTGATCTTCATTTGAATAATGAAATTGTAAGTATACAATTTCCAAAAGCACCGCACAATCCCAGACCGGCACGGCTCCGGCTTTAATTCTATAATAATAATCAGAATTGAAGAGACATTCTTCTTTCTTCACTTCTTTTAATTTAATATTTTTTTATAAGATGTAATTAAAATAAAAATCATAAAGTGTTTTAAGAAATGGAAATAAACAACACAGGAATAAGGAAACTAAGTGGAAGTATTACAAGTCCAAAGGGATATCGTGCTACTGGTAGTCATATTGGAATTAAAGAATGCAAGAAAGATTTAGCATTAATATTTAGTGAAGTTCCGGCTAAGGCAGTTGGCGTTTTCACGACGAATGTAGTTAAGGCGTCTTCAATTTTATGGAATCAGAACCTTATTCAAAATCCAAATGGAGTAAAGGCAATTGTTATTAATAGCGGAAATGCAAATGCTTGTACAGGAGAGATTGGGGCTAAACATACAGAACTTATGGCAAGTAAGTTAGCATCTTGCCTGGGAGTGGATAAAAATCAAATTCTGGTAGCATCCACTGGAATAATTGGAGTTCCTCTCCCGATTGATACTATCGTTGCTGGAATTAATAATACATATGAAAAATTGGGAAATACAACCTCAGATGCAAATTTGGCTGCCCAGGCAATTATGACTACAGATTCACATTCAAAGGAAATTTCAGTTGAGTTTTCTATCGATGATAAAAAAGTCAGAATTGGAGGTATGGCTAAAGGCTCTGGAATGATTCATCCCAATATGGCAACTATGCTTTCCTTCATTACTACTGATATCAACATTTCAAGAGAGTTATTAAATAAAGCTCTGAAAAAAAGTGTTGATGATTCTTATAATATGATCTCTGTAGATGGTGATACAAGTACAAATGATTTAGTACTTCTATTAGCTAATGGATGCGGGGGAAATACAGAAATTAAGGAAGAAAATGAGGAATATAATTTATTTAAGAAAGCTCTTCATTTAGTTAATCTTTTTTTAGCCCAAGAAATTGTAAAGGATGGAGAAGGTGCTAAGAAATTTATTGCGGTAAAAGTTTCGGGTGCCGCATCAAAAAAAGATGCTAGACTCTTGAGCAAATCAGTTATTACATCAAATTTAGTAAAAACAGCATTTTTTGGAGAAGACGCTAATTGGGGTAGAATTCTAGCAGCTATGGGATATTCTGGGGCAAATTTTAATCCTACAGGAGTTTCAATCAATTTTCATAATGGATCTCATTCGATTATGCTCATGCAAGAAGGAACACCTCTACAATTTGATGAAGAATTAGCATTAAAAATTCTGAAAGAAAAAGAAATTACAGTTGAATTACTTTTGAAGGAGGGTACTGGTGAAGCAACCGCGTGGGGATGTGATTTAAGTTACGAATATGTACGAATTAATGGAGATTATAGATCATAAGGAGGTAATTATTATCATAGAAAAAACAGAACATGTAAAAATTTTAGTTGAGGCACTCCAGTATATTAAAAAATTTTCTGGAAAAACGGTAATAATAAAATATGGAGGGAGTGCGATGAAAAACGCTGAGTTAAAGAAGACTTTTGTTGAAGACGTTGCTTTCATGAATTTAGTTGGTATTAATATTATAATAGTACACGGAGGTGGACCTTCAATTAACAAAATGTTAAAAAAACTAAGTATCGAACCAAAATTTTTCAACGGACTTAGAATTACTGATGAGGAAACCATGGAAGTTGTAGAGATGGTATTAGCAGGTACTGTTAATAAAGGAATTGTTAACGACATTCAAATTCAAGGTGTAGATGCTTTAGGATTATGTGGAAAAGATGGGAATTTATTGGAAGCTAAGAAGAAGATTATTGACGGAAAAGACTTAGGTTTCGTTGGTGAGGTTATTAACGTTAAAACTAGCCTTTTAAAAGAAATACTAAAAAATTCCATAATTCCTGTGATTGCTCCTATTGGCAAGGATAATTTAGGCACCACTTATAATATTAATGCCGATGATGTAGCATCTGCAATTTCAAAATCATTAAATGCTGAAAAATTGGTCTTCCTAACGGATGTATCTGGCGTATTTAGTAATATAAAAGATAACACAACGCTAATTTCAGAGATGAATATCGATCAAGCTTTATCCTATATAGAGGATGGGATTATCACTAACGGAATGATTCCTAAAGTAAAATGTTGCGTAGAAGCAATACAAAATGGGGTGAATAGTGTCCATATCATAGATGGTAGAGTAGAGCATAGTTTATTGCTTGAAATATTTACTCCTCATGGAATAGGTACAATGTTTATAAAATAGAATAAAAAATAGAATGAAATAAAAAAGAGATAAGAAAAATGACGAATGAATGGATTGAAAGGGGCACTAAAGTTATAATGAACACCTATAGCCAATTCCCTATTGTCTTAGAAAAAGGTAATGGAGTATATCTATGGGATGATGATGGAAAGAAATATTTAGATTTTGTCGCGGGTATAGCTGTAAACGCACTAGGTTACAATGATAGTGATTATGTAAAAGAGATATCTACTCAACTGGCAAAATTGCAGCATTGTTCAAACCTGTATTGGATGCCTCCTTCAATTGAATTAGGCGAAATTTTAATTCAAAACAGTTGTTTTGACAAAATTTTTTATTGTAATAGTGGAGCAGAAGCGGTAGAAGCGGCAATAAAGTTAAGTAAGAAATATGGAAAGAAAGTTCATGGAGAAAATTGTTATGAAATCATCACAATGAAAAAATCGTTTCATGGAAGAACGATGGCGACTGTTACTGCGACAGGACAAACTAAGTATCAAAAAGGATATAATCCTTTATTGCCTGGATTTTCCTACGTAGAGTTTAATAATTATAATGAATTAGAGAAGGCAGTCAGTGAAAACACGTGTGCAATTATTATTGAACCTATACAAGGAGAGGGTGGAATTCATCCTGCTGAGAAGCCTTATTTAGAAAAAGTTCGATCTCTTTGTGATAAAAATGACATTGTCCTTGTATTTGATGAGGTTCAATGTGGAGTAGGAAGAACAGGTGAACTTTTTGCCTATCAATTATTTGATATAAAACCAGATGTTGTATCATTAGCGAAAGGGTTAGGTGGAGGGTTTCCAATTGGAGCAATGTTGGCTACTCAGAGTAAGGCTGATGCTTTTCAACCAGGTGATCACGCATCCACTTTTGGGGGTAATCCTTTGGCATGTACTGCAGGCAAAGTAATTCTAAAAAAGCTATTATATGGAGGAGTTCTTGAAAATGTACAGGAAGTAGGAGCTTATCTCAAAACTAAGTTAATAGAATTACAAAAAAAATATGAAATGATAATAGATGTAAGGGGACAAGGTTTAATGCTCGGGATTGAATTAAATTGCTCAGTGAAAAATATAGTTAAAGAATGCATGGAAAAAAGTCTGCTCTTATTAGGCGCGGGTGAAAATGTTATAAGGTTTGTCCCACCGCTAATTATTGGAAAAAAAGAGATTGATAAGGGCATAAGTATCTTAAATGAAGTATTACAACAGTTTCAAAAATAATAGAGATTTATGAAGATGATTAAAGCAGGAATATTAGGAGCAACGGGCTATGCAGGACAAGAATTGGTAAGAATATTATATCACCATCCTGAAGTAGAGATTAAAGTATTGTCCTCTAATAAACACAATAGTCAAGTTTATAATTCAATTTATGGAAATTTTAACAAAATATGCGAAATGAAATGTGAAGAGAATGAACTCGAAACAATAGCAAACCACCTTGACGTTATTTTTTTATCTTTGCCTCATGGAGTTACTTCTAAATTATTATCAGATTCCATTTTAAAAAATGTTAAGATTATCGACCTGAGTGCCGATTTTCGATTAAAATCTGAAGACATATATGAGGAGTGGTATAAGATTAAACATAATAATAAAGATTTGTTGAATCAGGCTGTTTACGGGCTTAGTGAATGGAAAAGAAAACAAATAAAAGAATCAAGATTAGTTGCTAACCCCGGTTGTTATCCAACGTGTGCTTTACTGTGCCTATTACCCCTTATCAATGAAGGAATTTTAGAGGCGGATAGTATAATTATTGATGCAAAATCAGGAGTTTCAGGAGCAGGGCGTTCTCTAAATCTTACAACACATTTCTCAGAATGTAATGAATCTATAAAAGCCTACAAAGTAACTTCTCATCGACATACACCAGAAATTGAACAGCAACTAAGTGAATTATATGGAAGTGAGATATCAATAACTTTCACACCGCATCTTATACCAATGAATCGAGGAATTTTATGTACATGTTATGGAAATCTCAAGAATTCATTTAGTTTTGATGAAATCGAACAATTATACGAAAAATATTATCAAAATGAATTTTTTATTCGTATGACAAAGAAAGGTGTATTTCCTGAAACAAAATGGGTTAAGGGTTCAAATTATTGTGATATAGGATTTACATTAAATAAAAGTGCCAATAAAATAATTATTATAGGAGCAATTGATAATTTAGTTAAGGGAGCAGCAGGACAGGCTGTTCAAAATATGAATTTAATGTTTAACTTAGGAGAGAATATGGGATTGAAATCAATTCCTATGTTTCCTGTTTAAAAAATGATTTTTTAATGGAAAATTTAAAAATTGAGAAAAATTGAGTATTTATGAGTAAATTAGGACCTAATAAAGAAGAGTATGAGAAAATATTATTAATGTTTTCTGGAGGGTTGGATACTTCCTGTATGATAAAGTGGTTACAAGAGGAGTATAAAGCAAAAATTTACACTTTCACAGCTGATCTCGGTCAAGATTTTGCCGATCCTTCCAGATTTGACGAAATTGAAGAAAAAGCGCGTAATTTAGGTGTGATTAAACATTACACAATTGACTTAAAAGATAAATTTGTAAATGAATTTGTCTTTCCAACTATCAAAGCAAATGGCTTATACCAAGGAATTTATCCTATAAGCACGGCAATAGGAAGACCATTAATAGCTATAGAAGCAATAAAAATTGCAAAACAGGAAAAAATTGAAGCAATAGCTCATGGATGCACGGGTAAAGGAAATGATCAAATAAGGTTTAACGTGACAATGAGAGCTTACGCTCCTGAAATAGAAATATTGCAACCTTTAATTGAATGGGATATGGGCAGAGACGAAGAAATAAAATACGCTCAGCACCATGGAATCCCAATTAAAAAGGAAAATAAAAAATACAGTATCGATGAGAATCTTTTTGGAAGGAGCGCAGAATGTGATATCTTAGAACATCCTGAAATTGAACCACCGGAAGATTGTAATGCATGGACAACATCACCAGAAAATGCTCCGGATACTCCTGAATATATACAAATTGATTTTGAAAAAGGAGTACCCGTTGGTTTAAATAGTGTAACGATTGATAGTGTTGAATTAATCAGAGAGTTACATAATATTGGTTGTAAACATGGAATTGGAAGAGTCAACCACATGGAAGATCGGGCAATTGGATTAAAATCACGAGAAGTATATGAAATTCCAGCAGCTTCAATTTTAATTAAAGCTCATAAAGATCTTGAGAAATTTGTATGTACAAAACATGAAAATTCATTTAAAACTATTGTTGATCAAAGATGGACCGAATTAATTTATGAGGGCTTATGGGTCGACCCATTAAGAGACGCCTTAGAATCTTTCATTAACGTTGTTAATCAAAAAGTGACAGGCAATGTAAAATTGAAATTATATAAAGGGAATGCTAGTGTTGTTTCCAGAGAATCTCCTTATGGCTTATATGATTTAAATTTGGTGACTTACGATACGAATAGTTCTTTTAACCAAAAATATAGTTATGGGTTTATACCTTTATGGGGTTTACAAAGTGAGATTGGATTTCAAGTCAAAAATACAATTAATTCAGTAGAAAAATTAAAAAATAATTCTCAAGCAAAATAACTAAAACATGGGTATATAAGGAAAAAATAAATTTGTTAAAAAATAAGAAAAGAAGGTGAAAAATGAAAATGTATTATCGTGGGTATATATTAATAAGATTAAAAGTAATTGGTACTGAGTGGAAGGTTGTAGATAAACTAGAGGGTCTAAAATCAACAGAATTAGAAGAGGATTGGAAGATTACATATGCGACTCCTCTTTATGGTGCCTGGGATGTGATCGTAGAATGTTCGTTTAATAAACTTAAGGATTTAGACAAAATCGTTACCTTTTGTCGAATTGATAAAGACCTATCTCAATGGATTGAAGAAACAACCACTCTAATGGGATCCAAAAATGATTTTCCCGGTTAATTCTTTGATCATTAATTTCTAAATGAAATGAATCCATTTCGTTGTTTTTTTTTTTTATATAATCTAAATTTAAAAATTTAGGTATTTTTGTGGAAAAAAAGGATTGAAATTCTACATCCTAACTGAAGAAATAATATGAAAAACGCTTAAGAAGCGAGCTTCTAACTATTCTCAGCAACTCTTGTGCGTTTTTTCAAATGTATCTTTTCGAGGACAAAATGACTAATCAGATAGCAAAGGATGACAGTTAAAGGAAATACAATGGCTAGTTTTATAACGGGAAAAAGAGGTATGAATGCAAATCCAAGGGAAACAGGCACAAGGACGAGTGGATGAATGAGGTACATATAAAATGCGCTAGATGATATCATTAAAGTGATCATTTTTTTTGATTTAAAACTCTTAGGTTTTTTAGATGCCATAATTGCACTAGTAAGCTAAATTCGATACAAGAATGAAAAAAATAAAAAAGTGTAATTTATTTATTTAGATTTTAACACAATTGTTATAGCTCTTGTAAGGCGGATGACATCCATGACTTTTCCCTTTTCAACAGTGATTTGTTCTCGGGAGATTGCGTGAGTAAAATCACCCTTCCCTTCACAAATCCTCTCAATCGCTTTGGATTCGCCTGACATAACGATTTTTGCATCGGATTTTACTCCATCAGAAAGAATAACAGCGTGCTTTTTAACTTCGAGAAAAAACGGCTCTTCATTATCCAAATTGAACTGAAATGACATTTCCCAATCAACATCTTTACCAGCAACATTGGTTACAAAAACAGCCTGGGCTTTAAGATTTGAATTCATTTTCTCGATAATTATTCTAAGTTTTTCTTTGGTTTCAACCATCCTTACTTCCCTCCTTCAAACTCTGGTTTTGATATCCATCTTTCATATTCATCTTCAGGTACAAAGAAGAAATCCGTCATTTTCCCTACCCTCTCCTTGTTAAATACTGCTTTAACTCTTTTGCCTTTTTTTAGTTTTGAGGGAACCAAATTTTCTGAAAAAATACCCTGGAGCAATGCTGTTTCAGCTCCATCTAATCTGATATATCCAACTCCGTAAGGTATTGCTTTAATAAAAGCTGAAGTCGTATACCACACTATAGTGCTCACTTCAATAACTCCAGTCTGTTTTAGTTCCACCCAATCTGCAGGTTCGTAACAATCTGAGCAATTTATTCTTGGCGGCATCCAATTTTTTCCGCACTTTGTACATTTTGTACCCAATAATCGCTTATTATTCTTCAACTCTATAAAAAACTTTGATTGTCCACCCATCGTGTATTTGTAATTAATCTTTATTACATCTCGAATTTGATGGTCTTGAAACTCTTCGCTCATGGTTTTTTCAACCCCTCCTCGTTTGCCATTACAATTATTGCAGCATAAGCTGCCCCAGGACCACCTATTGAGTGAGAAATAGCTCTACCCTTAGTAATTGGCACTTGATGCTTACCAGCCTCCTCTCTTAATTGAAAAGCAGCCTCTCCGGTGCTCATAATTCCCGTTGCACCAACAGCGTGTCCACAACCTATCAATCCACCTGAAGGACAACATGGAAGCTCTCCTTCTAACCAAGGACCCTCTCCTGGTTTTTCGAATGTTTTCTTTATCCACGGGCCACCATCTCCAAAAGGTACGAATCCAAGTTCTTCGTACGAGATTACCTCTTGTCCTGAAAACGCGTCATGTAGCTCTGCTAAGTCTATTTGGCTCTTGATGTTGTTGTAATCTAAGCCAGCCATTTTATAGGCTGCTTTCGCTGCGTAAATATTCGAATATAACCGACCCATATCTTCACGATTCCCAATGAAACAATCGGTGTTAGCCGCACCAACCCCCGTAATCCAAATAGGTTTCTCGATCCCTAACTCTTTAACCTTATCTTCGTTTGCCAATATCAAAGCAGCGGAGGCTTCAGAGTATAAGCAACAATCTAATAGCTTGAAAGGGAAACATATTATTCGGGAATTTAAGACCTCCTCCACGCTTATTTTCATTGGAGATTGTGCTTTTGGATTTAACAGTGCATTTCCGTGATTCTTCACGGAAACATAGGCCATTTGTTCTTCAGTTGGATTACCAAATTCTTCGTAATGGGCATTAACCATTGAAACATAAGAACTGGCAGCCATCATTCCCATTGGATATTCGTACGTCATATCAGCTGAATATGCGATCGCGTTCAAAACTTCTGGAGTAGTTACTCCTGTCTGTTCGTCGTAACAATCATTACATTTCTCCACGCCAAGACAAAGACATAGATCAGATAGCCCTGAGGCTACTTCGGCGTAAGCCATTCTCACGGTATAACCTCCGGTAGCGCCCCCAGAAGCTATTCGAGTTCCAGGTTTATTGTTCATACCGATGTAAGAATTTATAAAGATATCCGGCATGAATTGTCGCTCAAATAACTCGTTATATATACCATATACCGTAGATTCTAAATTGTTATGGGTAATTTCCGCCCCATTTTTGTTCGCGTCTTCCAAGGCGAGTTTTGTAGCATCGTAAGCGAGCTCGAAATATGTTTTATCTAAATATCTTGCTCTAAAAGGAGTAATTCCTATTCCAACTATAGCAACTTTCTTCATATTTTTCACTAATAATTGTTTTTTGTTTGTTTTGGTTTTAAATATATTTAATATTAGATTCACTTGTTAATTAAAGTTATAACGATTTACCATTATTTTTTGCATTATCAAGGTCTCGCTTTTTAGCTTTGATTAAAAATATGCCATGAAATAGCGACCATAAGATAATCCCAGCGAGTGAGACCCATTGTATAGAACGGTTCATAAAAACTTCTGGTATTCCAACCATCAAAGAAAGAAGGTATCTTATCCAAACCATACTATATAGTGCAGCTGTTATAAATGATATACTCACTATAATCTTGGAAACCTTTATTTTATAATGTTCAATTATCCCAATTAAAATTAAAGAAACTGAACCTGCTACGTAGTGAATTCCTGCAGCAATCCCATGAATTAGGAATAACGGCAAAATATTCCTCTCTGAGGGAACTAAACTCAAGATAATATGACTAATAATTGAAAAAACGGAACTGAGTACGGTAACTTTGAATAAAATAATATAACTCTCCTTATTATTAAAGTAATTTATTAAAGAGAGATATGTAGGTATTTGAGCAAAACCTGAAATCAATAATCCTACACTATAAATAATACTTGAGATCATGGGTCCAGATACCAAATCACTTACTGCATATGATACAATATTGAAACTAGGATTAACAGAAGAGTTCAAAAAAAATGATATTAGGACAGATAGAGTCAATGATATTGTTCCAATAATTGCAAAATACCCTCCATTATCTCGAAGGAATTTATATATACGATTCTCCCTCAGATTACGCATTTTTGTCTCAAATACAATATCATTAAAAAATTATATTGATAGTTATGTCAATTACACAACCACATTTAAAATTAACTTGATTTGTAACTAATAAAATTTAAGTTCTTCAATGATATCTTTTAAATAAAATTTCAATTTAATTATCGTATGAGCAATCAAGATTTAATTTTGTATGAATTGAGAGGACGCATCGCAATAATCACAATTAATAGGCCAGAAAAAGCACATTCATTTAACGGGGACATGTTAAAATCTCTACACGCGAAGTTGATTAGAGCAGATGACGATGAAAAAGTTAGATGTGTTTTGATAAAAAGTACTGGTCAAAGATTCTTTTCTGCGGGTTACGATTTGAAGGAAATTCAGGGTGATCCAAAGAATGTTGCTATTATTCAAGAGTGGGGGAGAAAGGTCAATGAAACAATGGTTCTTATGAAAAAGCCGATAATTGCGCAAATTCAAGGTATTGCTGTTGGTTTTGGAGTTATGTTAATTTTAGCTTCTGATTTGAAAGTGTTTGCAGACAGGCCACTAGAAGAATTGTATTTAAGGCTACCTGAACTTGCAATTTCAGCATTTCCACAGACAGGGGCAACGTTATTGCCTTTAATGGCTTTTGGTTTCAACTATGCGAAAAATGTCCTGTATACAGCGGATAAAATAGGACTGAAAGAGCTAAAGAATATTAATTTCCCTACAAGAATTTTTCCATTCGATAAATTGGACACAGAAACCGTTGCATTTGCTAAAGAAATTAGTAAATATCAACCAAAATTCTCAATCTTCCTAAAATCAATGC
>Ga0209979_1002268_pt1 | contig 18755 bp, 12 predicted proteins | sample AnhtaG_FD_183114 | JGI IMG/M metagenome (GOLD analysis project Ga0209979, IMG submission 183114) | Deep subsurface microbial communities from Anholt, Denmark to uncover new lineages of life (NeLLi) - Anholt_01485 metaG (SPAdes) (version 2) | ecosystem: Environmental > Aquatic > Marine > Oceanic...
AATAAAAAAATATTTTATAATAGACTGGATTCCTGCTTCCGCAGGAATGACGAAAGGATAGAAAGACTTTTCATCAACTAATTGGGAGATGAACCTAAAATAATTACAAGGTGGGTTTGATGAATCAAGCCCCTACTTTCGCTGCAATGTCAAATGTTGAGACGCGACCCCTTTTTTTTTACTCAATCTTCTCTTCCTCTTCTTTCAGGAGAGACCAAATGTCGTGGGAAGACTCGGCCTTTTTTGATTTTTCAACAAAGTCGGTTTCTTTAACCATCCGACAAATATGGGCAAGCAATCGGAGTTGAAATCCGGGATTATCCTTGCTCCCTAAAAGGAGAAGTATAATATAAGTAGGCATTTGGTCAACAGATTCAAAATTAACGCCGTCTTTTATGAGGGCCAGAGCAAGAATGGGCTCGTCGATATTTTCTATTAAAGCATGGGGCACGGCTATTCCTTTCTCCAAGCCCGTACTACCCAAGCTTTCTCTTTTTAAAAGCTCTTCAAGAATGACTTTTTCTTTAGTAATCAATCCTCGCTTTTTTAGAGCCGTAACAAATTTTTCAAGAACATCTCTTTTTTCTCCCGGCTCTAAATCGAGGAAAATATAATCTTCTTTTAGAAATGTATGGACTTTCATTTTAACTTCTACTTCATTCCCTTTATACTTCTAATCGCTTCCTTGTTCAAGGCTTATATTATTTTTTGGTTGTTGGTTTGAGAGTTAAAGTTCCTGCGGATTCCGCCTCAATATTTTCGGTATCAAAGAGCATTGGATGGTACTGGCCTTCAAGCCATAGAGGAATCTGATTATCATAAAAGCGGCTCATAAAGTATCCACTCTGGCCAGAAGTGAGAACACAAATTGAATTATTTAAATCGGATAAATCAATGATTTGACGGAAGGAAGCCCCATGGGTTGTTCCATATCCTGTAGAGAAAGAAGCCCTTATACAGTTAGAATCGCCGTTGATCGGGTAAGGGCCTCGATTGAAAAACTTAAAAAGAGGAACTCCGCCTAAGGCATGGCGGAAATGAATAGAATGCATTTTTTTCCAATCCCAGTTTTCTGGATCTCCATAATTTTCTCCCAGCCACTCAAAGGCCCTCTCCAAGCTGATCCTAACAATATCCTCTCTTGTTTCAACAGGTGATGTATCTTTTTTATCAAACCAGGGAGAAAGGGGATTAGAAAGAATTCTAAGAAGTCCCGCTTCCTTGCGCCTAAAAAGTGAATCAAATTTTTCAAAATCTTCCCCAAGTTCATCCTTAAACACTTCCTCATGGAAATAATCCATAAAAACCTTAAAAAGAGCAGGTTCCTTTCCAGAGGTCATTATCAAATTCCAGTCATTCAGCATATTTAAGGCTTCTTTTAAGTTTCCCTCCGCTCCCTTTATTTCTCTGAGAAAAGGGAGAAGGAGTTCTCCTTTTTTGGTAAATATATCATTTTGTATCTTCTTAAGGGATTCAATACTGTGTTTCTCTCTTTTTAGGAGTAGCTCCCTGATTCTTTCGGCCCGGAAGGGAGCCTCCCAGTCAAAACTCACATAATGGGCAAAATTGTCCGGGATGATTTTATTATTAGCCGTGACAATAAAGCCTTCATCTGGATTAAAAAGGCTGGGTTTCTCTTTTTCTTTAAGAAATCCCTGCCAGCTGCCTTCCTCTTTCCAGCCGGGAAAAGGGTATAGAGCTGCCGTTTCTGTTCTTAAAGGAATTTTTCCATTCAAATAGTAACCAATATTTCCTTCTTTATCTGCATAAACAAAATTCTCTGCAGGAGCATCTAACAACTCTAAAGCAGCTAAAAATTCCTGCCAATTTTGAGCTCTGTTGAGAAGGTAGAATGACTCCATAGCTCTGCCGCCTTCATAGATAGTCCAGCTCAAGGAGAGAGGATTCTGGCTTTTGATTATAGAAGGAGAAACAATGGGGCCGCGTACTGTCCAGCTTATATCTAAACTCTCAGGATTTTTCTCTCCCTTGATCCTGATTTTTTCTGTTTTCTTTAAAAGTGGTTTCCATTCTCCCTTATCCAGATACATATTCTTGGAAGAGTTTAATTTCTCAATATAGAGGTCCTGAACATCTGCTCCTGAATTAGTTATCCCCCAGGCGATGGATTCATTATGGCCGATTATGACAAAGGGGACTCCGGGAAAGGAGACACCAATAGCATTAAATCCAGGGCAAACTATATGAATTTCGTACCATATCGGAGGGAGACTGATTTCAAGATGAGGATCATTGGCTAAGAGAGGTTTTCCGGACTCAGTACGGCTCCCCGATAAAACCCAATTGTTGCTCCCCTGGAAAGGAAGATCAGACAACTCAGACAAAAATCCATCCTCTGTTTCAGAAGGAGGAACAGCGATTCCTTCTTCCAATATCTGGAGCGCTTTTTGAGCTCCGAGCTTTTTTACTAATCTCCCTCGGATTGCCTCGCTTTTATAATCTGCGCAGAGAAGCAATGCCATGACTTCTTTGATGACAAGAGAATCCAAAGGACTCCACGGTTGAGGTCTGTGCCGTAAAAGCAAGAATTCAGGGGGCCAATCGAATTTTCGAGAACTCATCCAAGAATTGACACCATCGGAGTATGAATTAATCAGATTTCTCATTTTGGATGAGAGCTTCTCAAAATCTTTAATGGCTGCCTCTTTAAGACCCAGATTCCTCATGAACCTGTCTCTTTCCAGTGTCCTTTTTCCAAATATTTCAGAAAGCTTCCCAAAACCGGCTCTTCTGGTGAGCTCCATTTGCCACATTCTTTCCCTCGCATGCATATAACCGCAGGCAAAAAAGAGGTCTTTTTCATTCTGGGCAAAAACATGAGGAACTCCCCATTCATCTATGATTATTTTGACTTCCTCTGTTATTCCTTTTAAAGAGATCTTACCTTTTATCCCGGGATTTGAGCTGTAGAAATTAATCAGGAAGAAAAGAAAAAAACCTAACAGAATAAAAAATGCAGAAAAGACAAAAAGCTTAATAAATTTTTTCATAAAGTATTGGAGTGATCCTGGGAACTTTTATCTGCATTGAAGACCTCATCAGCTCTTTTTAAAATTTGATCGGAAAACCCGACTCCCTGCTTTTCTGCGGCTTTTAAGTTCAGGTGCATCCTTACTTTACTCATATATTGAATATGAATTTTGGCAGGACTCTCACCGTTTTTAATCCTCAGGGCAATTTCTCCTGTTTTTTGACCCATCTCAAAAAAATCCCACCCTAAGGCTGCACAAGCTCCGCTATGAGTTGAGAGAAGAAAACCGCCAAAAAGAGGCATAATATTTTCTTCCGCTACATTCCCTAAAGCTTGGAAGGAAGCATTGATTGTGTTATCTGAAATTTGATAAATAGCATCGATTTTCTTATTAATTAAAACTTGAGCAGAGTGAAGGACCTGGCTTTTATTTGCAATAGGAACATCCACCATTTCTAAATCCAGTTCCCTGGCTCTATCTCTGGCTAATTCAAAATAAAACTGTGAATTAATCTCTGCCGGCGTCCATAAAGTTCCGAGTCTTTTCGCACCAGGCAGTATTTCCTTAATAAATTCTAAACTCTCTTTAATGGGGCCTCTTGAGCAAACTCCTGTTACAGTGCTAAGATGGTCATCGGCAGATTTCCCGGCACCAGCAATGTAAGGATCAGCTACAGAAGAAAATATAATGGGAATTTCATGAGTTGCTATCAGAGCAGCCTGGAGGCACGGAGTAGAAAGAGCAACAATCATATCAACTTTCTCAGTGACAAATTCCTGTGCAATCTGCTGGACTTCCCGAATATTCCCTTTGCCGTTTTTAATATTCAGTCGAATGTTCTCCCCATCTCTTAATCCACTATTTTCTAAAGCGCTAATAAAACCTTTTCTGACCTCATCGAGGTGAGGAGCATCATTAACCTGAAAAATGCCTATGGTATAAAGGTCTTCATGTTGTTTACTGCAAGCAAAAAGAAAGATTAAGGATAACAAAAAAAGAATTAAGACTTTTCTCATTTATATATTCTTCAATTTATCCTAAACATAATAATCAAAAAACACCTCTTGAGCAATCTTTTTTCTCTTTTTTCTTTTGGCTCATTCATTTAAAATAAATCCTTATGGCACATTATTTTATTGGTACGGCTGGCTGGAGCTACAAAGACTGGGAAGGCATTGTCTATCCTGTAAAAAAAGCTCAAGGATTTCATCCTCTTATATTCTTAGCACAGTACATCAACATTATTGAAATAAACAGCACATTTTACAGGCCGCCTGTAATCCAAATCTCTTTATCCTGGATAAAAAAAGTAAAAAACTATCCGGACTTTCTTTTCTCAATCAAACTCCATCAGATCTTCACCCATAAGAGAAAAGGATTTACACAAAAAGAAGTGGATAATTTCAAATTCGGTATCGAACCTCTTTGTGTAAATAACAGGCTGGCTTCTATTCTGATGCAATTTCCCTGGTCTTTTATCAACAAAGTTTCAAACAAAGACTATTTGATCAGCTTATTCAAGCATTTCTCTGATTATCCATTAGCTCTAGAAGTAAGACATTCATCCTGGGATAATTCTGATTTCTATAAACTTCTTTCTGAATACAACGTGTGCTTCTGCAACATTGACCAGCCAATATTCCGAAATTCAATCCAACCCAGCTCTACCACTACAAATCCCCAATTTTCCTACGTCAGACTTCACGGACGGAATTACAAGAATTGGTTTAAAAATGATGCTGGACGGGATGAGCGATACAATTATCTCTACACAAAGGATGAACTCGGAGACTGGATCAAAAGAATAAAAGACCTGGGTAATAAAAGCAGCAAAGTCCTTGTCATCACCAATAACCATTATAGAGGACAAGCACTCGCAAATGCTCTTCAAATCAAGAATCTGATTACAAATGAAAAATTAGAGATTCCCTATCCTCTTCTCGAACAATACCCTGATCTTAAAGAGATAGTAAAAAAAATAAAGAACGGCCAGCTCGGTCTATTCGAAGAAAAATAAAAGAAACTTTTTATGTATAAATTACGTATTAGATACTGAACATGGATTATTCATGTGAAATGTTTTTGACAAATTTTATTAAAAGGTTATATTCTATAAAATCTTAAAAATATAAGGAGAAGATAATGAAGAGAACAGTATCAATTCTAATCTTATTCATTTTACTCTTAACTTTTACCTATGGAGTATCTTTTTGTCAAAAAGTCGACCTCAGTGGAACATGGGAAGGGTCAACTGATGTTCCTGATGTCCCAGAGCCTGTTAAGATGACCTTAGTGCTTGAAAAGACAGATGAAGGATACAGCGGAACAATTAACGACTCTTTAGGAATGATTCAGAATGCAGAAATTGAAGACTTCGAATTCGAAGACAACGATGTAACATTCAATTTCACCTTCTCTGACGGATCTAATTATATAGCAGTATATATAACTATGACCGTAGAAGGGGATAAAATGACAGGCCACTGGGAGACAGAAGACGGCAGCTCTGCCCCAATAAAGTTAGAAAAAATTAAATAATTTTATTTAATATCAATACCGCCAAAAATTGCCGTTGCTTGAATAAAAAGAGTAGATTTTGTTTCTGTCGAGGGAACGGGTTTGCGCTTGTCCTCTACTCCTCCAAAAATCGAGCTGCTGTCAACAATAACCTCCCATTCTCCCGGAACCCAGAGCTCAATACCGCCAAAAATAGCTGTCAATTCAACGGTTGCTTTATTGTCTGCCAATTTTGCCTGAGTAAAGTCTAAATCTACACCTCCAAAAATAACCGTGGCCTTTCCACCTCGAAATTCCTGAGATTCAAAACGGCGTTTCACCCCTGAAAATATAGTAAATACATCTAAATCTTTCTCCTTAATGTCAGGGGCTTTTTCTGGGAAAGGTCTCAATCTAGGTTTAAAGATAAGCCACAATCCAGCGGCAATTACCAGCAGAGGCCATAAATAAATCCAGATTCTTCCTGTTAATATATCCCAGTTGACGAGCATAAAAAAGCCGCCAATTATAATAAGGAAAATCCCAAAGCCTACGTTACGCAAACCATGTGCAATTAAGTGCCATATGCCGATAAAAATGAGAATTAAAGGCCAATATGTTGAGAAAACATCTCCGATATCCAGCTTACCCAAATTGCCGAATAAAAACAAAACTCCAATTAAGACAATTAATGACCCGGCAAATATACGGCCCTGATAATCTCTGATACTACTCATTATATTCCCTCCTTATTCTTTATTTATATTCCTTATGTCTTCCAAAAAAATAAATGTTTTTAACGCTCAACCGCAATTATAAGAAAATTATAAAAAAAACTCTAATTATCTTTTTTTGGCCTTTTATTTCTCCCACAAATTGCTCGGCCTGCTCTTTCTGCTAAGAGTGTTAAACAGCAAGCACCAGCAGACAGCTTAAGGTTTTTAATATAATCTTTTTGCCAGTCCGGAAAACCAAGAAACCCAACTTCCCTGACTCAGTAGGGTTTGAGAAAGGAGCAGTTAAAAATCTTTGGCCTTCCGCCACCATCACTCCTGACTTCTCCTCTCAAGTAGCAGGCAGGCGGAGAACCAAAATTTGTCTCTCCCACTCCCTCCAGAAGACCGGTTTCATCCTCAAAAAGGAAGAAATATTTCCGGCCGCGGCTCACAGTTTTCTGGCGGGCGTCCACCACCCTGACAACAAGTTCCACTTCCCGCCCCACGCAATCCTTTAAATCCCTTACTCGAAGAGGCGGCCTTTTCCCTTCAAAAAGAGAAAGAGAATCTCCTTCAGGATCGAAGCCGAGCGAGTCGACGAGCATCCTCTCCTTCTGCCTTGGATCCAGATCCGCAACTCCTTCCACATCCTCCAGTCCTCTGAAATAGCGGAGGATCTGTCGTGTTCTTCTGGGCTCAAGAGAATCAAAAACTCCTGATTTGATAAGGGAGAGGAGTTCTGTCTTTGTCAAAAGAACCCGGTAGAGAAACTCTTCTATGGAAAGATACTCTCCATTCTTTCTCTCCTCAATGATCTTTTCTCCGGTCTTTAAAGCCAGCCTCTTGATGGAAGTCAAGCCGACCCGGATATTCTCTCCTTCTACCTCAAACTGATAACGGCTCCGGTTCACATCCGGCCCTAAAACCTTGATTCCGCATCTTTTTGCCTCCTCGATGTATTCTACTAATCCGTAATAGCCGCCTCCGGCATTAAGCACAGCCGTAAGGTAAGGGAGTGTGTGGTAGGTCTTCAGGTAGACAGCCTGGTAAGCCATGCTGGCGTAGGAGGCGCTGTGAGCCTTGTTGAAGGAGTAAGAAGAAAATTCCTCCATGACCTTCCACAACTTTTTTATCTCACCCGGGGTATATCCTCTCTCTCCTGCTTCCCTGAAAAACCGCTTTTTAAGTGAGGGGTCAACCTTTTTTGCTTTAAGAGCTCGGCGGAGAAGGTCTCCCTCCTCAGGAGGCATCCCGGCCACCCGCTCAGCAACCTGCATCACCTGCTCTTCATAGAGAAGAAGGCCTCCTGTCTCGGGGAGGATTCGAGCCATAAAACCATCCCGTGAGACAGGCCTCCCTTCCCGGCTGCGGAGGAGGGCTTCTTTCATGCCGCTTCCGGTCGGACCGGGCCGGATAAGAGCTAAACCCTGAGTCAGCTCATGAATATTCTCCGGCTTCATACGGCGGAGAAGATTCATCATGGCCGGGCTCTCCACCTGAAAGCAGCCGATGGTCTGGCCCTTTTTTAACAGGCTGTAGGCTTTTTTATCCTGAGGAGGAATATCCCTGATCTTAAGCACCCTTCTGGTCTCAGAAATAGCAGCCAGCCCCCTCACCGAAAGCAGGTCAAGTTTTATAAGTTTCAGGTCTTCTACGGCATCCCGGTCGTAGTGGGCCATGAGATAGCCCTTGGCTGACTTTTCGAGAGGAAGATACCGGCTCGCAGGCGAAGGAGTAAACAGCACTCCTCCCACATGAAGGGAGTTCTCGCAGTAAACAAAAGCAAGGTCAGAGGCTGCCTTCCATATTTCTATGTAGCCAGGCAGGGGTTTGTTCCTCTTCAGAAAATCAGGCTCAGCAAAAAGAGGAGCCTTTTTGCTCAGGGACCTGGCTTCCTCAGGCGGAAGACCAAAAGCACGGGCCGTTTCATAGATGGCAGAACGGGCGCGGTAGTCTTTCAGGCTGCAGACAAAGGCTGCCCCGGTGCTTCCCTGTCCGTATTTTTCTAAAACATAAGAGAGAATTTGGTCTCTTTTCCTGGAGTCAAAATCCAGGTCTATATCCGGAGGGTCATCCCTGCCCTTGTTCAGGAACCTCTCAAAATAGAGGTCATGCTCGATGGGGTCGATGCGGGAAATCCCCAGAAGATAAGCCAGAAAAGAGGAGGCACCCGAACCCTTGAGGTTGTGGAGGATATTGTTGCGGCGGGCGAACTGAACCACATCATGAACAATCAGAAAATATGGGGCAAATCCTGACTTTTCAACAACGGCAAGCTCATGCTTAGCCCGCTGTCTCTCGTGCCAGCTCAGGTTTTTCAGACTCCTCAGCTTCCTCATCACCACATCCTTCAAGGTCACGGGAAAAAGATCCTCAGGAAGAGGAGGCACAATATCTGCAAAAGAAAACCGGCATTTCTCTGCCACCTCAAAGGTCTTCCCGAAAATTTTCTCCACTTCGGGTCCAAACCTCTTGAGAGCCAGCACTTCCTGGTGTGGGCCGAAAACATTCATTCTGCCCTTCAGTTTATCCCTCTCCGGAGGAAAGGGAATTTTTTTCTGGATAGAATGGAGAAGAATCAATCTTTCAGGATTTTTTATAAACTTCAAGGGGCCTGCCCATACCAGAGGTAAATTATGGTTCTTTGCCAATACGAGAGCCCTTTTGAAGTTAAAAAAATCAACCCCAAGGTAAAAATCTTCCCTTGAGCCAAGGGCTAAAGCCTCCGGAGGTTCCTCATCTCTCGCCTGAGGAATAAAGATCACAACCAGTCCTTCTGTTGTTTTTATCTCTTTCCGGTTGAGAATTTCCATCAAATTCCAGTAGCCTTCTCTGTTTTTGACAACAAAGAGAAACTTCTTTTTCTGAATTTCTATCTCACAGCCAAAGAGGGGAGTAAAACCATTCTCCAGGGCCGTTCTTTTCCACTCCCCCCAGCCGTAGAGATTCCCTACATCCGTCAGGGCAACAAAAGGAAGCCTCTTCTGGCAGATCCAGGAGGGAAGTTCTTTGAGAGTTATCCCTCCTTTGCCTTTACTGTAGACAGAATGAACTCTGAGAGGAATGAACATTTTTTATTTTGTCAGGGAGGCGGTCTTCAGGACAAAACCCCGTTCCCGCTCAAAACTATAGAGACCCTCGAGCATCTTCTCCCGAACCGTGAGCAGTGAGCCAAACCCATATTTCTCCCTCACCTCGTCCACAGCGAGGCTCAGTTTTTCCGGACCTTCGGAATAGGGTTCAAAAAGAGAAAGGGGCCTGGCTCGTACCAGATCTGAAGCTTTTACGCCAACCAGACGAAGTGACAAACGGGAGGAAGAGAAAAACTGGAGGAAAAGCTCCTGAGCAATCTTGTAAATCTTCCCCATCTCCTGGAGAGGGGTAAGGAGAAGCCGCCTCCGGGCTTCGGTTTTAAAGTCAGAATACCTGACTTTGACTTCAATGATATGGGCAAAAAGACGATCCTGCCGCAAGGGAAGCGCTAACCTATCGCAGAGATAGGCCAGATGAGCCAGGAGCAGGCGTCTATCCCAGATGTCTTCCAGAAAAGTCGTCTCCCTCGAGATAGATTTGGGAATAGAGGCGGTCACCACGGGACGGCTATCTATCCCCCTGGACTGAAGATAAACCTCTTCGCCGTTTAAACCAAAAAGTGAGCGCAGGGTTAACCGCGGCAGCCCCCACAAATCGCCGATTTTGCAGATGTTGAGCATCTTGAGGATGACCTGCGCTTTGGGCCCTATACCGGGTAAAGATTCGATACCAAGGTCCTTCAGAAACTCTTCCTCTCCACCAGGTTCAATCTCGACCAGCCCGGCTGGTTTAGCCTGACTGGTGGCCAGTTTGGCCAGAATCTTATTGGGACCTACTCCCACCGAAACAAAAAGTCCCAGCTCTTTCTCTACCTTCTGTTTGATCTCCCGGACCGTACGGGAAAAAGACGTATAAAGAGGGCGGCAGCGGGTCAGGTCAAGATAGGCTTCATCCATAGAAGCTTTTTCCATATCCGGAGTGTACCGGGAGAGAAGACGGAAAAATTTTTCGGAAAAAGCGCTGTAAATCTGGTGATTTCCCCTTATGAATATCCCGTGGGGACAGAGCTGGTAAGCTTTGCGCAGAGGCATGCCGGAATGGACACCGTATCTCCGGGCTTCATAAGAAGCGGTAGACGCAACTCCCCTTTCATAGGGAAGGCCTCCAACGATGACCGGTTTCCCTTTGAGAGAGGGGTTAAGAAGTTCTTCGACAGCCGAAAAAAAAGCATCGATGTCAATATGGACAACACATCTCCTTCTCATTTTTTCCTTTCGTGAATAATCCAGGTTAAAAAGTAAAAAACAAAATCCGATTTAGTGACTCTACCCAGGGTATCAAGAAGCCGGGGTCAAAAATTAACGGATAAACCGGTCAACGGAGTCGCGGAATCATAGAATCCCGGAATTCAGTACTTCCTCAGAACCCCGATCACTCTTCCCAGAATTTTCAATTCCTTGACCTTAATCGGTTCAAACTCCGGATTTTCAGGGATAAGAAAAACATTCTCACCTTTTATCTTCAACCTTTTCAGGGTCACCGAGCCGTCATCCAGAAGAGTCACCACCATCTCTCCAGAACTAGCCGAGTTCGTTCTCTCCACAAGTACCCAGTCTCCATCATCGATATAGGCGTCCACCATACTTTTTCCGTCAACACGGACACAGAAAACATTCCCTTTTCTACGTCCCACCATCCAGTCTGGAATCTTCACCACCTCTCCCGAAACATCAAAGACCTCTTTCGGCTGACCAGCCGGGACAAGACCCACCAAAGGCACCCTGGTTTGATTCTCTAGAAAAGCCGGCAAACCTGTGAGTCTCATTTCTCCTTTCACCTTTTCCAGATAGCCTTTTTTCTCCAGGCTCAGGATGTGCTTAAAAACAGCCGAAGGGTTGGCGATGTTCAAAATCTCTCCCAGTTGCCTGATTGTGGGAGAAAAGCCGTGTTCGAGAACGAATCCTTCGACAGCTTTTAACACTTCTTTCTGCCTTTCGGTAAGTTTCTTGCGGATTATGTTTACCATTTTGTTCACCATATATATTAATAGTTTCTTTTCTGGAGGTTGTCAAGAAAAAATTTAAAAAAATTTAAAAATTTGTCCCAAAGTGACGGGATTCCGTGTCATCGCAAGGGATGTAAATAGAATGTCATTGCGAACGACTGAAAGGAGTGTGGCAATCACACAATTTGGAGTTGTGTTTTGTAGGGGCTTGATTAAAGAAAAAACCAGATAGATTTTCTTATATTTTCCAGCCGCCGGACACAACCAAATTTGTGCCGGTTATGAAGCCCGCATCCTCTGAAACTAAAAACAAAACAGCTCGTGAGACATCCTCAAACTTGCCTAATCTGCCTCTGGGAATATTTTTGCTCTCAGGAAGAATTCCGCCTTCTATAAGTCCTGGAGAAACCATGTTAACCGTTATTCCGGAAGAAGCCTCTGAAGCAGCAACAGAACGTGTCAAGATCAAAAGGCCGGTCTTGGCTATTGCATAGGGAGTTATTTTCGAAAAAGCCGCAAGCTGCTCGACCCGGCTATAGCCAAGGTTGACAATCCTCCCCCATTTTCTTTTCCGCATGCCGGGGAGTGTGGCTTTAAGACAATACAAGGCGCTCATTAAATTACCGCGCAGAATGTAATCCCATTCAGACGATGTCACCTTTTCCCAGGATTTAACAAGAATCGGGCCAAAATTGTTGACCAGAATGTCTATTCTGCCAAATTTTTCTTCAACCTTCCTGATTAAAGCCGCAGCTTCTTTCTCTTTTGTTAAATCTGCACGAAAACAGGCACAAAGCTTTCCTTTTCTCTTGATTTTTTTTGCGACATCCTCCGCAGCCTGCCTATTGCTTATGTAATGAACAGCTACTCCAGCCGTTACATCAGCAAGCTTTAAAGCGATATCCCGGCCAATCCCTCTGCTGCTTCCTGTCACTAAAGCAATTTTATCTTTCATAGAATCTTTATTTTCTCTTTCCCTATCTTTCTAATCAAGCCATTATATTACATCCCTCTCTTGAATAAAAATTCTTACTTATCTAAGTAAGCATCCTTATTTCCGTGACAATATCTTTGGAAGTCAGGCAATCTGGTTAGGAAGCCATCCGGAGGCGAGCGGGCATGGTTCCTCAAAGAGGAGAGCGAGCCGAGGAATAAGTGGATTTTCCTCGCTGGGGAAAATACACGGGCTGACGAATCAGTTTGCCTGACTGTTCCTTTATCACGGAAATAGAGATGTTTGCCTTATCTAAACTTATCAAAAAATGAGCACCCCCATGAAACTTTCTATAGAAGTTGTCGAAATAGAATAGACTAGAGAAGGATTACATCTCACTAAAAAACAATCTTAAATTCTGTCCCTTTATCCCTTCCAAGCTTTATGGTTCCTTTAATCTGCCTGGTTAAGTCTGTCACTAACTGCATTCCCATTGACTTTGTTTCATGAAAATCCATGCCCTCCGGAAAACCTACCCCTGTATCACTCACGATAAGTGTAACTTTCTTTTTCTTATCCGCAAACATCTTCACAGCTACCTCTCCCCCTTTGCCATCAGGAAACGCGTGTTTTAACGAATTAGACACCAGTTCATTGATTATCATTCCACAGGGAATGGCTCTATTGATATCAAGATAAACATCCACTATATCCAGATTAAGACGGATAGGTTCCATCCCCACTCTGTACATAGACATTAAATGAGTCGTCAGTCTCCTTATATATTCAGAAAAATCAATCCTTGCCAGATCCTCGGATTTATAAAGCGTTTCATGCATAAGAGCCATAGATCTTATTCGACTCTGGCACACATTAAAAATTTCCCGCATATTTTCGTCCTCAATATTCGCAGATTGAATATTCAGCAGACTCGAAATAATCTGCATGTTGTTTTTAACCCGGTGATGGATTTCCTTTAAAAGAACTTCTTTCTCTTTGAGAGATGCCTTGATCTGTTCCTGTGCCTGTTTGCGTTCTGTGATATCCCGCGAAATCCCAAAAAGACCTTGTTTATTACCATCTTTATCAACCCAGGGAATCTTTGTTGTCAGGACCCATTCTTCAACTCCATCTCTTATTTCACCGCCTTCTTCTTTATTAATTATTGGCTTCCCCGTTTTGATAACATTAAGATCCTCATTGAACGTCTCATTTGCAATTTCTTCTGGAAAAAGATCCAAATCCGTTTTTCCAATAATGTCTTCCATACTGCGCCCAAATAAGTCGCAAAAGCGTTTATTCACACGGTGGAACCTTGCTTTGTTGTCTTTAAAGTAAATGAAGTCAGGAATGTTATCAAAGAGCGTTTGCATGAGATCTCGTTCGTAAGACAACACCTCTTCCCTCCTCTTGCGCACGGTGATATCGCGGACATTTCCTAACACTAGAGTTTTACCTTTGATCTTTACCGGGAATGTCCTGATCTCCACTTCAGCTCGAGTGCCATCTTTCCGTTTTAAGGTAAACTCATCCGGACCGGTAGGTTGTCCCAGAGCATTCTTCGCCAAAAGGGTAGCCGCTTTGGGAATTTCCTTTAGGGGGAGGAGTTTCAATTTTAAGAAGCTTTTTCCAGCTAACTCATCCCTCTTGTATCCAGTTAATTTCTCTGCGGCTCTATTGCCATCTATAAAATTTCCCTTAAAGTCATTCAAATAATACCCATCCGGTGCGTATTCAAACATTATCTTTAATCTCTCTTCCGAGTCCTTTAATTCTTTTGCCGCTTTCTTTTGATCAGTAATATCTAAAAATGAAGCCATCATACATATAAGCCTGCCATTTTCATCTTTGACCATAGTTGAGGAAAGCTGGACATCAAACTGCGAGCCATCTTTCTGTTTTGCGGCTAGCTCTCCTACCCAACTTCCTTTATTTCTCAAAGACTCCATAACCTCCTCAGCCTTTTCTTCCATCTGCCAGAATTGTGTAGCAGGTCTACCTATAACCTCTTCTTCATCATCATATCCCCACATCTTAAGGAAGGAATTGTTTACATATGTTAGACTTCCCTCAAGGGATGCTATGGCAACGGCATTAATAGACGATTCTATGACGCTGCCTCTCATTCTCATCTCCTCTTCCGCCTTCTTGCGCTCGGTGATGTCTTTCAGGTACAGGCGCGTCCCAATAGCTCTTTCTTTAACCTTTAATTCAACAACATCTAACTCGACATATATAATGGAACCATCATTTTTGATACCTTTAAATTCATAACTTGATGGAGCCTCTTTCCCGCGGAGACGATCGTTATGAAATTGTGCAACTTTTTTAATATCATCAGGATGAACAAGTGACTGAATCGATTGATTCTTCATTTCTTCTATAGAATATCCGTACAGCTCTTCAGCCTTTTGATTGGCATATGTAATTTTGCCATTTTCATCATCGATTAAGATTGCTATACCAGCCTTTTCAACCAAGTCTTTATACCTCTCTTCTGAATTCTTCAAGTCTGCTTCCGCTTGCTTGTGTCCGATAAATTGGCTCAATCTTTCAGCAACAGCATTTATTAAATCCCTCTCCTCTTTTAAAAAGGGACCTTCATCCCTTTTTGGCTTTTCCTCCAAATAACAAACTTCTACAAGACCTATTTTTTCCTTTCTAATAATAATATCAGCACTTTGTATCCATTTTGTTTTTTTGAAATTTCTAGATTTATATTTATTACCTTCAAAAGTAATGCAACTTTCTGTGCTATCGGGATACTGCAAACTTGGCGGTATGATTTGAGGGACTTTTTTTAGCACTTCCTCAATTGTAGCTCCCTCTTTTCTACACATCTCATCTATCCCATAAAGACAACTTAGTTCCTTGACCCTCTCATCAAGATCATGTGTTCGCTTCTGCAGTGCCTCCTCCACTTTCTTTCGCTCTTCTTCCACTTCTATGTTATACAAGGCAAAAGCTATGTCCCCTGCAATCTCACTAAACAAGGCCTTCTCTTCCTCATCTGAGACAAAATCTCTGGGGACGGAGACTGATAATAGGCCATATATCTTTCTTCCGTATTCCAACCTGATAGACATGGCTCCTTTATCAATATATTTCCCAGCCAATGGGCAATCAGCACAGGTGGAGGAGGGATCAACGATTGATATAACCTCTTTACGCTTTAAAGCCTTTTGACTGCAAACAGTCAACTTTCCGCTTTTCAGCCACTCGACCACGGGCAAAAAATCCTCCCCCAAGCCGGCTTCAGCGGTTGTTACAAGCATCCCTGATTCATCCAATAGAGCAATCCAGGCATTATAATAGCCGCGTGTTTCAATAAGATTCTCGCAGGCGCCTTTGAGCAGTTTGTCACGATCTCTTTCCTTAGCAATGAGTTGGTTGACATTTCGGATAGCAAGCAGGATGGCGTTAATGTGTTCTATTCTCTCCTCTGCCTTCTCGCGCTCGGTAATTTCGTTTCTGATGTCATCAATCATCATGTTTAAACCCATGGCAAGCGAATCAAGTTCATCATTTTTGCCTGAAAGTTCAACCTGGGCAGAGTAATCGCCCTCTGCCACTTTCATGACAACCTCTATTAATTCATTTATACGGTCTTTTTCTAACATTTTTTTCTCCTATCAGTCTCGATCACACATATCTACACATATTTTGACTTTTGTATTTATATCTATACGTGTTTATATCTGTGGGCTACTCCTTAAGCCATACAAGAACCTCTTGCTTGGTCTTGAAAAAAAAGCATGTCTTTCTTTTCATAAATTCTTATATAAAGAGGCAACTTTATCCAAACAGCCTTATATATACGTATATATAAACGTAAAGGGAATAATTAGAGACGTGGAGTCTTATTCTATTATTTGTTCCCATCTTTCCCAGAATAATCTATCTTTACTGCCAACCTGTATGCTTTGCACGGACTAGCCTATCCGGTGTTCACACACAGGTAAATTACCTGAATCTTTATAAAAATATATAGCATAGGAAAAAAATTGTGTCAATTCAAATTTAGCAAATTTTGCATAACAACTAATACAGACAGAAACTAATAGGAATTAGTCGAGATAAATATACTTTTCCCTGGGCGAATGGAAGGAAACAATTTTACAAAAACTCGCCCATTATTACACAGAGATACAGAGTATAAAATGGTGTGATCTACAAAAAACAAGGGGAGTAATCTGGCACGCCCGGCTGGGATTGAACCCCCGGATTCAGACTTTTATGTCTCTGAATTTCTTGTGCTTTCTAACTACGGCGAAACCAGATACTCCCCCTGTAAGAAAAATAACTCCTTACTTTTCTAGAGCAGTATCAATAATCCGACCTTCTGATGTGTAGGAAAGACGTCTTTTCTTTCTCATAAAATCGCGGACAACATTGTACTCGAAGAGACCGGTCTCCATTTCATCAAAAGGCACCATTCCCAAGGACTTCAGCAAGCTTGCGAGCTGTTCATTGAGAGCTACCCAGTAAAGACCTTCAGGATTTACAGGTTCTCCATTAATCCTGACCGAGGCAGGATCAAGCCTGCTAAATTCACCCAGTGGTGCAGGAAGTTTGGATGAATCGTACTCAAATGTCAAACCTGAGGCCTGCAGAGAAAGGTCATCTATGTATTCAACCATTGAGACTGTATATTCAAGTCCAGCCAGAATCTGTGCACCTGCGAGAAGAACGGTTTTTATCTTGAAGCCCAAGCCTGATATGGGATCATAACCATAAGGGACTGAACGCAATACATCATTCCCGACAACTTTTCCTTTATAAATTTTGTGCCCTATGTAACCATTCGCTTCAAGAGCAAAATCAACCGGGTATCCATACTTTTCTACCTCAGCTTTAATGGCGTCAGAAATCAAGTTCCCAAGCGGTGTATCCCTGTGGGGATTTCCCTCTTCCCAACGCTCTTCAAGATCCCACCTGGCTCTTGCAACAAATCTTGTGTAGACCGGCCCAAATCTGGGATCGCTATAGATGCCCATTCTGAGTTTGAATAATTCCGGAAGCAACCGGAAATCTCTTCTGATTTTCCGGTTAATAGGATGAAGTTCATAATCAACCAAATCAACCTGCCCATTATCGACTTTTACCTTTAATTTCCCTAAGTATTTGCCAAACTCACCTGCCTGAACAATAATCTTTCCATTGATCTGTATGGGCTCAAAGAGAGCGTCATGGGAATGTCCTCCTACAATAATGTCTATGCCCGGGACTTGAGATAATCCCGCAACATCAGGCATTTTGCCAAGATGAGAAAGGCATATGACTACATCACATCCCAGACTCCTCAGGATATATGCATTCTCTCCGGCTGCTTGATAGGGATCTGTTAAAACTGCATTCACTTCATCCGAGTAATTATAAGGATCAGTTGTTACAACGCCTATCAGTCCTACTTTAAGACTTCCTGCATTCATAATCTTGTACGGCAGGACAAAAGACCTCAGAGGATGTCCCTCTCCCACTTTCTCCCAGTCAATATTTGCACAGAGTATGGGCAGCGTTATAGGTTTTCCGCCCGAGGTAATCCCCCCAAGAACAGCCGTTAAAGTATCAATCCCAAGGTCAAATTCATGGTTTCCAAGGCACATAACATCATACAGCCCTTCCATCATGTTCAACTCTGCATAGCCCAGGTATTTGTTGAAGGCAAAAGTCCCCACAAATACATCTCCAGCATGTAAAGCAAGCACATTTTTATCTTCTGTTTTTAATTCCTTAATGAGAGCAGACATTCTGGCAATTCCTCCATAGCTGTTAAAGGGACCAAATGGATACAAATGGGAATGCGTATCATTCACGTGCAGGATAGTCAACTTTTCACTTGAATACATCCATGGAACAGAAAGAACAAAAAAGAAAGAGAGTAAAACCGCAAAAAATTTGGGAGACATAAAACCTTCCTTTTTACCTTTCTCGTTTGAAAATAAGCTTTTTTCTTTGGTTTTCAATTTTTCCTCCTTATAGATTTTTCAAATCTCTTTAACTTCTTATAAGAAATTTGGATCACATCACTATCACCTCCCTTAAGTTTTTTTTCACTTCAAATTTAAGTTTCTCCACTGTAAAAGTTGTCAAAAATTTGTAAAAAGTTTGTTAAAAGTTTGTTAATATTCAACCCGCATGTTTAAAGTTTCACAAAAAGAGATAAAAATTCTTTCAACAGTCGCTTGAAAGATTGTGATGGAAAAATTGCGAAAAAAAATGCTGGTTTCCTATCTAAAAAAAGCTTTTTATAGAAAAACCATTGGAATATCAGAAAATTTTGTAGAATTTAGGAAAAAAAATTGGTAATATTGCAAACAGTTGGGTTTCTGAAATTAAAAAGGAAGATGACAAAATTAAATAATTGCTGTAATACTATAATAAGTCTATGAACATTTGTGCTGTTTTTATTTGGAAGCGTTTACCTAGAGTATAATCAGTTGAAGAATAAGAGATAATTTTCAGCAAGCGAGGTGGAAAATGTCAGAACACAGAAAATTCTCAAGACTCGGTACAATCTGGAAGCTGGAATATAGAACCCTAGCCACCGAAGAGCTTAATAAGGATGCCCTCAAAGG
>Ga0209979_1002269_pt1 | contig 18750 bp, 14 predicted proteins | sample AnhtaG_FD_183114 | JGI IMG/M metagenome (GOLD analysis project Ga0209979, IMG submission 183114) | Deep subsurface microbial communities from Anholt, Denmark to uncover new lineages of life (NeLLi) - Anholt_01485 metaG (SPAdes) (version 2) | ecosystem: Environmental > Aquatic > Marine > Oceanic...
GCAGCGTGCAATCCGAATCGTTCGACTCAACGCCGGCAAGTGGAACATCGATCCCAAGCGAATCGGAGTAATGGGGTTCTCTGCGGGTGGATACATGGCCGCCGCTGCCGGTACGTTGTTCGAGGAAGGGGATCCTGACGCAGATGACCCGATCCAGCGTATCAGTTGCCGGCCTGATTTTATCGCGCCTGTTTATCCGCTGATATCACTCGAACTTCAGGGCAGTCGGTCCGTCAGCCTCCTGGAGAGGATGTTGGGGCAAAACTTAAACGATAAACTGATTACTGAGTACTCGTTCGATACTAGGGTAACTTCGCAGACGCCGCCTACGTTTCTGGTTCATGCCCACGATGACGGTTTGTCAGTCGAGCACAGCATTCGCTTCTATCTTGCTTTGCGAAAAGCCGAAGTTCCTGCCGAGTTGCACGTTTATTCGAAGGGCGGACACGGTTTCGGCATGCGCCAACGTGGCCAGCCGGTTTCCGCCTGGCGCGAACGATGGCTCGAATGGATGAGGGTCGAAGGATTTCTGCTACGTTCAAAACGCCAGTGAGAATCTATCGTAGATTGAGCAGACAGAGATTTGGTTCGAGATCAAATAGTTCGACGAAGACTGTGTGAAAGGTATGCTATGAGAAACTCTATTGGCCTCCTAATACTGCAACTGTTGGTTGCGCAAGGGCACATCTTTGCCAAGCCTGTACGTATCGGTCCCGAAGCAATCGTGCCGGAGAGTCCGCGAAGTCATTATAGTCGCTATGTCAACTGGCGTCCAGCAGATGGTGAGACCGTCCGCATTAATCCTCCGAGGATGAGCTGGCCTTATTGGCCGGACTGGCCCAGTGACTTTCGCGATGCTTTGCATACATTCAGTCTCCAGATATCACCAAATCCGGACTGCTCAAACCCTGTGGTAAACGTTACCTGCCCTTACAACTTCTACAATACCATACCAGCCTTAGTCAAAGATTCGACTCAAGAGAAAGATCGCTGGTACTGGCGCGTGGGTTATTACGTTGGAACTGGTCAGGTCGAATGGAGCAAGATTCGTTCGTTCATCATCTCAAAAGAGGCAGTGATCTGGGATCGTTCGAAACTGGCGAATCCAGGTCTCGCCCAAATGGGGCATCCTCGCATTCTATTCAACGCCGAGAACATGAATCGAATCCGTCGCCTGGCGCAAACAGATGTCGGTTCGAAAGCCGCTCTGCATTACTTGTGTCACCAGGCTGATGGGATCATGCAAAAGCCTTGGTGGCGTGACTTTCCTGCAACGGATCGCGCAGCCGAACCCAGACAGGAGTTTTATACTATCGCCAGAGATCTTGCGACGGTGTGTTTTGTCTGGCGGATGACCGGCGAGGACCGATATGCGGGAGTGAAATCTCGCGCCGTGATGTGGGCGAGCTATCCTCCGGGGGGACGGGCATCACCGGAAGGGCTGGGAGGCGACGGCAATGAAGACGCCACTCATGGAAATGAGTTTCTGGCCCTATTGTTTGACTGGCTCTATCCTGTTCTAACGTCGGATGAACGACAGATTATGATAAAGTCTCTCGAGTGGCGCGTCGCTCACATCATGAACGACTTTTCGTGGAAGAATCGAAACAGAAGGGACAAGAAAACGGGCCAGCCTCTGGTCAGAGCTGCTGGGATGTCTGGAATGATTAGCAGCCACGGCTACGAAGCCGCCATGGGCACCGCCGTATGTGGCCTGACACTTTACGAGCACAGCGAGATCGGCCGCGAATGGTTTGACCTGATTCTCAACTATCTTATCGGCGTCACCTGCGGTCACGGTTTCGACGAGGCATGGAATGAGGGCCCGGGGTATGGCACCTCAAAATGCAAATGGTTGATGAATGCTACGATGTACTTTGACACATTACTTCCTCAAGCCAATCTTGGCCGGAATCCATTCTACAATCGCATCGGTGAGTTCTTTCGGAGAGTCATTCCTGTGGGTATGAGCCACAACGCCTGGGGCAATCAGGCGAACGCTTCCCGTAACAATCACCTGGCCCACTTTCGCAAATTCGCCTATCTGACCGGTGACGGGCACTTCCTGTTGAACTGGCAGCAATACGGCGGCGATGAATTCTCCACGTTCCGTCCTTGGATTGAGTACGTGTTGCCGGCGTATCATGATAAGCTACGACCAAAACCGGAGAATAAAACCGTTGGTCTCTTTCCTGTCGCTGGCTGGGGGATGGCCGCCACCGGTCCTCCGAGCTTACGCTCGACCTTCGAGAATGGTCTGGGTGTTATCTTTCAGTGTCGGCCTCGCGGCGGTTACGGCCACTCGTTCAACTCCGATGGCTCGTTCCAACTGCACGCTTATGGTCAAATGCTCAACCACGGCGGTGGGAGTTCGGCCAATCGTGATGCCTATGCATACCACACTATGAGTCATAACACCATCCTGGTGGATGGCCTTGGACAGGCGCAACCGTCAAGCGGCCAGATCTATCCTACCTACGGACGCATTGCTGCCTTTTCGCGCGGCGAAAACTATGTATATTTTGCCGGTGACGCTACACGCTGCTATCCTCGTGTGCCTGGCAAGTACTCGCGATGGTCGTTGCCTTTGGACGACGTGTACGAAAAGAAGGCCTTGCCCTATCTAAAGCATTTTATTCGGCATGTTCTTTTCCTGCAGGGCCGATATTTTATAATCTGCGACGATCTGAGCTGTTCACGACCCGCTACTTATACCTGGCTGTACCACATTTTGCCCGAGGAGCCGTTCACCTTCGACAAAAGCACATTCACTGTGGATTACATGGTTGGCGACGTAAACGTGCGTCTGCGGCACATAGCCTATCCGGAAGGGCTCGAGCTTGACGACCGTGTCGGGATGAAAGCGTTTGTGAATCCGCTTACTGGCGAAGATTATCGCCAGTGGCGAAGAGACAATATACTTTGCGGCCACAATCTGTGGGTCAGCAATGCCGTTCCAGCCCGGCGGTGGCGATTCCTGACCGTCATCTATCCTGTATCGCCGGGGGAGACGATGCCCGCCATTGAGCGTCTCGATGATTCCACCGTTCGCGTGGCCAATGAGATTATTAGCTTTGATCCCGATTCTGTCTACGCACGAGATGCGAGTCTGGTTGTGGACACAGCGGCTATGACGGAAGCACTGGAACGGGATTTGGAGTGAGAGATAACAGTCAAGAAGAAACATTACATGAGAATGGGAGATTGGACAATGGAACTTGAAAGCAAGGTATCTCGCAGATCGTTTATTAAGAAAGCTGCCACAGGTGTCGCCGCCGGTGTGACCTTCCTGCCCGACAAAACGTCCTGGGCCGGTGCCAACGAACGGGTTCGGATGGCCGTGATTGGCATCCGAGGCATGGGGCAGAACCACATCAGCAGCTATTTGAAGCTGCCCAACGTTGATGTGGCGGCCCTGTGTGACGTGGATGAGAATCTGTTTGATGAGCGTGTTAAGACGCACTTCACCGACAAGGGCAAGAAAAGGCCCAGGATATATACGGATGTTCGTCACCTGCTGGAAGACAGATCCATTGATGCGGTCTCTATTGTTACGCCGAATCACTGGCATGCCTTGGCCGCTATCTGGTCGATTCAGGCGGGCAAACATGTATCCGTGGAAAAACCCTGCTGCCATAATTTTTTCGAGGGCCAGCAACTCGTCAAGGCCGCCAAAAAATACAATGTGATTGTACAAGACGGTGCCGAGCAACGCAGTAATCCCTGTGCCCAATCCATGGCCAAGTTCCTACACGAAGGAAGCCTTGGTAAGGTCTACCTGGCCAAGGGTCTGTGCTACAAATGGCGTGACACCATCAAAAAGACTCCTGATGAATCCATTCCCAAGGGCGTGCATTATGACCTTTGGCTGGGACCAGCCCCGAAACGTCCTTTCTCTCGAAACCGCTTCCATTACAACTGGCACTGGAACTGGGAGTACGGCAATGGTGACATGGGCAATCAGGGCATACATGAGATGGACGTTGCCCGCTGGGGTTTGGGTGTTAAGCTGCCAACACGGGTGTGCACCATGGGTGGCCATGTTATGTTCGACGACGACCAAAACACTCCAAATGTACTGATGGCCATGTTTGAGTTCCCTAACGAGCAAGGCAGAGGGGACAAAAAGAAGATCCTACAGTTTGAAGTGCGTCACTGGATTAGCAATCGAGAAGACGGCATGTGGATGAAAGCCGACCCGAATTCCTCAACCGGTTACATGATCAGTGGTTCCAATACCGTTGGCAACCTATTCTACGGATCCAAGGGCTATATGGCCAAAACGGTTGGTGAGTGGCAGACCTACATGGGCAAAAACTGCGAACCGGGCGCAACAGGCAGCGGCCTTGGCAACCACTATGCAAATTACATTAACGCGATTCGTAATGGAGATCCCAAGACTTTTAACAAGAGCATCGAAGAGGGTTTCTATACATGCGCTCTGGTGCACCTGGCAAACATTTCCTATCGCCTAGGCCGATCGCTGGACTTCGACCCAGTAAAACAACAATTCATCAGCGACGATGAGGCCAATAGCATGTTAACACGTCAGTACCGCAAGCCATTTGTAGTGCCAGAGAAGGTGTGAAAGGCAGAGATTTAGAAGAGAAGAAGATAAGATATTCACCACCGGAAGGGACGACTGAAGATGTGCAACAAAACAAGTCGACGTCAATTTCTCAAAACAATCGGTCTTGGAGTCGCTGCACTGGGTACTTATCTACGCTCTGATGTGCGCGCTACTTCGAGGGAAAAACCGAACATCATTTTCATTGTGGCGGACAATCTTGGTAGGGAAGCTGTGGGATTCTACAAGGCCGACTCAACCGAGACCTCAGACAGACTTAAGATCAAAACGCCCCACCTGCATCGGCTTGCTTCAGAAGGTGTGATCTTTGACAACTGCCTGATTGGGACCCCTCTCTGCGGTCCGGCCCGATGCGGCTGGAACACGGGGCGCCACGCCTATCGGGTAGGTTTGAACAGCCAGACAAATCCCCGTATACCTGAGGGCGGACTCTCATCGAAAGAAATCACAATCGCGGAGGTTCTTAAAGACGCAGGATACGACACGGCGTTATTCGGGAAATGGAATCTGGGATATGCCGAGAAATTCAATCCCACATACCATGGTTTTGATCAATACTACGGCAGCAATGCGGGACATGCGGACTACTACACACATCTTTACAATAGGGACATGAAAAACTATTTCTATCGCAACTTGACGCCTATCAATGATGAGGGATATTTCGACAAGTTGTTTACCGACGAGGCTGTGAAGTATTTGCGGGGAAGAAAGGCAAATCCGAAACCGTTCTATATGAATCTTGCGTTTTACGCGCCGCACGGACCTTACCAGCCACCCCCTGGTTATTATCACAGCGACGATCCCAAAACGAACTACAAACACATGGTCCAGTATCTCGATTTCTGCGTAAGCCGGGTTGTGGAAGAGGTAGACCGGCTCGGGATTGCTGAAAATACCCTGATCGTGTTTCTCAGCGACCAGGGCGGCAGTTTTCTGAATGACTACGGCCGTACCTTGTCTGAGAACAGTCTCAAGGTAATCTGCTGCGCACGATGGAATGGAAGAATTCCCGGGGGTAAACGGATTCGGACTCCCTGGCTCCACCTGGATCTTTACGCCGTCTTTGCGGGGCTTGCCGGGGCCAGGACTCCTCGGGATCGCGTAATAGACGCCATAGACGTCTGGTCGCTCTTTGAAGGAAGAGAGATGGAACATGACCGGACGTTCTATTGGACCTACAAGGAAGAGGATGCAATTCGCATAGGGGACTTGAAGCTCCGGATGAAGGATGGCAACATACTCGGGCTTTTCGACCTGGCAGCGGATCCGGGTGAGGAAAAAGACCTGGCATCGGCGTATCCAGAGAAAGTGAAGCAGATGATAAACCTGCAGGCTAGATGGAAAAAGGAGTGCGAAACGCAACAGACAAGTGTAACTGATGCCGGCAAGAGGTAGTAGGTAGAGCTACGGAGGTGAATCGTAATGACACAGCTGACACGACGTGAGTTTCTGAAATCATCGGCAGTGGGATCGTTGACGCTCACGGCCTTTGGGTCACGAGCTTTCTCTGCGCCCGACCGCAAGCCGAACGTGATCTACATCATGACCGATCAGCAGCGCAAAGATACTCTTCGCTGTTACGGCAACGACAAGGTGCAGACTCCAGCACTGGACGGTTTGGCCAAGCGCGGCATACTGTTCACATCTTGCTACACGACGCAGCCTGTCTGCTCACCCTGCCGCTCAAGCATGGTCACTGGCCTATTTCCCAACGTGACCACAGTGGTCGAGAATAAAATTCCCCTGCCACCAGACAAGTTTTCCTGGATGCGTGCCATGCACGAAGTTGGGTATAGAATCTGCTACATCGGCAAATGGCATCTCGGGACGGACCCGGTACCGGATTACTTCGACCGGTGGCGCGGCTTTCATACAGGCTGGAAACACTGGATCAAGGACGAGCCCTATTACCCTCAGCCGGGCGAGTTCGAGAATGCGTTTCGGAAGAAACTGAAGGAGAACCCGCCCATGATCCCTTCCGGTCGGAGTATGGTCGGCAGGTATCGACCGGACGTGGAAACGGACTATGCCGTTGAGTTTATTACTGAACACAAAGACAAACCTTTCGTTTGTTGGTTGTCCTTCTATCCGCCTCATACACCCAAGACGGCACCTGATGAGAACGTAGCGCTCTACAAGGGCAAGATCGAACCTGAGGAACAGACCATCTATCACGCCATGGTGAACCGACTTGATGCGAATGTTGGTCGGTTATTGACAGCAGTGAACAAATTGGGACTCAGCGAAAACACTATCATCGTGTTCACGTCTGACCACGGAGAAAACTATCCTGCGAACTGGAACAACCACCACAAGCGTCTGTGTTACGATCAATCCGCTAACGTGCCTTTGATAATTAGCTGGCCGGGAACGTTGCCTGAGGGCAAGCGGATTGAAAACGTAATCAGCATCGCCGACCTTTGCCCTACTATTCTCGATCTCTGCGGCTTGTCCTGGCCGGACGCCCTACACGGTCAGAGCGCGAAGAAGCTGATGCTTGGCAAGACTGCAGGCTGGCACAAGGACGTCTTCATCCAGAATTCTCCTTATCCTACTCATAAGAAGCCACCACAAGGCGGGGATTCGTCGATGCGCGAGCGGTGTGTCGTTACTACTGACTGGAAGCTGATTCTGAATACACATCGCCAGCCAGAACTCTACTACCGCCACGCCGCTGAACCTGACAAGGACAACAAGTTTGGAAAAACGGAGAACAGTATGGTGGTGCGTGATCTGGTGAGACGGCTTGCTGCGTGGGGCGAGAAGACAGGCGACGCGATGACGGCTGATCTGATCGCTCAATGGTCTGCTGAACTTAGGGTCTCCGGTAAAAAACAAAAAGGGTGACCTTACAAGAAATTCCGGACTTGTTCAATATCAACAACACGTATAAGATCGCTGGTACGCTGCCAAAGATCACAGTTTGTCGAAAGGCACAACCATTTATGGACTGGGACAGGTTGCGACGAACCATAAATGAGATTTCTATGTTACTACATGATTTGTATTGTTATTTTCATGTGGTTCCATTTGTAGTTCACGGAATGAGAACGTCCCTCTTTATTCTTCATAGCATCCGACCAAATTAACACCATCTTCCTGCCATCATCGCTTATCCACTTAGGCGAAAGCTTGAGCTGATAGGTTCGGTTCTTAGGATTGTCAACTGTCCAATAGTCTGTATAGTAGAACTCATGCCAGGGACCATAGGGATTCTCAGAATACCAGAAGCCAAGACTGCCCGTTCGAGTATGCATCCAAGCATCATAGTAGTCTTTGTCAGAGGATGTCATTTTCCGACCAGCGTAAGTACCACCGTTTACCATAATGTAAAGCCCAAGCCCCTCATTCCACACTACTGAAGGCAGCCATGAATACCATCCAAAGTAGTTGCCATCATTACTCTTCTCAGGGAAGATATGGACATAGTCTCGCTTTCTGATGTCGGATGTCCATGCTGGAAGGTTGTTTTCAAATTTTTGAAAATACTCCCAGGCACTCCGAATACCAAGCTTGTCTTTACGGACTCTGGCCAGCAACAGCTTATGAGCATGTGCTCCCTCGGGAGAATAGACGTATAGGTAATTGTCTTTTGAAGCTGAATTATCTTTCCCCTGTTTCACAAAATCAACATAGGAAAACGGATATGCCTCTTTTGTCTGATGATGAAGCCCGAACTCCTCCAGGAAGAACATCTCATCGGCATTGACTTCATTACGGGCATCATCCCATGGGCCAATCTTTCGTTCTTTTCCGTAACGACTTACTCGATACCACGTGTTTCCATTATCTGTGGATTTCAACAACTTGATTCCACGAAATGGTCCCGACCATCGATTGGCAGGAGTCTTCGAAAGAACCGAGTAAATAATACCATCGACCGAAACAATGCCATATCCGAACCAACTTCCAGTGCCTGAGACAAACTGAGGATAATTCGGAATATCAGTTCTCGAAAAGCCTTCCGGACCTCCTGTAATACGATACAGATGATTGTGATAACTGTGCTTGCCTTTCAACCAGTTGCCATCGCACATAGATGTTATTTGTGAGTCGTCCGCTACCCATGTGATGCACCAGTTATCGCCTCTTGCGTCAGATCTGTACAATGTGTCCTCGTGAAAAATCACTCCGGTTGGAAATTGTTTGGCCATGCTAAAGCCAGCTTCAGAGATGATTATCAACATGAATAGTGAAAAAGCAAGAATACAGTATGTTCTCTTTCGGTTTGCCATAGTAATTGCTTCGATTGCTTCACAATAATCCGTCATTCAATGCGTGTTATATGAACAGAATACCACACTTTGCACGTACGGGCAAGGTTCTCCCCAAATCTAATCCATCTTAGACAAAGGATTACGGCAGTAGAGTGGATATCGTCTTTTGACGGTCATCAGCGTATTAAGGATCATTCGTCCCATATTCTGATACCCCGAAAGAATTATATGATTGATACACTTATTTCTCACCGTATACTTAATCCTGACATATGTCAGGAAGGCTAATCCGATGTAAAAAAACCTTCGTTTTTGGCTCAATAATGAAGTTAAAAAGAACAATGGATTTGAGCCGTTACTCAAAAAAAACACTAAGGTGTCAACTTCCCACATAAAAGAGTAAGCTTTTGATCGCGCATCAATAGCTTTATTCTTAAGCCTTAGGAAGAGTTATATCACTCTGGTTTTGGTATTTCCCCTTACGGTCAGCGTAGGAAGTTTTGCATGGTGTATCGCTTTCAAAAAACAATACCTGAGCCAGACCTTCACCTGCGTAAACTCTTGCCGGCAGCGGCGTAGTGTTCGAAATTTCCAGCACAGCCTTTCCTTCCCAGCCCGGTTCAAATGGTGTGACGTTTACAATAATTCCGCAACGAGCATAAGTGGACTTGCCAACACAAATGGTTATTACATTCTTGGGAATGCGGAACCACTCGACACTTAGGGCCAGGGCAAAGCTATTTGGTGGTATAACGCAAACATCACCCTCAACTTCTACAAGGCTTTTAGGGTCAAAGTTTTTTGGATCTATGACAGAGCCATAGACATTCGTAAAGATACGAAACCGGTCGGATACCCGTAAATCGTAACCAAAGGATGAGGTTCCATATGAGATAACGGGGCGACCATCTATACTGCGTACCTGTTCTTCCACAAACGGTTCAATCATACCGTATTTTTTTGCCATCCTTGCAATCCACGTGTCCGGGCGAATACTCATAACAATAGGTCTCCTAAAAACACATTTGAGTGTTTTCGCAATTCCGGATCACAGGCATGTTCCGGACAGAATTTCTGCAGACGATATGTCGAGCCGGCCGGAATGAGTTTGCGTATCGCCTGCATGTCCTCCGGTGATAATAGTGCCTCTACCACGGTTGTGCGAAATTCATGGTCAACGCCGCTTTCTGAAATTAATTCTATACTCTCTTTAACCTTGTCTTTGGCCATGAGCGATAGAGCCTTGGTTACTTGTTTATATTTATCCAGCGGTGCTTTTATATCCATTGCGATGTAATCTATGAGGTTGTTTTCCAGTATCTCTTTTAAGACTTCTGGTTCGCTGCCGTTTGTATCCAGCTTAACTGCAAAACCCATATCCTTAATTCGACGCAGAAACGCAGGCAAGTCCCTGCGTATTGTCGGTTCGCCGCCGCTAACTACTACGGCATCTAACCGATTACTGCGATATGCAAGAAATTCGAAGAAATGCTCCTCAGGTATCAGTAACTCGTCTGGGGCATGGTAATGGTATGGGATCAAAGAGGCGTTGTGGCAGTACGGACAGCGAAAGTTACACCCTTGTGTAAAAACCACGGCTGCAACTTTACCCGGAAAATCACTTAGACTGAATGTATTCAAACCGCCAATTTCCATGATTATCCTCCTATTCTGTACTTGCTTCGCAGATTAAACTCCGCCTGTTTACCTTCGTTCCATTGTTTAACGGGTCTCAAATAGCCAACCACACGCGAGTAAACCTCTGTTTCAATGCCGCATTTAGGGCATTTATGACGTTCGCCTGTAATGTAACCGTGTTCAGGACACACAGAAAATGTTGGTGAGATAGTAAAATACGGCAGATGATAGTTCTCACAGACCTTGCGTATAAATGCCTTAACAGCTTGAGGGTCGGCGACCGCTTCGCCCAGGAATATATGCAGTACGGTCCCACCTGTGTATCGCGACTGGAGGCTGTCTTGGAGATCAAGAACCTTGAAAATATCATCAGTGTAATCGACCGGCAGGTGTGTTGAGTTCGTGTAAAATGGTTTGCTGCCATCTGAAACTCCCGGTTCGTTTGCACAGATGATGTCCGGAAAGCGTTTCTTATCTAATTTAGCTAGCCTGTATGTAGTACCCTCTGCCGGCGTTGCTTCCAGGTTATATAGATTTCCCGTCTCCTGCTGGAACCCAAGCAGCTTCTGACGCATATAATCCAGGACTTTCTCTGTAAAGGCATTGCCTTCCGATGTTCCTATATCACAACCAAGCAGATTCAGGCAGGCCTCGTTCATTCCAATCAGCCCTATAGTAGAAAAATGATTGTGCCAATATTTGTTAAACCGCTGTTTTACATCACGCAGATAAAACTTTGTATAAGGATAGAGGTTTTTGTCTGTGAGTCCTTCCAAGACTTTTCGTTTTGTCTCAAGGCTTGTTTTTGCTATTTCCATCAACCGGCCTAATTTTTCAAGGAAATCGCTCTTTTCAGTCGCCAGATATCCCAGACGAGCCATATTTATAGTTACTACCCCGATTGAGCCGGTAAGAGGATTGGTGTGCTTGTCAAGCGGAAATGGGACCACTAAGAATAACTATCTATCCTCTTGAAAGACAAGCATTTACAATCCTAAACACCTCATTCGCATTTTACATCATTAAATGCTATAGTTCTTCTGTTGAATTGACTTTTATTTCCCGTACAGTGCAAATATTAGTCAGCAGTTAAACCTTTGTTCTTTAACAAGTTAATATTGAAAATTTTGTCAGCGATATTGCAGTAAAGTTATGATTTGCTCATTAACTTTGCTTGAAGGTCTTTGAAATGATTGTTTTTGGCATGAGATTTTCGCAAAACGCCTACTACCTCTGTCGGTACAATAACAATTACCAAGGTTGTCAAGCTGCCAATCTGTGGTATGATTTCAGTAGTCCGCCAAGGCGTTCGATGCAGACGATCTCAGCATCGTCATCGATGTTATGTATTGGCTCAATTATTCTACCCAGCGACTGGTGAATCCTCTCGTGGTGATAATACTCGCAATAATTTTTAAGCACATATTCAAGCTGATCAACATAAGACAGTATCAAATGATTCAGACATTCAGATTTTACTGATTTCACGAAGCGTTCTGCGTATGGATTCAAGTCGGGGCTTCTAGGAGGAAGTTTCACCGGCCTTATGCCAGAAGACCCCAATATTTGGTGAAACTCTTTCGTTTTATACAACGGGTCTCTATCGTGGATTAAGTATTTTTTGCCGTTCAAAAATCCATTTTCATAATCCGTGAGAAGTATAGCCACCTGTTTCATGTATTTACCATCTGGCTGGGATTTGATGGGGGTAAAAAATACTTTTCTCCTTGAGAGTTCAATCACGAAGAAGACTGTGCACCTGATCAGCTTTCGACCAATGAGAAGTTCAACAGTAAAGAAATCACAGGCAGTTAATACTTCCCAATGGCTCTTAACAAACTCATGCCAGGTGCTTTTTACAGTCAGATCAGGTTCAGGATCATAGCCGTTTTCAATAAGGATATTTTTGACGGTTGATTTGCTGATTGTATATTTCAGATAAACAAGCTGATCTGCAATCTTCTTATAGCCCCATCTTGGATTTTCTTCCTTGAATTTGATGACAAGCTTTACAATTTCCTGGCTGATTTGTGGTCTACCTGGTTTTTTGCGATTTTTACTGCCATCATATTTTTCAGCGATCAGTTTGCGAAACCAACCAAGGATTGTATCTGGGGTAAAATTAGGACCGTACACTGCGCCAGCATTTTTCTGCTGAGCCTTTTGGCCTTGGCAGCCACTCTCATCCGCTGACGATTGGTTAGCAAAATCCGTTTGTTCTGCTTTTCCTGCTGCTCTACAAGCACCCGAACCTGTTCCCGGAGGTAATCGATGGCTTTGTAGAGTTCTTTATCAATGCAATATGCCAGACAAGTGACCAATGTAATCCATAATTTCTCTTTCATAGTCCGCAGATGGTAAAGAATCGGAAAAAGCTTTGCAAATACTTTCATCTGAGCCAGCTATAAATCAATATCGAATAAAAACTTATGGGAAAATAATATTTGCACCGTACGGGGTACGCTCGATCCCATTGTTGGGCAAGTTCATAAATTAAACAGCAGAGAAAATCTGCTTATTCTTGACACTTGGTCCAGCCTCTGTACGCCAAGATAGCGCTGCCACGGGTTAACCAGTATTGTACTATCATTAGCAGACTACACAGGACCAATACAAACACTACTCCGACTATTCTAGAATAACCGATCCTCAGTGATTCAACGAGCGATCTAATCAAATACTCTTCGCCAGCAAACAATGCCAGCATTCCAACAGGGAAGGATAGCAGTCCTATGATAAAGGCAGCGAAAAAGCTTGTATTATGAGCGAAACGGTTAAGACTATCTTTTCCTTGTTCCATATGAAAACACCGACGTCCTATGTAAAGGCCGGCAAGGATACCCAAAGCAAGATTTCCAATAGGTACCCCCATGAACATGCCAATGGCTATGAAAGAACAGACCAAATACAGAATGATCATTAGTTTCATGTTAGCCCGATATATGTTTTTGGTCCATTTTCTTAGACAATAAACATCAATTGCCAAACCTGTAAGGAAACTAACAACCAGCGATGCAATAGCGGTGCTGTCAGGAAATGTCCAAATCTCAAGCATCATGGCTGTGATTATGCAGAACCAGCAGCATGCAACCAGTAGAATTGGTATCATGACTGCGAGAATGGAGCCGATGACATATGACTCTTTTCTATTCATTCTTTTGTGCCCAACGACCAAGCTCACCTGCCGCTATGAAGCGCAGCGGAATAGCTGTCGGGTGCAGCGCTTTGTTAGGTTTTGTTATTATGTTCTAAAGTTATTACTACATTTCCCTTCTTGTGTCCTTTTTCGACATACCTGTGAGCCTCGGCAATTTGTTCCAACGGATAGCGTCTATCTATGACCGATTTTATCTTCCCCGCCTCAATAAGCTCTTTAAGCTCTTTAAGGAAGATTAGACGCTCTGGAACTGGTCGAAGGCCTGTGGCCGAAAACTTTGCTTTCTTACTGCCGATCTTTGAAGTCCATAACATTTGAAGAAGAATTGGCAGCCTAAGGACAGTTGAAAGATAGACACCTTTTTGCGTTAGCGAGCCTTTACAACGTGAAAATGAACTCTTGCTTACCGCGTCAAAAATAATGTAATAGGTCTGGCCAGTTTTGGTAAAATCCTCTTTAGTGTAATCAATTACCTTATCGGCTCCCAGAGATTTGACTAATTCTAAATTTGTGGTACTGCATACCCCGGTAACTTCTGCCCCAAAGTACTTGCCAAGCTGTACCGCAGCTGTACCTAAACTTCCAGAAGCGCCATTGATCAGGACTTTCTGCCCGCTCTGAATATTTGCCTTATCTCTAAGGAAATTCCATGCTGCTAATACCCCACAGACAGGGGCGGCTTCCTCATAGGTCATATTTGCCGGTTTTATTGCCAGAAACCCCTTTTCAGGCATACATACATACTCGGCATAACAACCAAAACCGGTACCGGTAGATCCAAAAACCAGGTCACCTTCTTTAAATAGCTTTACATCTTTGCCTACTGCTTCAATCTCTCCGGCAAACTCAGCCCCTTGTATAGGGTTTTTGGGTCTTATGAGACCGGTGACTAATCTTGCAATAAATGGTTCACCCTTTCGATTTAAAGGGTCCTCTGTGGTTACTGCTGCCGCATATATTCTTATCAGTACTTCATTGTCCCTGGGAGTAGGTTTTTCTACCTCTTTTAATTCAAGAACTTCCGGTGGTCCGTATTTTGTGCATACAATTGCTTTCATAAGTATTCCTCCAAGGTTGCTTTGATCCGGTCATTTTCAATATTGTTCACCACAATCTATGGTATAAGTTTGCAAAACCTAACGCTTAAGTTAACCTGCCAAACCGCTTTTACTGAACTTAAATTGAAGCAAGGCGGTTTGGTCAGGTTGAACACTTTATTATCGTACCACATTGTGAAGTTATGTCTACCTCAGCATCTGCTCAATTCTGGGACGGGTCCTTTTAATCCGCTCATAGTCCAGTTTCAATCCCAGCGGCTTAAGGCCCTTTCCGATGCTGTCATAGATGCCTTTAACATCACCAAAAGAACCTGCAACGGTTTCCAACGCAGTAGATCCACGTTTGTTTAGTGCATTTTTGTCAGCGCCTTTGTCCAGCAGCGCCTTGACAATCTCGGTGCGGCAAAGGAAAGCGGCGATGTGAAGCGGAGTTGATCCTTCGTTGTTTGTGATTTTCATATCAGCCCCGGCATCGATCAACGCCCTTGCAACTTCAGTCTTGCCGAATGTTGCCGCAACAATCAGGGGACTGGACCCATACGCACCTTTCTTATTCAGGTCAGAACCCGCATTTATGTGCTGCCGAATTGCATCAAGATTCCCCTGAAGGGCTGCTATGTGGAGGCTTACATGAGGGGTTGGATTCTCCTGCTTTCAGCAACCGGCAACGCTAAGGAGTGTGACTAAGAGTATTGCTGTCGTTACTGTTTTCATTGTTTTTTCCTCCATCCTATTAATTAATATTTTCGACCTAATGACTTTTCTATAAGGATAAATCATAAAATTACTTACTAGATATGTTGATACCGTCACAACGAGATGCTTTAGAAACGAGGGCATTGCAGAGTTTAGCAGGGGCAATGCGATCACTCCGATCACGATCACATGGATGATGTAAACGTAGTAAGAGTTCCGGTTCAGTTCATTCCAGATTCTTCCGGGCTTATCCAAATACCGCCGGAAGGTTTCAATCGACAAGTATAGCAAACAGAGTAATGATAGATGAAAAGCAAGCCACACAATTAGCCTGTCTACGACCGGAGAAATAATAAAGCTGCCTGGCTTAAAAAAGGGAATAAGCAGGAAAAAGATGTAAATATTGATCGGAATCCAGGCGGTTGAATTAGCAACAATGTATAGCTTTTTGCTTTTGGGTTTTGATGCAAATACCTTCTGCCGGAAACATAGCGAACCTAATAGAAACATCATAAAGTAAATAAGCAGTCTTTCATTTTGGAAATCTATCAATACTGTTTTTGTCCAACCGCGGACCTTAAGAATGTCCATGCTAAAACTGTTCACAAAACCGATGAAAAACATTGCTGCAATGGCGAACTTTACGGAAATTTTTTCTGGCAGGCAATTGACTCTCGAAAGCAGCATATAAAGCAAATTGAATAAAAATAGCACTGGGAGAAACCATAGCCAATTTTGACTCCAAATTGCGCTCCAGTGAAAGTAGGTAGTCCAACTTTCTTGAGGTAAATTTCGAGAGTATAAAAATATAACTTTGTAAAGTGGAATTAACGTCAAAACAGCGACGATCCAGGGAGCCATTAACCTTTTAAATTTAGATCTTAAAAATGCCCACCCTTCCTTGTTTTTTATGGATAAAGGCGTAAAAAATCCTGAAATAAAAAATATGGTCGGTATCATGAAAATATCCATTATTAAAAATAGAATACCAGATAAATGATTAGTTGAAGGATCATCAACAATCCAGAAGAGAGCCCAACCGCCGCTACTTTCATAAACACCGCCAGCATGACATAAAACCACTAAAAAAATCATGAACGTTCTTAGATTGTCTAAAAAGTGAATCCTATTCCCTTTGATAGCGTCTTGTCTTTTTTCAGATGTAAACATAATCAATCTCCTTTTGTATTGATTAACAATTCAAATATTACCTGAATCAATCTCCAAATTGGTTTTCATTCACTTGTTCCTGAAAGAAACACGCCGGGAGGTTACAGAAAAAATTCACCGCCTCCGCAGAACCGCGACAAGATAGCGTATTTCATCGTTGAGGTCCGGCTCACTTGACGATTTTAAGAATTGTTGTATGAACTGCTGAGATAGAGAAATGGTGAAATTGAGCCCATAAAGGAGCTTTGGGATTATTTCGAGAGAAAAATCGTTCGGCCATTGACTGACGGTCTCTGCGATCTCGATCAACGGCGATTCAACGCCGCACTACCCAAGTGCCCGCCAACCGGTCGTGCAATCCGCGGTTGGGATGAATAACGGCATAAATTGCTGCGCTGATCCATAGCAGAAGCAACACAAGAGCGGAGATGAAAGCAGCGGTAAGTTCGGCCCTTTTAATCAACAGAGCCACGAACAACATTGGAACAAACAGCGGAAGCCAAACGATCGCCCAGCGAACCAGCAGGTGTGATATAGCGGCCGGTTCTCCTTTGGCGTTGACCACCGCCAATCTGAAGATGGAGTGACTAGCGGTACTGCGGAACGGGAGCCCCAGGAGTTGAATCAACGCTATGGCGCCTAATACCACCAGAGCAGAAATGATGATCCCGCCCAGAGCGTCATTCCACTGCTTGTCATGATAGCGTCCGACAAAGACTGCGATCCAAACATAGAGAGGCAGCATGAAGAGTGACCCCGCTCGAATCCCCCTGCTAACCTCAACGGGTTTGTCCAGGAGTCCACGTAGGATGCCAGTGAGGAAGCTGAGTTTTTCGAACTTCCCATCCTCAAGATTCTGCAGCACTCCCCTGGCATGAAGGGGGAGACTGGTTGATTCGGCGCAAGCGGCGATGGCGTTCAGGAAACGCTGTTGCCCGGCGAGGTCTCCAACTTCAATGCGTTCGGCACAGGTTTTGACACCGGGCCAGGGTTCGTCGAGCAGGACGGCGTGCCCTTGTGCGGTGACCCAGACATGATCAAGGCTCAGCTCGGCGGGCAGGGTCTGATCCCCTGTCGCGTCCCATAGTTCCGACGCCAGGTCGCCGAGCCAATGGCGCAGACTTGACCAGGGCACACGTTTGGCGCCTTCGAGAAGACTGGAAAACGGCACCCCTTCAGTCGCATCAAAGGCATCCCAGGTGGCTTCGGCTGTCTCGGCCTTCTGCAGCCAGCGTAAACGGCCGTACCGGGCAAGATTTCGTCGAGCAAGGGGAAGTTCCAATGAATGTCTCCGCAGCAACCAGACCTGGCGGCGCAGCACGGGATCGGTGGCGACGATCCATTTTCCAGGAACCATCTCTTTAATGATCTGATAAGGCCCCAGCGAATCCGCACCCTCGGCAGGAATCTCCGGCTGAGCTGCAGGCTCGATCGACGGTCGCACGGTGCCCTTCGGCTTCACCACCACCCTTGTTCCGCTGGCGAGGTCCCAAACGGTGGCAAAACGGTTTTCGCGGCGCGCTCTCAATGTCAACAAAACCGGAATCCAACCGCAGATGTTGGCGGCGACTACAAACAGCACGGTCTGAAGTCCGGTCCAGTCGGCATCGGAAATCAATGCCATCATGAGGGGCATTCGGACGCCTTCAACACAGAGAATGGGAATGAAGATCCGGATCAGCGCCCGTCCGATGCCGGGCGCCCGCCCGTTTGTGCGAACGACGCGCAACCCCTTGAGCCGCTTGCCCAGGCCGGCGCCCCAGATCCCCTCAACGATACTGAAGTAGAGGAAACCGAAGCTGAACAGCGCAATGTAGTATCTCGCCGAATACAGGGTGCGTTCGACAAGAGGCAGAATAATTAACTTTTCCCCACCGATAAAGAGCATGATAGTCACATAAGGAATCAAAAAGGCGATTAAGTAATCGATCCAGCCGACTGACAAACGGACCTTTATCGATGCAGGCTCCGGTTCTTTGGAACTGAAAGGCAACAGCGCATTGCGCAGCGCCGTGTAGTCAGCGTAGCGCCCGTCCGGTTCTTTGGCGAGGCAGCGGGCCACCACCCGCTCAAGGCCAGGCTGCACGTCTTCGCGAAATTCGGTCAGCGGTTTCGGTTTTTGGTTGACGGCGTGGGCGACGACCTGCACCGCGTTGTCTCCCTCGAAGGGCGCCCGGTCGGTGAGCAGGGTGAAAAGCGTTGCCCCAACCGAGTAAATATCGG
>Ga0209979_1002270_pt1 | contig 18743 bp, 18 predicted proteins | sample AnhtaG_FD_183114 | JGI IMG/M metagenome (GOLD analysis project Ga0209979, IMG submission 183114) | Deep subsurface microbial communities from Anholt, Denmark to uncover new lineages of life (NeLLi) - Anholt_01485 metaG (SPAdes) (version 2) | ecosystem: Environmental > Aquatic > Marine > Oceanic...
AGCCCGACTGGGACCTGGTGATAGACACCAACCTCAAGGGAGCCTTCAATGTGACCAAGGCTGCCCACCGTCCCATGTTGAAGCAAAGGTACGGCCGGATCATCAACATCACCTCCGTCTCCGGCCTAGTGGGCCAGGCCGGCCAGGCCAACTATTCGGCGTCTAAGGCTGGCCTCGTGGGCTTCACCAAGGCCGTGGCCAAGGAACTGGGCTCGAGAAACATAACCGTCAACGCCGTAGCCCCGGGATATGTCCCTACCGACCTCACCGCCGATCTCCCTCAAGATCTGGTGGAAGGCCTTCTACAACTCACCCCCCTGGGCCGGCCAGGTACCGCCGAGGATATAGCCCACGCGGTGGCTTTTTTCGCCTCCGATGAGGCTTCCTTTATCACCGGCCAGGTGCTAAGCGTTGACGGCGGTATGATGATGGTTTGAAAAGGAGCGTAGAGTATGGAAGAGAACTCGGGGTTGGTCATGATCTCGCCGCAGGTCCTAACGACCATCGCTCGCCAGGCCACCCTCAACGTCCCTGGAGTGATGAGCATGAGCCCGGGCATCAGTTTCAACCGCCTCCTAAGACGAGGCAAAGGTCGCCAGGGCGTCAGGGTGGCGGTAGAAGAGGGTACCGTCTCCATCGACCTCTTCATCATCGTCGAGCCCCAGGTGAACATGTTTCGCCTGGGCCAGGAGATTCAACGAGAGGTGACCCGCGCCATCCAGGACCTGGTGGGGATGCCTGTGCGGGAGGTTAACGTCCATATCGAAGATGTGATCCCAGAAAAGCGAGGGGAAGAAGAGGTTGACGAAAGTTCGACGTAAGGCCCGGGCCGTGGCCCTCCAGACCCTCTACGAGGTGGACAGCGCCCACCACGACCGAAACGATGTCTTGGCTCGCCATTTGGAGGAGCATCGCCTCCCTCCCCAAGGTTCTGATTTCGTCCGACACCTGGTGAGCGGCGTCCTGGAGCACCGGGCCAAACTGGACACCGTAATCGGCGAAATCGCTCCCCAGTGGCCTTGTGACCAGTTGGCGGTCATCGATAGGAACATCCTCCGTATGGCTATCTATGAGATGCTGATGGACCCGGAGGTGCCGCTTAAGGTGGCTATCAACGAGGCGGTGGAGCTGGCCAAGACCTTCGGCAGCGAGAGTTCCCGTCGCTTTATCAACGGCGCTTTGGGGACCTTGGCTGCTCGGCGCAACCTTCTTGAGGTGGAGCCATGAACTTCGGAGGGGTCGGGGGAGGGGAACTCTTAGTCATCCTGGTCATCGCCCTCATCGTCTTCGGACCAGGGAGACTCACGGAGGTCGCTTCGAGCCTGGGAAAGGCGTTGCGGGAATTTAGAAAAATGTCCCAGGACCTCACCGCGGAACTACAGAAAGAACTGGAAGTGACCAAAGAACTTCAGGCTGAGTTACAGAAAGAACTCCAACCCCTTACCGGCGAGGAAGCGAAGAAGGAACCCCAAACCGAGGGCCCTGACACCCCAGATGATGAGCCATCAACAAAAGAAGAGTAAAGCCTATGGACGATGAGAGGCGGTTGACGATCTTTGAACACTTGGAGGAACTCAGGGGACGGCTCATCAAGTCGGTCATAGCCTTACTGGTGACCACCCTTCTCAGTCTCATTTTCACCTCTCGCTTTCTCAAGATCCTCACCGCCCCCATGGGGAACCTCCAGCCTGTCTTCCTCCGCCCCACAGAGATGATCATCACCTATTTCAAGGTCGCCCTCATCTCCGGCGTGGCCCTAGCCATGCCGGTCATCATCTATCAACTTGTCCTCTTCATGCTTCCCGCTCTCAAGCCCCACGAGAGGAGATACCTCTACATCATCGTGCCTGGAGCCACTATCTCCTTTGTTGTCGGCCTTGCCTTCGCCTACTTCGCCCTACTCCCCTTCGCCATCGGCTATCTCCTCACCTTTGGGGGCGATATCGCCCGCGCCCAGTGGACCATCGGCGAGTATGTCGGCTTCGTGACTACCATACTTCTCTGGATGGGAGTAGCCTTCGAGACACCGCTGGTGATCTTCTTTCTAGCCAAACTGGGCATCATCACCCCGGCTATGCTTTCCCACTACCGCAGATACGCCATCTTGGCCATCGCCGTTGTCGCTGCCGTCATCACCCCCACCCCCGACCCCTTCAATATGATGATAGTGATGCTGCCCCTTTATCTACTATACGAAGCGGGGGTGCTCTTGGCCAGATTCGCTTAGTCTAGAGAGGAACTCTGATTACTACGCGAAGGATGCCGGAGAATCCAACACGTCCCACTGGTTTAACGAAAAGGAGCGCCGCTGGCTTGAAATGAAGAAGGGTGAGTATCGCTCCTGGGTTCGCGACCGCCAGTTCCTCAACGCCTTGATAGGCCGCTACCCGCTCCTATATCCAGCCATTGGGGTGCTGATGGGGCTAGCCATGCTTCTTCTGGCCCTTCTGCTCTTCTCTGCTCTTCACCCCTGATTCAGATACGTGGCCTTTTTCTGATGGGCCCAGGCAGACTCTTTCTCGTCTTCAGCGCTTTGCTTCTACTGATCGGATTAGTCGGCCTGGAACTAGGCGCGACTTATCTTCCACCAACAATAGAGAACAAAACAAAGCGAAAGGAGCATAGATGCCCAAAGACAGAGTGGTCATCATGGGCGCCGCAGGGCGCGACTTCCACAACTTCAACGTTTACTTCCGCGATAACCCAAACTACGAGGTCGTGGCTTTCACCGCCACCCAAATCCCCAATATCGAACGCCGAACCTACCCTCCAGAACTGTCGGGGGCCCTCTATCCTCAGGGCATCCCCATCTACCCCGAAGAGGAACTGACCACCCTCATACAAAAACACGGTGTGGATCAGGTTATCTTCGCCTATTCTGACATCTCCCACGAGTATGTGATGCACAAAGCCTCGGAGGTACTAGCCGCTGGAGCCGACTTTCGGCTCCAGGGCCCCAAAGCCACCATGCTTAAAGCGGGCCTCCCTGTTATCTCTGTTTGCGCTGTCCGCACCGGCTCCGGCAAGAGCCAGACCTCCCGACGGGTCTCCGATATCCTCAAAAGGATGGGGAAAAAACTGGTTGTGATCCGCCACCCCATGCCCTACGGCGATCTGGCCAAACAAGCCTGTCAGCGCTTCGCCGCCTATGAAGACCTCGATAGATACGAATGCACCATCGAGGAGCGGGAGGAGTATGAGCCCCATATCAACCGGGGCACCGTGGTCTATGCGGGCGTGGATTACGAAGAGATATTGCGCTACGCCGAGCCCGAAGCGGATATCATCCTCTGGGATGGGGGGAACAACGACCTCCCCTTCTACCAGCCAGACCTGCACATCGTGGTGGCGGACCCCCATCGGCCAGGCCACGAACTCCGCTACCACCCCGGAGAGACCAACCTCCGCCTGGCCGACGTGGTGATAATCAACAAGATAGATACCGCTAAGGAAGAATATGTAGCCCTGGTCGAGGAGAATACCAAGAAACTAAACCCTAAGGCCCTTGTAGTCAAAGCCAACTCCCCCATCTTCGTGGAGGATCCGGGGGCCATCAAGGGGAAACGGGTTCTAGTGATAGAAGACGGCCCCACCCTCACTCATGGGGAGATGGCCTATGGCGCGGGGGTGGTAGCCGCACGCCGCTTCGGCGCTAGAGAGATCGTCGACCCCCGCCCCTACGCTGTGGGCTCCATAAGGGATATATATGCCAGGTATCCTACCACCGGCCCTGTTCTCCCCGCCATGGGCTATGGCGAAGAACAGATAAAAGAATTGGAGGCCACCATAAACAGCAGCCCTTGCGACCTGGTGCTGGTCGCCACTCCCATCGACCTCCGCCGCCTCGTAGATATCGAAAAGCCCAGCGACCGGGTCCGCTATGAACTGGAGGAGATCAGCCACCCCAACCTGGAAGAGATCATAAGAGAGCGTTGGGGTAAGCAGTCTTAGAAGGGGAGCATCGGGGTCCGCTTATACCCGAGGGAGATACCGCCCATGCTGGATTTGCAGACCATCATCGCCTGGCTTTCATTCGGCTGGAACAGCAGGTTGCTGAACTGAAGTGGGTGGTCACGACTCTCCTGATCGCTCAGTCGCAAAAACCCAAGAAGAGCCGAGAGGAACTCTCATTGGATGAAGCCCTCAAGAAAATGGGCTCCTTTCGAGAGAACAAAGAGCAGAATTGGAAAGGCTAGTTCAAGAAATAGTTTGGCTTCCTGACACCACTTATAGAGAAGGAGGTCCTCATGACTCAAGTAGCCATCGTCGGAGTGGGGTATTCCGGCTTCCGCACCATCACACCGGACGTCTCTTATAAGGAACTGATCTATGAAGCGGCGGTTAAGGCCTACGAGGATGCCGGCGTCGATCCCCGGCGAGATGTCGATAGTTTCGTCTCCGTAGCCGAGGACTTCAACGAGGGGACTAGCATCTTCGACGAATACGTCCCCGACCAGTTGGGGGCCGTCCTCAAGCCCGTCCATACTATCTCAGGCGAGGGGATCCACGGCCTCATCGCCGCCTACATGCAGATCCTCACCGGGGCTATGGATATCGTGGTCGTCGAGGCCCACAGCAAGGCCTCTAACATCCTCACCCTACCCCACATCCTCGCCTACGCCCTGGACCCGGTCCTCAACCGGCCCCTAGGTGCCAACCCTCTCTTCATCGCCGGAATGGAGATGAACCGCTTCCTCCTGGAGACGGGAACCACCGAGGAGCAATGCGCCCTGGTGGTGGCCAAGAACCGCTCAAACGCGCTATTGAACCCCTCCGCCGCTTACGGGGCCACACTCGGCGTGGGGGACGTTCTCGCTTCCCAGATGCTCTCCTCGCCCCTCAAGCGGCTGGAGGTCGCCTCTCACGCCGACGGGGCCATCGTCATGGTCCTGGCTTCCGACGATGTAGCCCAGGAGTTGACCGTTCTCCCCATCTGGGTTCGGGGGGTAGGTTGGTGCAACGACTCCTTCTCCCTGGAGACCAGGGAGTGGGCGGGGGCCTACTACGCTCATCGCGCGGCCCAGATGGCCTACCGGATGGCTGGCATCGGGAACCCCCAAGGTGAGATCGACTTCGCCGAACTGGACGACACCTTCGCCTATAAGGAGTTGCAACACCTGGAGGCCGCGGGGCTCTGCCGCATGGGAGAGGCGGGGCTCCTCACCGAAGAGGGGTACACCGAACTGGATGCAGGGTTGCCCGTCAACCCCTCGGGAGGAAGCCTGGGGGTGGGGCACCTTTTGGACGCCTCGGGGCTGGCCCGGGTCCTAGAGGTGGTTTTGCAGCTCAGGGGTGAAGCCGGGGAACGGCAACTCTCCGATGTGGAGACCGGCCTGGCCCTAGGCTGGCGGGGCCTCCCCACCAGCAGCGGGGCGGCGGTAGTGTTGAGCGTCTAAACTATGAAACAAAGAGACTTCAAAGGGCGAAAGGCCTACTTAGCCGCCATACGAGGGATGACCGGGGGAGAGCGGCTGACTCTGGCCTTTGAACTCCGAGAGTTGGTGATGGAGATGGCCAGAGCCGGCATCCAGGCTCAGCACCCCCATCTCAAAGATGAAGGGGTGCAGGCCATCCTCGCCAGAAGGGTGATGGAGGCCAATGGGGCTGCGCGAATTCTTGATTCAAGCCGTTGATATACTCGATCAACTGAATATCCCCTATATAGTGTCCGGGGCCCTAGCGGTCAGTTTCTACGGGCTACCGCGCACCACTCACGACATCGATCTGGTGGTCGAACTGGAGCAAAGGCATGTTACCCCCTTAGTGAAAGCCTTCTCCAAGGAGTTCTACATCAGTTCAAAAGCCGTCCAGGAGGCGATGAGCCGATCTTCGGTTTTCAACGTGATCGACCCCCAGTCAGGTCTAAAGATCGATTTCTGGATAGCGCGCCCGGAAGCCTTCGACCGAGAACGGTTCCGCCGCCGTCGACAAGAGACCGTTTTCGACCGCTCGTTGTGGCTGCCTTCTCCCGAAGATGTGATCCTATCAAAACTCTTGTGGTACAAGGAGTCGAACATCGACAAGCACCTTGTGGACGCTAAAGGCGTCTGGGAGGTGATGGGAGGTTCACTGGATACCTCCTACCTTCAAGACTGGGCTGCTAAACTATCAGTGGCTAATTCACTGGTCAGACTACAAAAGGAGTAGGCTCTAGCGCAGGGACCGACTGTCAGGTGGCCCTGCTCATAGATTTCGGGAGACCACACCCGGAGTTCAAACGCCTCTTCCCACCCAAGAAGATAAGAGAGCATAGGAGAAAGAAATGGGGGAAACCGGTGTCAACAGATGAGCCAACGGATAAGCAGATACCCTAACTCGAAGTTTTCATCCGCTTATCCGCTGAATATCCGTTGACACCTATCCATATTTCAAGGAGGAATTCACATGGGTATGCGAAAAGTAGCCGTCGTGGGAGCGGGGATGACCAAGTTCGTCCGCCGCGCCCAGGAGACGGGCCAGGAACTGGCCTATTTGGCCTCCAAGATGGCCCTCGATTCCTGCAAACTCACCTTGGACGACATAGATAGCGTGGCCTTAGGCACGGCCCCTGACGCCTTCGACGGCGTCCATATGAAAGGTGAGTACCTCAGCGACGGGGCTGGAGCCTGGGGCAAGCCGTATATGAGGTCTTATGTGGGCGGCGGCACCGGCGTCTTCGCCGCCATCCAAGGCTGGTACCACGTGGCTTCAGGTCTCTTCGACACCTGCCTAGTGGTCTGTGAGGAGAAGATGTCCTCCTGCCAGCCTCACCCCCAGGGAGCATTTCTAACCATCTTTGATCACACCACCGAGCGCCCCTTAAAGCCCAACCTCCTTTGGATCTTCGCCCTGGAGATGAACCGGTATATGCATAGGTACGGGCTGGAGAAAAAGGAGATCGCCCTCGTCTCGGTGAAGAACAAGCGCAACGCCGCCGACCACCCCTGCGCCCTTCTGGGCGATCCCAACATCACCGTGGAGGATGTTCTTAACTCCGAGGTTTTGGCCTGGCCGGTGCAGCGGCTGGACGTGAGCCCCATCTCCGATGGGGCCGTAGCCATAGTGTTGGCCTCGGAGAACATCGCCAAGCGCATCACCGACAAGCCGGTCTGGATTCGAGGCGTGGGCTGGTCGCTGGACAGCGCCTATTGGACCAACCGGGACCTCTACTACCCCAAGTATGTTGAATACGCGGCCCGCATGGCCTACGATATGGCTGGTATCACCGAGCCCCGCAAAGAGATCCACATCGTGGAGCCCTACGACCCCTTCGACTACAAGGAACTGCACCACCTAGAGGGGCTGCTTCTGGCCGACAAGGGGGAAGCCCCTCGCCTCACCGCCGATGGGGTCACCCAGCGAGATGGGGATATGCCCGTCTGCCCCTCGGGGGGCCTCTTAGGGGTTGGCAACCCCATCGCCGCCGCTGGTCTCATGAAGGTGGCCGAACTCTTCTGGCAACTACGCGGCGAGGCGGGGAAGCGCCAAGTTCCCGGCAAGCCCCGAACCGGCCTAGCCCAGGCCTGGGGCGACCTCATGCAAGTGGGCACGGTGGTCATACTAGGCATCTAGCAGCCACAGAATTTGACGAGGAGATGAAAGATGAGCGTCAACATCGAAGATTTCCCCGGTACACCCTTGAAGGAAGACGATTTCAAGGAGAAGAAAGTCCTCTATAACCGCTGGAGGCCCAAACTCGAGTACGCCTGGGACGCAGGAGTGGCCATCGGCCGCTATCTCTCAGAGTTGAAAAAGGGCCGCATCGTCGGCATCAGGTGTCCCGAATGCCGTCGGGTGATGGTACCCCCTCGTATGGTCTGCGAATGGTGCTTCCGACCCCTAAACGAATGGGTCTATCTTGAGGACACCGGCACCGTCAACACCTTCTCCTTGTGCTACGTCACCTGGGATATGCGCCGGGTGGAGGAGCCGGAAATCCCCGCCGTCATCGAGATCGACGGCGCCTCCCCCGGCATGGGGATCATGCACCACTTAGGCGAACTGGATCCCCGAGAGGCGAAGATCGGCCTGAGGGTCAAAGCCGTCTGGAAGCCCCAAGAGGAAAGGGTGGGGGCCATCACCGACATCAAGTATTTCAAACCCTTAGAATAGGGAGGGTGTGTTATGTCACTCATAGAACGGATCACCAAGTCAGGCGATGCCAGGGCCTGCTACGGCGATATGCCGATAGAGAGCCGCTACACCGCCGGTATTGCCGGAGAGAGGTTCCTTCGAGCCCTGAAGGAGGGCGAGATCATGGGGGTCAAATGCCCGGAGTGCGAATTCATCTACCTGCCCCCGCGCATCTTTTGCCCCCACTGCTTCTCCCACCTCCAAGAGTGGGTGGAGGTAGGAAACCAGGGCGCGGTGGAGACCTACACCATCCTCAATGTGGATCTAGACGGCAACCCTTTGCAGGAACCTAAGATAGTCGCTTTGGTTAACATAGACGGCACCTACGGAGGCCTACTCCACTTCTTGGGTGAAGTCGAACTCGACGAACTCTACATCGGCCTCCCCGTAGAAGCGGTCTTCAAACCCAAAAAGGAGCGAGAGGGCTCCATCCTAGACATCAAGTATTTCAGGCCCCTCTAGGAGAAGCAGGCGCACTTCTGAATTGAGGCGACTTGGAGTAATTCATGCGTCAACGGATAACAAACGGATAAACAGATGGACAGAAGACTCAAATATCCGTTTATCCGTTGCTCCCATCCGCTGACGCCCATTCACGTCTCACTGAGGTGACAAGGAGGTCTTCATGGAACGGTTTGAGTTTGGAGGCGATATCGTCTGGCGGCCTACGCCTGAGTATGTTGATCGCAGCCACCTGAAGCGCTTTATGGACCGTCACCATATCGCCACCTTTAAGGAACTGATGGAGCGTTCGACCAGTGACATCGAATGGTTCTGGGAGGCTGTGCTCGAAGATCTCCAGATCGAGTTCTACGAACCGTATCGACAGATCCTGGATACCTCCTCCGGCATCCCCTGGGCACGCTGGTGCGTTGGCGGCAAGTTGAACATCGTCCACAACTGTCTGGATAAGTGGATGGGCACGCCGGTGCAGAACCGGACCGCCCTGCGCTGGGAGGGAGAAGAGGGAACTACCCGCACCCTCACCTATGACGACCTCTACCGTGAGGTCAACCGCATGGCTAACGCGCTGCGTGGCCTAGGCCTGAAAAAGGGTGACGCCATCGGCTTGTATATGCCCATGACACCGGAAATCGCCATCGCGCTCTTGGCCATCGTGAAGATCGGCGGGGTGGTGCTGCCCCTCTTCTCCGGCTATGGAGCCTCGGCCGTGGCCACACGCCTGGCCGATGCCGACGCCCGGGCCCTCTTCACCGCCGACGGCTTCTTCCGCCGGGGCAAGGTCGTCCCCATGAAGGCTGTAGCCGATGAGGCTCTGGCGCAGGTACCTTCAGTCGAGCAGGTCATCGTCCTGAAACGGGCCAAGAATGAGCCGCCCTGGAACGCCGAGCGTGACCACTGGTGGCACGAGGTGATGGCCGGACAGCCGATAGAGGCTCCCACCGAAGAGACCGATGCCGAAGATCTCCTCATGATCATCTACACCTCGGGGACCACCGGCCGTCCCAAGGGAGCCGTCCACACCCATTGCGGCTTCCCCATCAAGTCAGCCCAGGATATGGCCCACGGCCTGGACGTCCAGGAGTTCGATACCCTCTACTGGGTGACCGATATGGGCTGGATGATGGGCCCCTGGGAGGTCTTCGGGACGATGATTTTGGGGGCCACGATGATGCTCTATGATGGCGCTCCCGACTACCCCGCCCCCGACCGGCTGTGGGACCTGGTCGAGCGCCACGGCATCACCATCCTAGGCATCTCCCCCACCCTGGTGCGGGCGCTGATGACCTATGGCGATGAGTTGGTGCGCAAGCACGACCTCTCGTTGCTACGCATCCTCGGCTCCACAGGGGAGCCTTGGAACCCCGAACCGTGGCTCTGGTTCTTTAACACCGTAGGCGGAGGGCGTCTGCCCATCGTCAACTACTCCGGCGGGACCGAGGTCTCCGGCGGCATCGTAATAGGCAACCTACTCCTCCCCCTCAAACCATGTGCCTTCTCCGGCCCAGTGGCGGGCATGGCCGCCGATGTGGTGGACGACGAAGGGCATTCAGTGCGCGGTCAGGTGGGCGAACTCGTAGTCCGCCAGCCCTGGATAGGGATGACCCGCGGCTTCTGGAAAGACCCCGACCGCTACATCGACTCCTACTGGTCGCGCTTCCCCAATGTCTGGGTACATGGCGACTGGGCCGCCATAGATGAGGACAGCCTCTGGTACATCCTCGGCCGTTCAGACGATGTCATCAAGGTGGCCGGCAAGCGGCTGGGGCCCGCTGAGGTTGAGTCGGCTCTGGTGGGACACCCCACCGTCTCTGAGGCGGCGGCCATCGGCGTCCCCGACCCGGTGAAAGGGCAAGAGGTAGTCGCCTTTTGCGTCTTGCAGCCAAGCCAGAAACCAAGCGATGCCTTACGCGACGAATTGAAAGAGTGCGTGGTGACTGCATTAGGCAAACCCTTCAAGCCCCGGGAGGTGAAGTTCGTGGGCGCTTTGCCCATAACCCGCAACGCCAAGGTGATGCGCCGGGTAATCCGCGCCGCCTATCTGGGGGAAGACCCCGGCGACCTCTCGTCTTTGGAAAACCCCCAAGCGTTGGAGGGGATAAAGCGGGCGATGTGAGAAAACTATTTCACTTGGCCTACTGACCGTTAAGTGGGGCCGTCCTGACAGTTGACGAAGATCGAGAACCACCAAAGAGATTATGTCATTTGGCAGAATAGGGCAGTCAGGTTCTATCTAGCAGCCCGTCTTCTTGCTCTCAATCAATTGTGGCCTGCAACTGTTTTCTGCGCCCAACAGGCACTTGAGGACCTACTTAAGGCGACTCTCATATTTCACGACAAGAGTTTTAATCCAAAGCACGCTGGGCATAAACTCACAAAAATGCTACGCACCCTGAAGAACAAAGTGCCGAATTCCCAAAGCGTCGATGTGCCTCAATACTTCTATCATGACAACAGATTTCGACTGGTGACTCGATACCCTGTGGGACACGAAATGGTTGGCATTCCCTCTTCCCTCTTAGATGACTTAGACAAAAGTTTTGGGATCTGCTAGTCCTCGTCGACTTCCAGTTCAATACGCAGCTCAAGAGTATTATTCGTAGCGGAAAACACTTGGAAGTGCTCGAGAGGGACAATAAACAACTAGCCAGACTACTGGATTTTCTTAGTAGTCATTGAAGCCCGCACTTCCTACCGCACGCTGGCCAGTACTCACCAAGATTCAATCGAGGAGGTCCAAAGATGGACTTTGAACTCACCGAAGAGCAAAAGATGATCCGCGATATGGTCCGCGATTTCGCCGAGAACGAGATCGCCCCCATCGCCACGGAGATAGATGAGATGGGGAGGTTCCCAGAGGAGATGGTAAAGAAGATGGCCGAACTTGGCCTCATGGGCCTCCCCTGGCCTGAGGAGTACGGCGGGGGTGGGGCGGACAACGTCTCCTACACCCTGGCCACCGAGGAGATCTCCCGCGCCTCTGGCTCCCTGGGCATCGCCTACGCCGCCCATATATCCCTCTGCAGTTCCCCCATCTACCTCTTCGGGAACGAGGAACAGAAGAGGAAATACCTCGTCCCTCTGGCTAGGGGGGACTGGCTGGGAGCCTTGGGCCTCACCGAACCGGAGGCCGGCTCCGACGCCGGCGCCATCAAGACCACCGCCCTCCTCGACGGGGACGAATGGGTCATCAACGGCACCAAGCGGTTCATAACCAACGGCTCCATCGCCGATGTGCTGGTCATCGCCGCCAAGACAGACCCCGAAAAGGGGACCCGGGGCATCTCCAGTTTCATCGTGGAGAAGGGCACCCCCGGCTTCATCCCCACTAAAGACGAAGAGAAGATGGGGCTCAAAGCCTCCATCACTTCCGAATTACTTTTCGAGGATTCTCGAGTGCCCCAGGAGAACCTCTTGGGGAAGCCAGGCGAGGGGTTCAAGCAGATGCTCACCATTCTAGACGGGGGACGCATCAGCATCGGAGCCATGGCCTTGGGACTAGGGAGAGCGGCCCTAGAGGCCTCCATCGCCTACGCCAAAGAGCGACATCAGTTCGGCCGCCCCATCGCCGAGTTCCAGGCCATCCAGTGGATGGTCGCCGACGGGGCCACGGAACTGGACGCCGCCCGCCTCCTCCTCTACCAGGCCGCCTATCTAGAGGACCAAGGTAAGCGCTTCACCAAAGAGGCGGCTATGGCCAAACTCTTCGCTTCCGAGGCCGCCGAGCGGGCCTGCTTCAACGCCATCCAGATCCATGGCGGCTACGGCTACAGCCGAGAGTACCCCGTAGAGCGGTTCTATCGTGATAACCGCCTCACCACCATCGGCGAGGGGACCTCGGAGATCCAAAGGCTGGTCATCGCCCGCCAGGTGCTCGAATTGGGCAAGGGGCTCTAGTTGGTCACCCGGCGGGAGATCGTAGGGAGCGTACTATTCATCGCTCTCCTGATGGGCGGGCTCCTGCTCCTGGTGGGCCTGGCTGGCGCCTTCTTGCAACTTCCCCCTTTGAGCATCACTCTCCTTGTGTCCGCTTTCGAGGCCGTGCTTCTCCTTCCCCCTTGGTTAATAATCATAAGAGGCCATCGTGGGAGTTGGGCTCACCTCGGTTTCCGCGGCTTCCACCCCGGATATCTGCTCCTGGCCGGTGGCTTGCTCTTCGCCTCCTTTGTCATCAACCTCCTCTGGTCTCTCCTCCTGGCTCCCTTCGGCTTGGAGACCCAACCCCAGGTCCTGCCTATCTTCGGCGGGGGGCTACAGGGGCTTATTCTGGCTTTGGTCGCTGGAAGCCTAATCGCTCCCTTGGCTGAGGAGACCTTCTTCCGCGGCTTCCTCTTCGCCAATCTCAGAGAACACCAGGGCCCCTTAAGGGCCATGGTCACAACCGCTCTTCTTTTCGCCCTCTTTCACTTCACTCCCACGGCTTTTGTGCCCCTCTTCTTCCTGGGCTGCTTTCTGGCCCTCCTCTACCACCTCTCAGACTCCCTTCTGCCCAGCATCCTCCTTCATGCCACCATGAACACCCTAGCCTTCACCCTCTCTTATCTGGTGGAAAGGCTCGGCCCCTTGGCCTAGATCGAGGTGCGCATCAAGTCTCTAGGGAGCACCCTGAACACGCTCGCCAGATCATCGCTGGCCCCCCTCCACCAAAGAAGTTTCCCAGAAACCGCCCTCGGTCTTCTCAGACAGCCTTCCTTACTCTCCTCTTGCTTCTGAACCTACCTCCCAACCCCTCCCTTGAGAATACCATCTAATTATGGTAAAATAAGTTAAGGGCGACGGTTCGCCCCTTTCGGTGTGAAGGAGGAGCCCGGGGATGCATGAGTCGGAAAAGTGGGTCATCGACGAGATCGAACGGATGCACTCCGAGATCAACCGCATGATCCGGGAGATCGTCTCTCCAGAGCAATGGACCGCCATGCAGCAACACAAGGGGTTCCGACCACCCACCGACGTTTATGAGACGGGCGCTCATGCCGTGGTTCGAGTGGAGATCGCCGGCGTGAAGACGAGTGACTTAGAGATCTCTTTCGCCAATCGAGTTCTAACCGTTGTGGGACAGAGACGCGATCCAGCGGAGAAACTGGCTTACCAGCAGATGGAGATCCGATACGGTGACTTCCGAACCGATGTGCTCATACCCTGGCCGGTGAACGAGGAGGAGATAGAGGCTACCTATGAAGACGGTTTTCTGGTCATCTTCCTGCCGAAGAAGAAAAGGGTGCATAAGGTGCCCATCTCCGCAGAGTTGGAGGAGGCTTGATGGTTTTGGAGAGCAGTGAAAGGGAGAGGAAATCGCCAGAGCCTGTCCCCTGGCCCAAGTCGCCTGCCCCCCTGGAGTGCCATGTTCCAGGGCAGGCAAGGCGTGCCAGGCCGGGGTACCAGGACGGGCTGGCACGCCCTGTCCCGAAGCCGACAGGGTCTTCCTTACAGGATCCCGAGGGAAGGGATAACAGGCCAGGGGAGTCAGACGAGAAGGAACCGACCATCCCTTCAAAGGTAACCGCTCCCACCCTGAAGATGCCATCTCCGGACCAAGATAGGGAACTACCCGCCATCCCCGCTGAGTTGCCCATTTTGGCCTTGCGGAAGACGGTGGTATACCCCCTAACCTGGATTCCCCTTAGCGTGGAGCGGCCAGAGTCGATCCAGTTGGTGGACCAGGCTGCCCTAGGCGACCGGGTCATCGGCCTGGTGACCATGAAGGTGGAGAAGCCCGACAAAGCCCTCCCGGAAGATCTCTACACCGTGGGCACAGTGGCGATGATCCATCGCCTCATCAAGACCCCCACGGGGAGCGTAGGACTCATCGTCCAAGGGGTAGAGCGGATCAGGATCAAGGAGTTCACCCAGAGAGAGCCTTATCTCAAGGCTCGGGTGGAGGCAGCCCCCGATAGAGAGGAGGAATCGCTAGAGGTAGAGGCGTTGTCCCGCAATACGATGGAACTCTTCCGCCGCCTCGTATCCCTCGTCTCCTACCTCCCTGACGAACTGACTGTGGCCATCCTCAACGCTGACGCCCCTCGGCAACTTGTCTATCTGGTGGCCAACGGTGTACGGATGGAGACGGAGGCCGCGCAACAGATCCTAGAGATCGACGACGTGGTTGAAAAGCTGCGAAAATTGAACTCCTTCTTGAGCCGCGAATTGGAGGTCTTGGAACTGGGAAAGAAGATCCAAACCGAGGCCCAGGAGGAGATGGAGAAGACGCAGCGGGAATATTTCTTGCGGCAGCAACTAAGGGCTATCCAGAAGGAACTGGGCGAGGTCGATGAGCAGGCCAAGGAGATCAACGAACTCCGGGAGAAGATCGAGGCCGCGGGGATGAGCGAGGAGGCCAAAAAAGAGGCCACGAGAGAACTGGATAGGCTCTCTAGCATGCCCCCCGCGGCAGCGGAGTATTCGGTTATCAAGACCTACCTCGATTGGCTGACCAGCCTGCCCTGGAAGAAGACCACAGAGGATAATCTGGATATCGAGCGTGCCCGCCAGATCCTGGACGAGGACCATTACGATCTAGAGGAGATAAAGGAGCGGATCCTAGAATATCTGGCTGTGCGCAAGTTGCATCTGGAGAGGGCCAAGGACAAAGAGGAGGAAGCGTTCAAGGGAGCGATCCTCAACTTCGTGGGGCCTCCGGGAACGGGGAAGACCTCCCTAGGCAGATCGATCGCTCGTGCCTTGGGAAGGAAGTTCGTGCGGATGTCCCTGGGAGGGATGCGAGATGAGGCGGAGATCCGGGGCCATCGCCGCACCTATGTCGGAGCCCTTCCCGGGCGAATCATACAATCTATCAGGAGGGCGGAGTCGAAGAACCCGGTCTTCATGCTCGACGAGGTGGACAAGATAGGGATGGACTTCCGGGGAGACCCAGCCTCGGCGCTCTTAGAGGTCCTCGATCCAGAGCAGAACCACACCTTCCGGGACCACTATCTAGATGTGGATTTCGACCTCTCCCAGGTGATGTTCATCACCACGGGCAACATCCTGGATACGGTCCCCCCTCCCCTCCTGGATCGCATGGAGACCCTTCACCTGGACGGCTACACTGAGGAGGAAAAGGTCAAGATCGCCCAGCAATACCTCATCCCCCGCCAGATAGAAGAGAACTCCCTCCTGGAGGAGGAGATAGGGTTTCAAGAGGAAGCACTTCATACTATCATTCGCGACTACACTCGCGAGGCGGGGCTGCGCAACCTGGAGCGGGAGATCGGAACTATATGCCGCAAGGTAGCCACTAAGATAGCCAGCGGCGAAGAAGGGAAAGTGGTAGTTACCAAGGAGAATATCTCCGAATTCTTGGGGAAGCCAAAGTTCTACAATGAACCCGCAGAGCGGACGGGGATCCCCGGAGTGGCCACCGGTATAGCCTGGACCCCTACCGGGGGCGACATCATGTTCATCGAGGCCACCAAGATGAAGGGGAAGGGTAACCTCATCTTAACCGGCAAGTTGGGAGAGGTGATGAAGGAGTCGGCCCAGGCAGCCCTCTCCTACGTGCGGAGCAAGGCTAAGGAACTGGGGATCGATGAGGATATCTTCTCCCAGAACGATATCCATATCCACTTCCCGGCGGGAGCCATCCCTAAGGATGGCCCCTCGGCGGGGGTCACTACCGCCACGGCTCTCGTCTCCCTCCTCACCGATAGGCCGGTGAGATCCAACGTCACCATGACCGGGGAGATAACCCTCCGCGGACGGGTCCTCCCCGTAGGGGGGATAAAACAGAAGGTCCTGGCTGCCAGCCGAGTAGGGCTGAACAGGGTGATCCTCCCTCGGCGCAACGAAGCCGATCTAGGGGAGTTGCCTCCACAGGTAAAAAGGGGTATCGATTTCGTCCTAGTGGAGACCGTCGACGAGGTGCTTGAAAACGCCCTGGAACACGAGGTCCTAGAGAAGGTAAAGACTGGGGGAAACAGATGACCATCCGAGTGGGTGTTCTAACCATAAGCGACTGGGGAGCCCAGGGGCGGCGGGAAGATGTGAGCGGGGTGACCATCAAAGAGATGGTCACCGAGAGGCTCGATGCCGAAGTGACCGAATACGAGATCGTGCCCGACGAGCAGGACGTGATCGAGACGATGCTCGTGGAGTGGGCCGATGTCTCAGGGGTGGACCTCATCCTCACCACCGGGGGCACCGGCTTCTCCCCTCGCGATGTGACCCCCGAGGCCACCCGGGCGGTCATCCAGCGCCAAGCCCCAGGCTTAACTGAAGCGATGCGTAGCCAAGGTTTGAAGAGCACGCCCCACGCCATGCTCTCCCGGGCCGTAGCCGGCATCAGGGGTGCCACCCTCATCGTGAACCTGCCAGGCAGCCCCAAAGCGGTACGGGAGAGCCTAGAGGTGATCCTCCCCGCCATACCCCACGGCCTCGAGATCCTGAGATGCGCCCCCCGGGGGGGCAACCACCATGAATATCAGGCCTAAACGCCCTTCGCAGGAGATCTGGGGGTGTGACAAAACGATCTCCGCGGCAGGGGTGTGCCTGGTTCGCCTTCGGCTGCGTGGCACTCCTTTTTATATTTTGCCTCTGCTTGGGTATCGGAGGAGTACCTTTAAGCCGTGGAGGAGGCCATGAAGTTTACACATCCACGAGCCTGTGATAAGGAGCCGACATGGGAAAATATCCACTCGTTTTGGCATGCGCAGAGCAACGACGAGTTACAGGTTACCTACACCTCGATTCGGTTCGAAGAGTAGCCCTCCTGGGTGCAGCGGCTCAGGACTGGTGGGGGGAGGAGAAAAGATGGCAGAAGAGTTAGACTTTATGCCAACCTAGAGGTAAGACCTGAGACGATACCAGAAGCTCGCTGACAGCGACACATCGCCTCTGGGCGGTTTCCCCTCTTGACTACTCCCTCCTCGCTGCCCAGAGGCCGAGAGATAAGAGAAGACTATGAGAAACCGCCACGGTTTCTAGAGGAGAAAATGGAAGAAGTTGAAGGAGGAGACAAACAAGAACATAGCAAAAAAACTTGGTTTAATTAATTAGGAGTCAGGTTTTTATGAAATCTCGAAAAAGAAAAGACCAAAAACTAAGAATTCTTTCTCTTGGGGGCTGGAGTGGTGTCCATCAAAATATGTTTGTTTATGAAAGCGATGATGATATTCTAGTTGTTGATTGTGGGATTGACTTTCCCGATGAAACTATGCCTGGAGTGGAGGTGATTGTTCCCGATGTCAGCTATCTTAGAGACAAGATCGATAAAATTCGAGGAGTTATTATTACCCATGGTCATGTTGATCATTTCGGGGCCCTGCCTTTCGTGTTGCCCAGAATTGGCAATCCCCCCGTTTATGCCACTAGACTAGTCAAAGGATTTATCCGGGCTAGGCTGGCCGAGTTTGCCATTTCTCGTCCAAAACTTCGCCTCATTGATCCCGATGATAAGTCTTTCAATTTGGGTCCTTTTGAAATTCTACCTTTCCGGGTTAATCACTCAGTTCCTGACAGCATCGGTCTTTGTCTAAACACCCCCGCTGGTAGGATTTTCCATGTCGCTGATTTCAAGTTTGACTTAACTCCGGTTGACGGGAGGGTTTTTCAAATAGCCAAGACGGCCAGACTGGCTTACCCAGAGGTTTTGGCTCTGGTTTCAGATTGCTTGGGAGCTACTACACCAGGTTTTAGCGGTTCCGAACGAGAGATTGAGAAAATTCTTAGTCAAATTATTCGTGAGGCAGAGGGACAAGTTTTTGTTACCACGGTTTCCTCTAACATCTCACGCTTTCAACAGGCTATTAGGGTTTCCTTGCAACACAACCGGAAGATCGTGATTCTAGGTCGTTCAGTAAAAGAGAAAATCGAGATTTCGCGAAACTTGGGTTATCTAAAGCTCAATCAAAGAAACGTTGTTTCTCCTCAAAAGGCAAGGAATCTCTCCCAGGACAAACTTACTTATCTGGTTGCCGGTAGCTACGGTCAGCCAAACTCTGCTCTTACTCGCTTGGCGCAGGGTACCTATCGCGATGCGAAACTGGAGGAGGGAGCGGTAGTAATCTTTTCTGCCGACCCTACTCCTCCTGGCGCTAGAGAAGCGGTTGACTTGGTGGTTGACAAGCTAACTCTGAAAGGGGCAAGGGTCCATTATTATGAAATCCAAGAAAATCTCCACGTTTCGGGCCATGGATCAGCGGGTGATATTCGCCTCCTTTTTGCCCTAGTCAAGC
>Ga0209979_1002271_pt1 | contig 18737 bp, 19 predicted proteins | sample AnhtaG_FD_183114 | JGI IMG/M metagenome (GOLD analysis project Ga0209979, IMG submission 183114) | Deep subsurface microbial communities from Anholt, Denmark to uncover new lineages of life (NeLLi) - Anholt_01485 metaG (SPAdes) (version 2) | ecosystem: Environmental > Aquatic > Marine > Oceanic...
GCGGAGCCGGCTACCTACTAATAGCTCTTGGGCTAACTGCTTAAGCTCATCAGCAGTAATGGCATCAATAACGGATATTACCTGGTCAACACTAAGAATGCGTCCGGTGAGAATCTCTTGTCCACCCATCCAACTGGCAACACTACGGCTATCCTCCATTCTTAGTAGTAAGCGTCCCTTGGCAAATTCCTTTGCCTTAGACAGTTCAGATTCGGGGATTACTTCCTTGAGCTGGGAAAGTTGCTCCAGGATAGCCTTGATGGCTACTAATAGGTTTTTGGGCTCTACTCCGGCATAAACAGTAATTGAGCCGGAGTCAAGGAAGTGCTCAACATAGCTATGAATGTTATAGGCGAGCCCTAGCTTATCACGAATCTCAGTAAATAAGCGACTGCTCATACCCTCGCCGAGGATAACATTAAGCAGGCCCAGGATGAAGCGTCTGGGGTCAAAGAGAGATAAGCCGGGTAGTGCCAGGCAGAGGTGGGCTTGCTCTGTATCTCTTGCCTCAGTAAGTAGTCGCCGAGCCTGTTGTTCCTTATAAGCCAAATATTCAGAACGGGGTTGCCGGTTAGTCCAGTTACCCAAGGCTTGGCTGACAGCAGTTACCATCGCCTGGTGCTGGATGTCGCCAGCAATAGTAATTACTGTGTTTTCAGGTGCATAGTGATTTGCCCGGTAGTCAAGCATTATGTCCCGGGTAATGGCAGTCACCGATTCCTTACTGCCAGCTATATCACGTCCCAGGGGATGATTGGTCCATAGAAGCTCATCAATGAGCATATTAACTCGCTGTATCGGGAAATCCTTACTCATATGAATCTCTTCAACGATGACCTGTCGCTCTCTTTCTATATCTACCGGGTCAAACTTGGAGTGAAGTAGCATATCTGCCAGCACATCCAAGGCGAGGGGGAAGTGGGGCTGAGCCGCCTTACACCAGTAAACGGTTAATTCCTTGTTGGTGCCCCCGTTAAGGATTCCACCCACACCTTCTATGGTTTCAGAAATTTCTCTGGATGTTGGTCGCTTTGGTGTGCCTTTAAAGAACAGATGCTCAATAAAATGGGAGACGCCTGCTTGGGATTCAGTCTCGTATCGGGAGCCGACCCCTATAAAAATGCAAACCGATACCGAGCGAGTATGAGGCATAGTGGCGGTGATAATTCGTAGTCCATTATCCAGGGTCGTCTTTTGATACAATAATTCACCTCTTTTTAGATATTCTAGCGGTATTCTTAATCAAGGTCAATTCAGTGGTAATATGGAGGCACTTTGACCCTCGGTTTAATATTCTTCCCCCTCATGATAAGAATACACATCTATATCATAGAGAGGGGGATAAAGGGGGGTACCAGTAAAATCGAAGATTCTTCTGGGTGCTTAAAGGGGGTGAGGGAGGAGCCACAGTTGCGGGAGAAAAAAGTGGAGGACATTTTGGAAGTGTCCTCCACTGACCGGTCTATTTTATCTCGAGCCCGACTCACTCACGGTGGTCACCACCGTATCAGGCCTCTCTTTTATGAGACTGACCTCCAACTCACTCTACCGAATCGAGTTCCCTCTACCCCGCCTTACGGCAGGGTATCTACTGTCCACCTGCCAAACTCCGAATATTGCATGCAACCTCATCATGCACCCCCTGAGTTAGATTCGGTTGCTACCAGGCGACCTTTTAAGTTTATTAAACCATAGTTTGCTTCAACTGTCAAGTTTTGCTTCTGGCATCATTAACACCCTTCGTCATTTTGTTCACCACCCTTAAAAGCCACGGCTAGCAGGGAGGTTTGACCTAAGGGTGTCTAAGAGGGGCGAAGCCCCTCTTTTTAATCTCCATCCCCCTCTCCTTCAAAGGAGAGGGGGATTAAGGGGGTGAGGTAGATAGTAAGTCATAAATTGACTTCACTGGTGGGCACTGGTAATATTGGGGAAATGATGCTTAAACTTCCACTTTTTCCATTAACCGCTGGGGTAAGTAACCAGGGTCACCTCATAATTGGTGGCTGTGATACTGTGGAGCTAGCCACTGAGTTTGACACACCACTACATCTCTTTGATGAATTTAGCTGGCGCAGTAAATGCACCGAGTTCAGAGAGGAGTTTGGTCAGCGCTATGTTGATACTATAGTTATTTATGCGGCTAAAGCCTTTATAAATCGGGCTCTGGCACTCGTCCTAAACGAGGAGGGGCTGGGGCTGGATGTAGTCTCTGGCGGAGAGCTTGGTATTGCCCAATCGGTTGGCTTTCCCCTAGATAGGGTCTATTTCCACGGTAACAATAAATCAGCCGAGGAAATCAGGCTAGCCTTGAAATGGCGCGTTGGTCGCATCGTGGTTGATAATTTTCACGAGCTTGCTATGCTAGATGAAATGGCTGATGAGCAAGGCTATATACCTGATATATTGCTGCGCCTGTCTCCAGGGGTAGAGCCTCATACTCACCAGTATATTGCTACCGGCGCTATTGATAGTAAGTTTGGCTTTCCGTTATCTAGTGGAGAAGAGGCGGTGGCTCAAGCTATGTCAGCACCCAGCCTGAACCTTATCGGTTTGCACTTCCACCTGGGCTCTCTTATCTTTGACGCTGAGCCGTATGAGGAGGCTATTGAGCTTATACTCGCCTTGGCTGCGGAAATGAAGCAGAAATATGGTTTTGAACTTAAGGAATTAAATGTTGGTGGTGGCTTTGCCATCCAGTATACCCTGGATTCTCCGGCTCCACCGGTATCTATCTATGCTGAGGTGATAACATCTAAGATTATTAGTAAATGCCTGGAGCTAAAGCTGATATTGCCGCGGCTTATCGTTGAGCCGGGAAGGGCAATAGTGGGACAGGCTGGGGTGGCACTATATAAGGTGGGGGCGGTAAAGGACATACCCGGTATCAGGTGTTATGTTTCGGTGGATGGCGGTATTGCCGATAATATCCGCCCTGCCCTTTATGGTGCTAAATATGAGGCAGTGGTGGCTAATAAGGTGTTGGAAAAGGAAGTAGGCAAGGTTACTATTGCTGGTAAGTTTTGCGAGTCTGGTGATATATTAGTTAAAGATATTAATCTGCCCCCGGTTTCAGCCGGTGATATTATAGCTATACCTAGTTGTGGTGCTTATTGCCTACCACTGGCAAGCAATTATAACGCCTCATTTAAGCCGGCTGTGGCTCTGGTCAAGGAAGGTAAGGTGCGTCTTATTCGGCGCCGGGAGACCTTTGACGACCTGACCAGGTGTGATTTAGTTTAGATGTGGCAAGTAGTTAGGCAACCCAGGGTTGTATCCTTACTCCAGCGTAGTCTGGAGAGAGGGATGGTGGCTCATGCCTATCTTTTGGTTGGTCCGCCTCATGTGGGTAAGATGACCGTGGCTCTGAATCTGGCGCAGGCATTGAACTGCGAGGCAGCTGAGCCTCCGTGTGGGGAGTGTGCTTCATGTCAAAAAATAGCTTTGGCTAATCACGCTGATGTCCAGATTATAGGTTTGACCCAAAATAGGGATTCAGCCGAGGCTAAGCCTCGGGTAGAGATTGGTATTGACCAGATTAGACAAATGCAGCACTCGGCTAGTTTGCCACCCTTTGAAGGCAGGTATAAGGTATTTATTATTGACCAGGCTGAGCGATTATCAACTGAAGCAGCTAATTGCCTGCTTAAAACTCTAGAAGAGCCTGTAGGGAAGATAATCTTTATCTTGCTGACTACTAATGACAGGCTCCTGCCGGCCACTGTGGTTTCCCGTTGCCAGCGGCTAGAGTTATCCCCTATGGCGGCTACTGAGGTAGAGGCTGCCCTTAATAGCGGCTGGGGCATTGAGCCACAAAAAGCTAAGCTTCTGGCTAGGCTTTGCCACGGCTGCCTGGGTTGGGCAGTATCGGCTGCCCTTGATGATGATTTGCTCAAGCTTCGTGCCAAGAGGATAGATAGATTACTTGATATTACTGAGGCTGATTATGAGGAGCGTTTTGCTTATGCTGCTCAGTTGGCGGCTCAGTTTAGCCAAAATAGGGTGTTAGTTCAGGAGGAACTAGATTTGTGGCTTGACTGGTGGCGTGACCTGCTATTAGTTAAGGTAGGGTGCAGTGATATTATTACTAATGTTGACCTTGAAGCCAGGCTGATTGAGGTGGCTAGGAGTTATAGTCTGGCTCAGATAAAGGCTGTTATTGGTAGACTTCAGGCGGCTGGAGAGCAGCTTAGACAGAATGCCAATCCGCGGCTGGTGCTGGAGGTGTTAATGCTTGATATACCTAGGAGGTGTATTTTAGTAAACTATGGCTGAGATTGTTGGCATACGTTTCAAACGAGCCGGTAAAGTATATTACTTTGACCCGGCAGGTATTGACCTTGAGGCAAATGACTATGTAGTAGTCAAGACAAGTCGTGGTCTGGAGCTGGGGCGAGTAGTTATTTCCCCCAAGCAGGTATTAGCTAGCGAGGTGACCACGCCGTTGAAGCCGATATTGCGCAAGGCAGAGGCTGAGGATGTTAAACGTGCCCAGGAATTTGAGAGTAAGGAACAGGAGGCTTTAGCTGAGTGTGGTAAGCTGATTGCCAAACTAGGTCTGCCAATGAAACTACTATCTGCTGAATATAATCTTGATGGCAACCGTCTTACCTTTCTGTTTAGTGCCGGCGAGAGGGTTGATTTCCGTGAGCTGGTTCGGGAATTAACTAACCGTTTTAAGGTACGGGTGGAACTAAGGCAAGTGGGACCAAGGGATGAAGCCAAGCTGATAGGCGGCTTTGGTAGGTGTGGTCGTCCTCTATGTTGCATGAGTTTCTTAAGCGAGTTTGCCCCAGTTTCTATTCGAATGGCCAAGGAGCAAGATTTACCCCTAAACCCGATGAAGATATCAGGTGTTTGTGGTAGGCTACTATGTTGCTTAGTCTATGAGTGTGAGCTATACCACGCTATGAAGGGGAAATTGCCCAAAGAGGGTCAGCGAGTATCTACACCTATGGGGGAAGCTAGGGTAGTCGGGGGTAACCTATTGAAGGAAACGGTAATAGTTGAGCTGGAGAGTGGGGCGACTGTGGAATTGCCTCTCAGTGAGGTTTCTACTATAAACCACTGAAAAACGTTTTCATTGTGGGAGATATTTTTGCCATTCATTCTGGGTTTGTAGGTAGTGGTAGGGGATGTAGAAAGGCATGCTCCCTCGTGGGGGATTAGGTTGACAGATTAATCGCATCTTGGCTTCTTCAGGGGTTCTGCCCGCCTTACGCCGATTACAGAGTATGCAGGCACTAACCACATTTTCCCAGCTATGTTCGCCGCCTTGATATCGGGGAATAACATGGTCTAAGGTAAGTTGCCTAGTTTCCTTGCCACAATACTGGCAGGTATATTGGTCGCGGTTAAAAACCTCAAGGCGAGTTAGCTTCCTCTCAGGTCGGGGACGCTTAATCATATAAGCCAGTCGGATTACTGAAGGGAGGAGGAAAATATCATTGGCTGAGCGGATAAATCCTGAACCATTCTCTAACATGTCAGCCTTACCTCGATAGAGTAACACTATTGCTCGCCGGGCTCGACATATATTAAGCGGCTCATAGTTCTGATTTAGCACTAGGACGGGAAGATTTATCATATCTAAGGCTTCTCTCTATACGAAAACTTATCTATTCTACTAAAAAACATTTGGCTATGCAAGTTTAGGGAAAAAGTGTTTATCTCTCACTTTGATTTCTTCCTCGGTCTCAGGTCAATGCCACATTGCGCAGCTAAGTCTTGGATAACCAGCTTTACAGTCTTTGCTTTAGCCTTGATATCTGAATCATCAACCTGATTGTTAATTAGAATCTCTCTTGCCTCATCTACTGCCTTGCTGACTAAATTGGGGGGCATTAGGGTGCAGGCAAGGCAGTAAAAGCTCATTGACCGACCCTCATTGTAGTTCGTCAGTAGTTCTTCCACCAGCAAGCGCCTTTCCCTTTGCTCTTCAAGCCAGACCTCAAGTCCAACCCGTTTGATTCTTTTCAAGTTCTCCTGGGCGACTCCGCTCTCTTGATCTGTTGCCCAAAATATTCTGAGGTATCTTTCACAGGGAAAGTTCTCGCACTCAATACAGGTAACAAGCCCCCGCTTCATGACACAGCATCTATAAGTGCTGCACCATGAATGTTGCTCCCCCAGCCGACAGCCCATGCATCTGCTTGGCGCTTTCGATTGGTATTTGGTGCACAGACCACAGAATATCCCACAACAACCAATCAGATTTCTCTCTTCCTCAACTGGGTTCATGACGATAGTCTTAGCTCCAGCGCTCTTTTCTGGTACGGCGAGATATTTTCTTTGGGCTAGACCGTAAATCAGTCCGGTAGTCAGGAGCAATGATATTCCATACCACGCTGAGTTTGGGGTCGCTCAATCTGGAACTGATGGGGTTTTCAATTTCATCTAGTGCACAGCGGGTGGTAATTACTGTCGCCAGCCGGGCATTATAGCGATGGTTGATAACTTGGTAAAGCTTTTCCTGTGCCCAAGGTGTGGTTGACTGCTCACCAAAGTCATCCAGGATAAGCAGTGGGCTATTCTTTACCGATTCAAAGAGTTGGTCATAGGATACCTTGCTCTCAGGGCTGAAGGTAGAGCGTAGATGGTCAAGGAAATCAGGTACTACTACGAACAAGGTTGGCTTGCCAGCTTGAAGGCGATGATTAGCAATAGCCGCTGCTAGATGGGTTTTACCACAGCCGGTATCCCCTACTAATATCAGCCAGCCATCGGGTGATTGAGCAAAGCCAAAGGCTAAGCGGTAGGCTTGCTCCAAGTTCTGGCGTTGTTCTGGCAACAGATTAACCCGCCTCCAGTCAAAATTATTAAAGTTCATACTCTTTAGTAGCTCTAAGTTGAGACTGCCAGTATAGTCCAGTAAGGAGGGTTGTTTTTCCTCAACCACATATATCTGGCATAGTTTAGGGTCGTTTAGGCGGGTGCGTATTCTTTCTTCTAGCTGCTCAATAGGAATGCTAGTAGTAATCACGGTAGGCAGTTCACCGTTAAAGCGATGATTTAGCAATTGGTCTAGTTTTTCTTTAGCCCATGGTGTGCTGCTTTGAGCCCCTAAATCGTCTAAAATTAATAGTGGGGCGTTGCGCACCCGGTCAAAGAACTCGTCATAGGGCATTTCACTAGAGGGGCTGAAGGCAGAGCGCAGATGGTCTAAAAGGTCAGGGATGGTGATAAAGAAAATAGGGTAACCATGACTTAAGCGCTCATTAGCGATAGCTGCCGCCAGGTGTGTCTTACCACAGCCACTGGGACCAACTAGGATTAACCACCCTTTGGGTTCAGTGGCAAATACCTTCGTCGCCTCATAAGCACGGTTAAATTGCTCCTTGCTGGCAGGATTCCCACTCCTCCCCTGGGGGAGTAGGTTATCAAAGGTGAGGTGAGTCAACGACCCGAGGTTGCTATATCGCTGTAAGCGGGCTTGTCGCTCTTTATCTAATTCCTGTTGGGTGCAGCGGCAGGCAATAACTCGGCTGAAATCTGGTTTGCCTGAGGCTAGAAGAGGATGAACAAATCCCGTCCCTTTACAGATAGGACAGCTTGAGCTTGATGAGGCGTCTTCTGGTTCTTCAGCGCCTGACCATGTGCCCGTATTTGCCCTTGATATATTTATCCGGGCTTGTCTTCTGCGTAGAATCTCTCCTATATGTTCCATTACTCCGACCTTCTGATGACCAGCGCTCTAGAATTGCTGAAATATAGCTCCATTTGCGTTTACCGTGGTTAACTGCCTCTTTGATAGCATCTTTAATCCAAGTTACGGGATAGAGTTTCTCTGCCTCACGCAGCTCATCGGCAATCATGGGGGTTAGCATACCGATGTTCTCTTCGTAAAGGGTGAAGATATCAGGCTGCTCTTCAGGCTCAACATAGGTTTGTCCCCCGGCTTTCGTCCCGGGGAGGTGAAGTTCACCATTTTGAATCTTAGTCACAATCTGTCTATCGTGTTCAGTATTGAGGAAGTAAAAGTCCTCTGCCACCCCATCTCTATCTAATACAATATGAAGGATAGTTCCCCGCCGTGTAGCCATCTCCAGGGCTGTATGCAGCACCTCGCCGGGTGGCTTTGCTGCCTGTCTGAGGCTGCTCATTAGGCTGGTATTACCTAAAAGCTCTCTATAGGTGATGAAACGGGGATAGCCCCTTTTTTGGTAAAGTGCCTCAAAAATGTGAAGGGTTAACTTTAGCTCAGTAATATTGCTGATTTGTGGCAATAATGTGCTGAACAAAAGATTGGGTAGGGGGGTAAACTGCATCTTGGCTGGGAAACCTTTAAACTGCTCCATAGTCAGCTTGCTCCTCTTTAGCTTAATATCCTCGGACATAGCTATCGGAATCTGAAGCGAAGTTTAAATGATTCATAATAAGCTTGGCTCTTCACGAGTAATATTGTCGAACTTAGCTAGGTTGTGCATAAAACGCAATTTTACTTGACCGGTAGGTCCATTGCGGTGCTTGGCAATTATGATATCAGCAATCTGGCGTGGATAGTCTTTATCAGGGTGCAGGTTTTGCCATTCCTCTACTGTATAGTAGTATTCATCTCGGTAGATAAATAGAACAACATCGGCATCCTGTTCAATGGTACCGCTTTCACGCAGGTCAGAGAGTTGGGGTATATGTAAAGCTCGCCACTCCACTGCCCGACTGAGCTGTGATACGGCTAGCACGGGCACATTAAGCTCACGAGCTAATGCCTTAAGAGAACGAGAGATAAAGCTAATCTCCTGAACCCGGCCTTCTCCTCTGCCATCTCCCTGCATCAGTTGCAGGTAGTCAACGATAATAAGGTTGATGCCACGCTCATAGTGGAGGCGGCGGGCTTTGCTTCGCATCTCTACTACTCGGAGTTGGGGGGAATCATCAATATAGATTGGTGCTTCAGAGAGGTGACCGGTAGCATCCATAATCCGTTTCTCCTCTTCTTCATTGGCAAGACCAAGACGAAGTCGCCTTGAATTGACCCCGGATTCACTAGCCAGCATGCGTAGCACCAGTGCCTCTCTTGCCATCTCCATGCTGAATAGAGCCACGCATGCCCCTTGCTCTACAGCAGCATTTCTGACGATACTAAGGGCTAGGCTTGTTTTACCCATACTGGGTCTGCCAGCAACAATAATCAGGTCAGAGCGCTGAAATCCGCCTAAGAATTCATCCAGACCAGTGAAATCAGATAGCACATAGGGGATTGGCTCGGCGTAGCCTTCTACTTCGGCACCGGGGGCAGGAGCAGTAGTTTCAAAGTATTTGTCTAGCACTTGGCGGATGTGGACGAAGTCTCGCGGGCTTTGCCCGTGACGGAGCCTGAATAGCACATCCTCAGCTCTACTAAGGCTGGCATCAACATCTGGGTCGGCTTGATAACCTATTGCCGCAATTTGATTAGCGGCAGTAATCAGGCGGCGCATTACTGATAGGCGATAAACAATTTTAGCATAGTGCTCAATATCAAGGGAGGTAGGGCAATTGGATATTAGGTGACTTAAATAGGCAGCACCGCCACACGCCTCTAGTTTTTGTTGTCGAGCCAACTCTTGAGCTACCGTAATCTGGTTTATCGCCTCATCGTGCTGGTAAAGCGATAGGCATGCTCCATATACCCATTGACTTTGTTCATGATAGAAGTCTTCCTGCTGAAGGAAGGTAGCAATTTTATAGATAGCGGCACCATCTATCAGCAGTGAACCGATAACTGCTTCCTCAGCATCAATATCATGCGGCGGCAATTTTTCGCCATACACTTTAGTCTGTTTCCTTTTCGGTAACAGTAACCTTAATTTTGGGTATTATATCCTTAGCCAATCTAATGGCTACCTCATAGTTACCAAGTTGACGGATAGGCTCAACTAACTCTACCTTCCTTTTGTCAATAACTAATCCAGCGCTGTTGTTTAGCTCGGAAGCAATATCGGCACTGGTGATTGAGCCAAACAAGCGGTCTTTGGCTCCAACTCGAGCTTTCAGGATAATCTCTTTGCCTTCTAGCTGCTGAGCTAGTCCAACTAGTTCAGCCCGGGTATCAGCTTGACTCTGGACTTTCATTTTGAGCTGTGTGCTGCTAGCTGGAGACCCAGCTAACAAGGCTAGCTTCTTGGGGATGAGAAAGTTCCTACCGTAGCCACTAGCTACTTCTTTTACCTCACCGGCTTTAGCCACATTGGGCACATCTTGCAGGAAAATAACCTTCATAGTTTTCCCTTTTTATAATTATACTTCATCTGGTGGTGAAGTGAAAGGTTATCAGGAAAGAAACTTTTCGGCATAGATGGCGGCGGTGGCGCCGTCACCGGCGGCAGTTATTGCTTGTCTGGCAGAGTCGTGGCATATATCACCAGCAGCAAAAATACCGGGTATTTCAGTCTCCATCTTGTCATTGGTAATAATATAACCAGTAGGGACCAAAGGCAAAATGCCCTTGAGATAGTCGGTGTTAGGCTTGAGCCCGATGGATATGAAGATTCCAGCCACATTCAGGGCAGATTTTTCTCCTGTTTTCACCTCATGGAGCTTGATTCTTTTAACCAAATCTTCGCCCTCAATTTTGTCAACCATGATATTCCACAAGAATTGTATTTTGGGTTCAGAGAAAGCTTTTTCCTGTAGAATGCGACTGGCGCGGAGCTGGTCACGGCGGTGTATCACGATTACCTGGGAGGCAAACTTAGCAAGATGAAGGGCTTCAGTAATAGCGGCATCGCCACCACCCACTACAGCTACTGGCACCTCTCTGAAGAAGGCGGCATCACAGGTAGCACAGTAGGAGACCCCTTTACCAGTAAACTTCTCTTCTCCAGGTATGCCTAATTGGCGCCGTTCTGAGCCGCTGGCTATAATCACTGCCTTAGCTATAAAGTTGCCTTCGGTCGTCTTTACCACTTTTTGCTCCTCTCGGAGCTCAATGCCAGTAGCCTCAGCGATAATAGTTTTTAGCCCATATTTTGTTGCCTGCTGGTGCATTAACTGACCCAGCTCAAAGCCGCTAATGCCTTCAGGAAAACCGGGGTAATTATCTACCCGCTCGGCATTTACTATCTGACCACCGACCAGCCCCTTTTCTACCAGCAAGCTATTTAGCCTGGCTCTTGAGGTGTAAAGTCCGGCGGTAAGTCCAGCCGGACCTCCGCCAATAATAACTACTTCAAAATTTGGATTATTTATTAACCCACCCCCTTTATTTTACCCCAAAAATCTTGATTTTTGGGGACCCCTTTATTCCCCCTCCCTTATAAAGGGAGGGGGAATAGGTTTTTGCAACAGAGGCGAAGCCTCTCCTTTATACTTGATAAACGACCTCACCTAATTATGGTTTAATTTCTATCTCGGCATCGATAGCATCTAGTAAGAGGCGAATATCAAATTGCCCTGAAATTCTAGGCTCACCATTAATAACCAGTAGCGGTAAGGGCAATTTGATATTCCTGACTTGTTGCTTCAATTCTGAGGTATAGTGATTAGTTACAGGTTTAGCCAGGTCAAGGTAGTCTAATTGTATTTTGCCCCCGAACCTGTCTCTAATTCGCTGGCTAGCTAGGGCAATGACTTCTGGTGAAGACCAATCTACCCCGCAGTGAGCATGGCACTTCTCCACCTTACTATCATCTACGATGGTAATTTGAATAGCGTGCTTATTCAAGGGTAGCGTCTAACTTTCGCTTTAGCTCTGCCTTGGGCTTATAGCCAACTATCTGTGAGAAGGGCTGTCCCTTTTTGAAGATAATGAGATTGGGAATCGCCATTATGCCATATTTGGCAGCAGCCCTTTGGTCCTGGTCAACATTCAACTTAGCAATGGTTATCCTACCGCTATACTCTTCAGCCAGTTCTTCTAGCACAGGGGCAGTCATAAGGCAAGGTCGACACCAGGGTGCCCAGAAATCCACCAGCACTGGCGTCTCTGCCTGTAGTACAATTTCATCGAAGTTGCTGTCATTTATTGTAATCGGTTTATTCATAGCTCTCCTCCTTGATTATCTGTGAGATACCTCGCTCTACTATCTGTTTGGCTAAACCAATGGCATTTTTGATAGCCCTAGCTTGACTACGTCCGTGTGCCATAATGATATTTCCATTTACCCCCAGCAGACATGACCCGCCATATTCTCTGTAGTCCATTCTTTTTACCAAGGAACCTAAGCCTACATCATAGAGCAAGGCGCGTCCATGAAGGTGATAGGCTCTGGAAATAAGCTGCCCTACTTGTCGCACATTTATTAAGATGTCGCCTAAACCTTCAAGAGTCTTGATTACTATATTTCCGGTGAAGCCATCGGTAACGACGATGTCTACGGTTCTTTCTGGTATGTCTTGTCCTTCTATATTGCCGACAAAGTTTAAACTGGTCTTTTTGAGAAGCTTATGGCTTTCCTGAGTTAAGCGGTTGCCCTTGGTTTCCTCTTCACCATTGCTGAGTAAGCCAATCCGTGGTGAGCTGATGCCGAGAATTTCTCTAGCGTAGATAGTGCCCAATTGAGCAAATTGAACCAAGAAACTTGGTCGGCAATCAGCATTAGCACCAGCATCAATAAGAAGAATGGGGGCAGCGGCGTTGATGTGAAGGAGACTGCCCAAGGCAGGGCGTTGGATACCCTTTGCTTTCCCTAGATTGAGAAGGGCGGTACCGACTACCGCTCCGCTATTGCCGGCGGAGACAAAGGCTGAAGCAGCACCATTCTTTACCATGTTAATACCAACTACTATTGAAGAATCTGGCTTATTGCGGATAGCCTTGAGCGGTGACTCACCAAGCTCAATAGTCTGGCTAGCCTCAACAATAGTGATGCCCGGTTTATTTAAATAGCGACCTGCCAGCACATGGAGTATGGATTTCTTGCCTACCAAAGCAATATCTACCTTGTATTCTTGGGCTGCTTTTATGGCTCCCTTAACTATTTCGTGGGGAGCATATTCTCCACCAGCGGCATCAATAGCAATTATCATCTACTTCCTCGGTTAAAGTTTTTAACTGCTGGGGCTCCTCTCCCACAGGTCACATCGACCTCCCCAACGGGCAAGAACCTGACCATCAAGCGAAAGTTGGGCTATCTCACATAGGTTAGGACAGGATTTGCATTGAAATGAGGAGGTGTGATACTTTACTTCACTTACGCCAAATCCCTTGAACTTGCTTCCATTGTTGTTATTTAGCATCTCTTCGTGCACCAGTAAGGCGGCTCCGATTGCCCCCATAATCTCATGGTGGGGTGGAACAATAATTTCGGTATTAAGCTCTTCTTGAAGCGCCTTCACTATAGCCTGGTTAAAGGCAACCCCGCCCTGAAATACTACCGGCGATTTAATATCCTTGCCTAAGCCAACATTATTAAGGTAGTTGCGCACTAGTGCTTGGCACAGTCCATAGAGAATATCCTCAGTCCGATGCCCCATTTGTTGTTTATGAATCATGTCTGATTCAGCAAAAACGGTGCATCGCCCAGCAATGCGCACCGAGGTATCACTAGCCAATGCCCGTCGGCTGAACTCCTCAATGCTCATATTAAGGCGCAATGCTTGATGGTCAAGGAAACTACCGGTGCCGGCAGCACATACCGTGTTCATACCGAAGTCAATTACTACCCCGTCTCTAATTATGATAATTTTACTGTCCTGTCCCCCGATTTCAATAATGGTTTGTGCTTCAGGCAGATATTGTAGCGTAGCCACAGCATGGCTAGTAATCTCATTCTTAACCAAATCAGCACCAACGATAACTCCGGACAGATAGCGGGCGCTACCGGTGGTAGCCACACCACAAATGTCAATATCTTCAAACAATTGCTGTTTGACTTGCTTTAGCCCTTGCTGCACCATTTCAATGGGCTTGCCTTTGGTCAACAGGTAAAGGTCAGTAACAAGCTCATCATTTTCATCCAGCACCGCCAATTTAGTAGTTACTGAGCCAACATCAATGCCCAAATAAGTTTCCATAAACTCTCCTCAGGCTGGCGCTCATTTATTATTGCGCTTTCTTCGTTTGCGTTCCAACAGGTCGACAAAAGCCTCCAGTCGGGTCAACATACCTGGTTTGGCTATTTGCTCATCACAAAGTATGGTTAATACCGGGATATTTTCTTTGGTTGATGGCATGATGTTTTGAGCTATTATTTCAGGCATACAGGTGAAAGGAGCCAGGTGTATCAGTCCATCATACTCCTTAGCGTGGAGCACCTTTTCCCCCACCGATTCCCAGCCATCGCCACCAATATCCCGCTTGAGGTAAGGTAGAGCCGCCTTGTGGATTCTGTCCTTCTCATTCACGCCCAGGGGATTGAGAAACAGGCTGAATTTAGTCCACTCTGAGATAAAGGTCGTCCGTCTTACCTCTACCCCCAGCTTGCCCAACTCGCTCTCCACATCTAGATTAGAGAATGGCTCCAGAACTACATAAAACTCCCCAGTAATGCCCACTATCAGTGGTTGAGCCTGATTATCCTTAGTTATCTGGTTGAGCTGGTCAATGTAGTCGGTTTGCACCTTCTTCAGGGTAGCATAATCGTCTGCCTTGTCAATAGCCTTAATTGCTTTGGCATATAGCTTATTTGCTGTCCCCTTTATCCGCTCTACGGGGCGCACCTTTTGAACTACCCGCTCTATTCTATCCAGGGCATTTAGTTTAGCCAGACCAAAGCGGAAGGCTGATATTATCTTAGACCAGGGGGCATAGTTTGACAAACGCTTAATTATTTTCAGTAAGCCGAATAGCTTCTGCTCAGAAACCCCTAACTCGACCATCTCACAATTATATCCCAGGTCACGAAGAATTTGTTCCTGTGTTTTAGCGTAGCAGCCCAAGCGACAAATGCCAGTACCGCCAGCCATAATCAGGGTATCTGCTCCTAACTCGGCAGCTTCAATCAGGTTACCGAGGAGCAGTTTGAATGGTATACAAAGCCCTTCAGGAGAATACCTGACCCCCAGCGATAGAGTGCGTTGGTTATTGACTGGTGGTATTACATAGTCAACATTAAGCCTCTCAAATAGAGCTTTAAGAGGTATATATAGGTTACCCATATGGGGTATGCCTACACGCATACTTTTACCTGTCTCCTCTTTTTTCTCTGTATCATATCTACAAAGGCTTCAAGGCGATTTATTATCCCTGCCTTCCCCGTATGTTCGTCATAAATGATATTAAGCACCGGGAGTCCATCTTTTATTGAAGGCATGATATTTCGAGCCGTGATTTCGGGCAGACACCCGAACGGTTCAAGGTGAATAAGTCCATCCCAATCTCCAGCGTGCAACACCTTCTCTCCCACTGATTGCCAGCCGTCCCCACCCACATGGCGGGAAAGATAGGGCATGGCTGCCTCGTGGCTTCTGTCCTTCTCCCGTAAACCAAGGGCATAAACCAAGGGGTTAAGCCTGACCCAATCTTGAACAAATAGAGAACGCCTTACCTCAACCCCAAGCTTTCCCAGCTCAATTTCTATGTCCATGTTAGCAAAAGGGTCAAGCACGACGAAGAACTCACCGATAACGCCAACATTTAACGGAGCCGGTGAAGTTATAGTGGGGAGGTTGTTAAGTTTTTGTAGATACGCTCGTTTGGCTTGGTTAAGCGCCTGATAGTCTGCGGCATTATTAATAGCACTAATGCCCTCCTTATAGAATCGGCTGGCTTCACCCTTTTCCTGCTCTACAGCTCGTATTTTGTGCACTAGTCGTTCAAGTTCATCCACCGCCTTCAGTTTGGCTATGCCAAAGCGGAAAGCTATTATTACTTTCCGTAGAGGAGCTTCGTTGGTAAGATATTTTATCATGTGCATTATACCACGACTCTGGGTTACCATGTGAAAGTCGTAGCCCAGCTCTCGTAAAATTGCCTCCTGAACCTTATGATAATAGCCAAAGCGGCAAGGAGCAGGCCCCCCTGGCATTACTACAGTGTCTGCCCCCAGCTCTAATGCCTCAATCATATTGCCTAGGGTGAGTTTGAAGGGGAGGCAAGCCATCTCTGGTGAGTACTTGACACCTAAGGAGAGGGTATGCTGACTGGTGGGCGGTGGAACAACAAGGTTAATGCCTAGCTGGTCAGCCATAGCCTTTACCGCTACATAAATATTGCCCATATGGGGTATGACTACACGCATACTTTTGCCTTACTCCTTTTCCTTCTATGTATCATATCAAGGAAGGCTTCTAGTCGGGTAACTATGCCAACTTCAGCAGTGTGCTCCTCCAGGGTAAGGCTCATAAAAGGAGTAGTCTTTAGCCTACTAGCTTGCCGACGCACCATATCCATCATAAGCGAATCAGGTCCGCAACCAAAGGTCATTATGCCAATAACACCGTCAGCTCCACCTTGTAAGTAGTGTTCTCCAGCTCCCACCACCTCTTCTTCGTATGTCCAGTGGGCGCTGCCCACTAATCTGACTGTGGCTAATTGAAGCTCCTCTGCGCTGAGCATCTCCGGGATTAATACCCTATTATGAGCCTGCTCAAGCCGGTGGATGAGGCGGTGATTTACATGTTCATCATAGAGAAGATAGGGGTGACCAATGACAGCAATAGTAGCTTGGGTTGAACTTAGGTAGCTGGAATTTGCTTCTGTCTCGGGTGTACCTGATATTCTTTCTATTGCCTGTGGCGGCGTTAAGTTATGGCTGGACATTAGCTGGCGGTAATTCAGGTGAGCTTGCCAGGCGGCTAGGCTGGCTTGCCTGACCTTAAATGGGTTCCAAGTAAAATGTCGTCCTAGTTGGTAAATGGCTTGATACAGGTTACGCTTCCCCTTATTAATATCAATATCTATGTCTAATATAGGGGGAGATTCGGGGATAACAGCTCGGGTCATATCAGGCAAGCCAAGAAACTTGGAGCAATTGTAAACTCTGCTTTTCACACTGCGAATGGCAGGGATAAAAATATAGTCACACTTTCCTACCAGGGAAAGAACATGACCTAAAAAGACCTTTACTGGCAAACAGGTATCAGCCACTACTCGCGACGAACCAGATGCCAGCATAACTTGAGTGGTTGGTGGTGAAACCACCACTTCTGCTCCCAATTCCTCAAAGAAGGTCTTCCACATAGGGTAGTATTCGTAATAGAGTAGAGCTCCGGGAATACCTATCCTAATCATTTATTTTGCTCAAACTCCTCTTTAACCTTGATAATTATTTCGGGATTGGCTACCAAGTCAACAACAGTCATAGCTAGAGCCTTGGCGGCATCAAGCAGCCCTTGAATACCTGCCTCTGAGGCGGCAGCCGAGGCAAACTGGGGAGAATGGGCTACTACTTCCACTGGGGCTATGGCTACAAAAGGGTGGATGCTGGGCACTAGCTGGCTGACATTACCCATATCGGTGCTACCAAAGGCTTTATTGGGGTCAAGGGCTTCTACCTTGCGTCCCAGAGATTGCATATTTTGAGTAAATAGTTGAGCTAGAGTTAGATTATTACGCAGGGGAGCATAGCGTATGTTTCCCCACCTATATTCCAGACGAGCACCACTAGCCGTGGCAGCTCCAATAAAGCAATTCAGAACCTTCTGTTTCAATTCATCAAGATAGTTATCATCCTCAGCACGCACCATAAAGCTTCCGGCACTGTGAGCCGGGACGATATTAGCCGCCTTTCCACCATCAGTAATAATACCGTGGATGCGGGCTTTATCCTTAATGTGCTGCCTGAGCGAATTAATGGCAACAAAGGAGTTTAGCATTGCTTCTAAGGCATTAATGCCAGTCTCTGGTCGAGATGCGGCATGAGCCGCCTTGCCAAAGAATTCGACCTCTAGCGCTAGGCAGGCAAGGGCTCGGGTGGTGGCAACATCACATACTCCCGGGTGCACCATCATAGCCACATCTACATTATCAAAGGCTCCCCTGTCAGCCATTATTGCCTTGCCCCCATATTGCTCCTCAGCTGGTGTGCCGATGACCAGGACATTGCCCCCGAACCGGTCAATAGCTAGCTTAGAAGCTACACCGGCGCCAACGGCACAGGCAGCTATTAGGTTGTGACCACAGGCGTGACCAAGATTAGGTAGGGCATCATACTCAGCCAGAATAACGATAGCCGGTTTCCCTTGCCCATAACTCCCCCTGAAAGCAGTCGGTAGCTCACAGATGCCCCTTTCTATAGAAAAGCCATTTTCCTCCAAGTACTGGGTTAACCAGGTAGCTGCCTTGACCTCCTGGAAAGCTAGTTCGGGGTTGGAGTGGATTTTTAGGCTTAGCTCACTGAGCTGGTGGTGGCGAGTGTCTATTTCACCTATGACTTGAGCCTTTAGTTTTTCTATATCCAAATTCTCCCCATTCTGAGGATAGCTTTCTAACTAGCGCTTATTATAGCTTAATGTAACTAGGATTGCTAGCTTTATACTCGTTCAATACCTTGGTGATACATTGTTTCCTTACCTTGTCATTGCGAGGAATGTCTTTGCGAATGTAATGAAGCAACCTAAAGTGCCGAAGCAATCTTGGAGGGAAGAAGCATTCATGAGATTGCTTCGCTTCGCTCGCAATGACACAAAAGAACTGTTACGGCTTCACCCGAACTTAAAGCCGAACATATACCACACTTTGAAGTGTCACTTATCTATCTGAACGAGAGAGGCTTTAACACTCCGTCCTCACCAGGAAGGTTGACTCTCCACCTGAAAATGATTAAACTAACAATAGAGGAGAGAAGATGCCGATTTATGAGTATGTTTGCTCCGATTGTAATTTAAAGTTTGAGCTGCTACGCCCGTTAAGTGAGGCTAGCCAGGGGGCTTCCTGTCCC
>Ga0209979_1002272_pt1 | contig 18736 bp, 17 predicted proteins | sample AnhtaG_FD_183114 | JGI IMG/M metagenome (GOLD analysis project Ga0209979, IMG submission 183114) | Deep subsurface microbial communities from Anholt, Denmark to uncover new lineages of life (NeLLi) - Anholt_01485 metaG (SPAdes) (version 2) | ecosystem: Environmental > Aquatic > Marine > Oceanic...
ATTCGTTTACTTCGATATAGTAGCTAACGCTTTCCTCTATCGGATGGTAAGGAGGCTGGTGGGCACGCTGCTGTTAGTGGGAACGGGAGAGCTATCGTCGGACGGGTTTGAGGAGATTCTCCAGTCTTGTGATCGAAGTAGGGCGGGCCAGGTTGCCCCAGCTCATGGGTTGTGTTTGATAAGGGTAAACTATTGACGGAGGACTCATAGGTGAAGACCTACACAGCTAAACCGGCGGACATAGAACGGGAGTGGTTCTTGGTGAATGCGGAGGGTAAGACGTTAGGGCGTCTGGCTTCGGAGATCGCCAAAATCTTACGAGGCAAGCACAAGCCTATCTACACTCCGCACCTCGATTGTGGCGACTACGTTATCGTGGTCAACGCCGAAAAAGTGCAGGTCACGGGACGGAAGCTGGACCAGAAGATGTATTATCGCCATTCGGGTTATCCTGGCGGACTCAAAAGCATCAGCTTGAGGAATCAATTGCAGAAGCATCCAGAGCGGGTGCTGGAGGCTGCAGTGCGAGGGATGCTGCCCAAGAACCGGCTGGGTCGGAAAATGTTTAAGAAGCTCAAGGTTTACGCGGGTGATTCCCATCGCCATCAAGCTCAGCAGCCTAAGTCGCTGGAATTGTGAGAGGAGAGGTAAATGGAACTGGTGTATTACGAGGGAGTAGGGCGACGCAAGACGGCTTCGGCTCGTGTGCGACTTTATCCTGGCGAGGGCAACATTATCGTTAACGACAAGCCGATGGAGGAGTACTTCTCGCGGGAGCGCGATGTGCTGCACTTGCTGGAGCCGCTAAAGGTCACAGATACCGTGGGCACATTTAATGTCTCGGTCAAGGTTCAGGGGGGTGGCGTATCTGGCCAATCGGGGGCTGTGCGCCATGGCATCGCTCGCGCTTTGTTGGCGGCCGATCCAAATCTGCGGCCGGTTTTGCGCAAGGGTGGCTTTCTGACCCGTGATGCACGCATGAAGGAAAGGAAGAAGCCTGGGCTCAAGCGCGCTCGCAAGGCGCCGCAGTACACCAAGCGGTAAAGTCCACTCGGAGGGGTGGGGTCGTTAGAGGCCCCGCCCCTTTTGTTTTTAGGGCGGTCAAGCCATTGACAATTTGAAGCATTATGATATAATCAGATTCGATTGGAAATCTCTAATGCCTCGGAGGACGATTAGGAGGATAGGTGAGGGCAACACCTTTCGCTGAACTGGCCAGCTTGGGCGAACAGTTGGAGAGAACTACCAGCCGCCTTGAGCTGGCCAGTTTGTTGGCGGAGTTCCTGCAGAAGCTAGACCCCGCAGAGATTCCAGCCGGGGTGCGCTTGACCATCGGCCAGGTCTTCCCCGAATGGGACGGGCGGGGCCTCAAGCTGAGCTGGAAGGCAGTGATGAGAGTAGTCGGGCGGGTTGGCGAGCCCCACGGCCGCCGACGGCTCGACTGAGGCTTCGACGGTGAGCTCAACCGAACCGCTCGCCGAAGTCCGCCAGGCTATCTTCGCTGAGGCGGAGGACATGGGGGAGGCGGTGCGGTTGCTCCTGGAGCGGGCCCGGCCTGAGCCGCCCCAGCCTCCGTCCCTCACCATCCTGGACGTATATCGACCCTTTGAAGAGATCGCTGCCGCGACAGGGCCAGGTTCGCGTAAGAGGAAAGAGGAGCTCTTGCGAGGTTTGCTGTTGCGAGGCACACCCGTGGAGGCCAAATACATCGTCAAGGATGTCCTCGCCGAGATGCGCCATGGGGTGGGTGAAGGGATCATGCTGGAGGCCATTGCCCAGGCGGCAAGGGTCCAACCTCAATTGGTCCGTCGGACCAACATGCTCTGGGGTGACCTGGGCGAGGCATCCCTGGTGGCTCTGACTGAGGGGGAGGCGGTATTGAAGCAGGCTACGGTGCGCCTCTTCCGCCCCCTCAAGCCCATGCCGGCCCAGACCGCCGAGGACCTTACCGAAGCCTTCGAGCGCTACGAGGGCAGGGTGGCCCTGGAACACAAGGTCGATGGAGCGCGGGTGCAGATGCACAAGCGGGGCGCTGAAGTCAAAATCTACTCCCGCCAGCTCTCCGATGTGACCGCGAGCCTGCCCGACGTGGTGGAAGAGATCAAGCGAGCGGGTCTGGCCGAGTGCCCCGCTTGGCTTCGATACGGCTCTCCGCTGCGCTACGAGCCTGCCCTTCGACGGGCTCAGGGCATCGCTCAGCCGGCGCTTCCGAGAAAACTGAATGATCCTGGAGTAGGAAGAAGATGGACTCTCGACCGATTATCGCTATCACCATGGGGGATGCGGCAGGGGTGGGGCCGGAAATCGTGCTCAAGGCCCTGTCTCTTGAAGAGATGTACGCCCTCTGCCGGCCTCTGGTCGTGGGAGATGCGGGTGTCCTGGCCCGGGCCAGGCAGATGCTGGGGCTCCGTGTGGACTTGCACCCCATCGCCGACGTGAGGGCTGCTCGCTTCGAGCCGGGAAACATTGACGTACTGAACCTGGCCAACATTGATCTCGCCAGGCTGAAGGTAGGGGAGGTTTGCCCCATGGCCGGCAAGGCGGCCGTGGAATATGTGCTCGAGGCGAGCCAGTTGGCCTTGTTTGGTGAGGTCCAGGGCATAGCCACTGCCCCTCTCAACAAAGAAGCCATGCAGTTGGGCGGCTACGATTACATCGGCCACACGGAGATCCTGGCCGACCTTACCGGAGCTTCGCGCTGCACAACTATGCTCATCACCGGTTCTTTGCGAGTGGTACACGTCACCCGACACCTCCCCCTGCGCCAGGTGGCCGACTCTATCACCAGGGAGCGGGTGCTGGAGACCATCCAGCTCGCCGCCGAGGGCCTGCGAGAGATGGGGATCGAAGAGCCAAGCCTGGGTGTGGCTGCCTTGAACCCCCACTGCGGGGAAGGTGGCCTTCTGGGCCGCGAGGAGATCGAAGAGATCGCACCAGCCGTGGAGGCGGCCCAGGCCATAGGGATTGACGCCAGGGGGCCGTACCCAGCCGATTCCATCTTCTTTCGAGCCATCGCTGGGGATTTTGACGCCGTGGTGGCTATGTACCACGACCAGGGGCACATCCCGGTGAAGGTCCACGGCTTCGAAAGGAGCGTGACGGTGACTCTGGGGCTGCCCATCGTGCGCACTTCGGTAGATCATGGAACGGCTTTCGACATCGCCTGGCAGGCTTCGTCCCGAGGCTCAGCCCGAGGGGGCCTGGCCAGCCCTCAGAGCCTCATTGAGGCCATCAAGTTGGCGGCCAGGATGGCGAGGAGGGCTGGGGTTCGATGATCTACCCAGGATATTTGCGCGAGGGCTTCGAGCCCTTTGACCCTATCGAGCTGGCTGAGTTGACAGAAGCAAAGGTCTCCCGAGGTTCCTCCCGCAAGTACACCGACTTCTACTGTGTCGGCGTCTACGGTGGCATCTCCACCGGCTACACCGTTGGCTGCTGCCTGAGGTGCATCTTCTGCTGGGTGGACTTCTCCCGCGATTTCCCAGACAAGTACGGCGATTTCTACTCTCCCGAAGAGGTTGCTCATCGCCTGGTCGCTAACGCCCAAAGGAAGCGCATATCCAAGCTGCGCATCTCTGGCGGGGAACCGATGCTCTGCAGAGAACATCTCCTCAGCGTGTTAGACCTGCTCCAGCGGCAGGGGTTCACCTTCATCCTTGAGACCGACGGTATCCCACCGGGCGATGACGATAGCTACGCTCAAGAGCTGGCCAGACATCCCGACATTTACGTGCGGGTCTCGTTGAAAGCAGGCACAGCGAAGGGGTTCCAGGAGAGGACAGGGGCTAAAGGGGAGTTCTGGAGACTCCCGTTTGAAGCTATCGAGAGCCTGATGCGGGCAGGCGTAACCTTTCATGTGGCAGCCATGACCGACGCTCGGCTGATGCCGCCTGAGGAGAGGAAAAGCTTGCTCCGTAAATTGAGACAGATAGGCTACGATGGCTACATGGAGGAGGAGATGTGTGACCCTTATCGCACATCGCTGGTCAGGCTGCAAGCAGCAGGGCGGGAGATCTTTTGATCCAATGCACTTGACAGAACTGACTATTTATAGTATTATTATCAGTACTGATTATGTGAGCGAAAAGCTAGCTTCACAAAAGGAGGTCAAGATGAAAAACGCATTAACCAAAGTTCTAATCGTAGTCTTGCTGATGTCCCAGCTCGTGGTGGGCATTGGCATGGCTGAGGCAGCGGAATCCTCATGTACCTATTACACCGTGCGCTGGGGCGACACTCTCTACTCCATCGCCCGCAGCCACGGCACCACGGTACAGGCCATCGCCGAGGCCAGCGGGATCTCCAACACCTCTCTTATCCGCGTCGGTCAGGTGTTGTGCATCCCCACCGGGCCAGCCCCGTCTCCCCCCTCCGGCCTCTACTACACAGTGCAGCGGGGCGATACCCTCTACTCCATCGCCCGGCGCTACGGCACTACGGTGCAGGCCATCGCTCAGGCGAACCAGATCTATAACCCCTCCCTGATTCACGCTGGCCAAGTTTTGTACATCCCCTCCTGGGGGCCGCCTCCCCCTGAGGGTGTCTACTACACCGTGCAGCGAGGTGACAGCCTGTACCGCATCGCCCTCCGCTACGGCACCTCTGTCTGGGCCATCGTCGTGGCCAACAACATCTCTAACCCGTCATTCATCTACGTGGGCCAGGTCCTGCTTATCCCAGGGCCGGGCCCTGCCCCGCCTGCGCCTACACCTACACCAGGGCCCACTCCCCCGCCACCCCCAACGCCAACTGGCTTTGGCTACGGGATTCAGGCCCAGATGATCGGTCAAGATCATGCTCAGATCGTCGACGCGGTCAAGAACGTGGGCTTTGGCTGGATCAAACACCAGATCGTCTGGAAGGACTTTGAGACCTCCAAGGGGAACATCGACTGGGGCCACATTGACTTTTTGGTCAACAGTTGCCACGATGCGGGCCTCAATGTCCTCCTCAGCGTGGTCAAGGCCCCGGCTTGGGCCCGGGGTGCTGATGCCGACCTGACCGTGGAGGGGCCACCGGGTGACCCTCAGGATTTGGCCGACTTCATGGGGGCTCTGGCCGAGCGCTACAAGGGCAAGGTTCAAGCCTACGAGGTCTGGAATGAGCAGAACCTGCACTATGAGTGGGGCAACGAAGCTCTGGATGCCAATCGCTACGTCCTGCTCTTGGCTGCGGCTTATCAGGCCATCAAGGCCAAGGACCCTGGTGCGATCGTTGTCAGCGGTGCCCTGACCCCTACCGGGGGCAACCCGCCCGTAGCCGTTGATGACCTCACCTACCTGGAGCGGATGTATCAGGCGGGCCTGAAGAATTACTGCGATGCTGTGGGAGTGCATCCCAGCGGCTACAACGTCCCTCCCGATGCCAATTGGCAGACGTGGAGCGATCCCACGGCTGTCTTCCGGGGCCCTTCTGACAACCATCATCATAGCTGGGTCTTCCGGGGCACCATGGAGGGCTCTCGCGACATCATGGTCAGGTACGGCGACAGCGGCAAGAGGCTTTGGCCCACGGAGTTCGGCTGGGCCTCGGTGGAGGGGTTGGGTGTGGAGCCCGTGCTGGGCTATGAGTACGCCGCCGACAACACGGAATTGGAGCAGGCCCAGTTCATCGTCAAGGCTTACGAGATGGGCAAGAGCTGGGGCTGGGTAGGGCCGATGTTCCTCTGGAACCTCAACTTCGGCCCTGTGGCCGGAGCCTCTGACGAGAAGGCCGCCTTCAGCATACTGTATCCCGATTGGACCCCTCGACAAGCCTACGCGGCCGTGCACGACATGCCCAAGTAGAACCAACCTCCCCGAAAGCTCCGCAGCTTTCGGGGAGGTAGCTCCGCTCAGGATGGAGAACGATGCGTCGAGACAAGTATCGTGAGCTGCTCTCGCGCCTGGACATCCTGGAGCATGACATCTCCTACGTGAAGACGAGGATCGCTGACCTGCACCGCACGATGGATCGGCGCTTAGATCGGGTGAACGAGCGTTTTTGATCGGATGAACGAGCGTTTCGACCAGATGTACGAGCGCATGACGACCATGATCCGCTCGACGGTGGCGACGCTGGCTCTTTGGGGCACGATCATACCATCCTGATGGCTATCGCTCAGTTCACTTGATTACAGGCAGCGTTGGCCTGTGCGTGCGCCTGCGCCCAGCGCCTGGGCCAGCCGCGTGGAATGAGGTATTGCACAGGGCGAGCCAACGAGGATAACATCATTCCAATATTCCAAGCGACTGCGGGCCCGACCCTTCGCCGGGCCAAGGAGCTAGGATGACCCCGGATCTCTAGGGAGCGATGGTGTAACCTGAGGGAGGTAGAAATGGCCGATAATATCTTTCGCTGTTATACGTATCAAGACCGTGGTGGCTACTATGCCGTGTGTCTCGACCTCGCCTTGATTGATAAGCGAGACACTCTTGAGGAAGCGGTCGCAGCTCTTGATGAGAACGTCATCGGCTATCTTGAAACCGGCCGCTCCAATGATTGGGAACAGGAGCTTGTCCCTCGCCCTGTTTCTCGTAGGGAATGGCTGCATTTCTACCGCTTATTCTTCCTCAATGCCATTTTGACCCTGTTGGGCAAGCGACTTGAAGGCTTCATGGCTTACGGCAGGAAGGAGATTGTTGACGTCTCAACTCAGGAGATGCGGCTGACTTATGCCTAGAAAGTATCCGCCGCTGACCTCGTGACGAGGTAGTTCGCATCCTCAGGGCCCGTGGTTTTGACTATGATCACTCCCGTGGTAGCCACGAATATTACAAGGGCATGATTAGAGGCGTCCCCCGCATGGTCACTGTGGATGTGCATTACAGGGAGTTCGACGCCAGGATGATCCGCTTCCTACTCGATCAATCTGGCCTCACCCGTGAGGAGTTCTACGGAAGCACCAAGCGAACTGCCAAGAAGGTCAACCTCCGAGCAAAGGAGTATCCCATCGCGCTCAAAGAATGAGGAGGTGCGCTGATGAAGAAGCCCCCTTTTCCCTTTCTGCCCTCTTCCTGGCTTTTTGCCCTTTCGCGATTCAGTTGAAGATTGACAGGGGGCCACATTGTGCTAGGATAGCTGTAGTTGGCAGGGCGCTGGAGCTCGGCCTTCACGAATTAGCCTGATACAGCAAACAACATTCCTGAACCCGACGCCAGCCAAGTCTGCACTCTTGCGTGCCCTGAGGCTGGCGTCTTGATCATACAGGGAGGTATAACTAATGGCCATTATCGAGAAGGAGATCAAACTGGTGGGCTCCAAGGGGGAGCACGAACTGACCGGCCTGTTCGACAGCGGGGCCACCTACTCCTGCATTGAGCGGGACTTAGCCGAGAAATTGGGGGCACTAGACCCCCTCCCCACTCCCATCTCTCTGGAGACGGCGGAGGCGGGGAGACCGGTGGAGGTGAGGGAAAGGGTGAGCCTGGACTTTCACCTGGATGGTTACCGCTTTTCAGATGAGTTCATGGTCATCCCTGGTCTCTCGAGCCAGATCATCATTGGTGCGGCCACGATGCAAAAGTGGCGCTTCAAGCTCGACTTCGAGGCGGATGAGGTGATCATTGATCCCCGGGTGACCAGGCTGCGGTTGCTGTGAGGCAACGGATGGGCAGCGGACTTCGTCGTGAGCTCAGTCGAACGATAAGCGGATGAGCTGGCGAGGGTCTCTATCCGCTTATCCGTTTGCTATCCGTTGATGCCCAGGCCGTGCTTTTGCGTGCCCTGAGGCTGGCGTTTTTTATACGCAGGTAACCAGGGTAAGCGTTAAGCCACCCTTGCGAAGGTTGCGGATAATCTTGACAATGGGCCGATGAATGATTGACGCGCTGGTGTACGAGTTGTATGGGCTGACGGAGGAGGAGATTGCGGTGGTGGAGGGGCAGAATCATTGAGGCACTGAGGGGAGTGATCACACTGAAAGGGCTTCAGTGATCTCAGAGGTTTCAGTGGGGTCAGTGGTTCAGCGGACGTGCGTAGATTGACACGCTTTGGCCCCTTGCCAAGAGAGCCGAGTTGTGGTATACTATGCCTGAAAAATTGAATACTGACCGGTAGAGGTGACCTGGACCGAAAGGCCAGGCTGAAAAGGGGAAGTCCGGCGTGAGTCCGGCGCTGTCCCGCAACTGTGAGGGGGAGTCTCTCCCAAGCCAGGATACCTGCCTCTCCGTGGTTCCAAGAGCCTTCGAGAGAAAGGGAGCGGGAAGACTATGAACAAAGTATGATGAACCATCCCCTTGTCGAAGCAGACAAGGGGATTTTCAGTTAAGCTGCTGGCAAATCGCCAAAGAGCATACCTATTGAGAACAAAGGGAGGTAGTACAGTGAAAACCTATAGATCGCTAGTTCTGCAGGGTCTGTTGGCCCTGTTGATCATCGCCCTGGTCGGATGCACAGGCGCTAAGGCGCCCGAGGCTTCGGAGTCGGCCGATGTCGCGGTGCCCAAGCCCGTCAGCGTGGTTGACGACGCTGGTCGCACTGTCGAGATCGCCAGGACCCCGCAGCGCTTTGTTTCCCTGGCCCCCTCTAACACCGAGATCCTCTTCGCCCTCGGCCTGGACGATAAAGTGGTCGGCGTGACCGACTTCTGCGACTATCCAGAGGAAGCCAAGGCCATCGAGAAGGTGGGAGGCATCGAGCCCAACCTGGAGAAGATCGTGGCCCTCAATCCCGACCTGGTGTTGGCCATCGGCGGTAGCCCCGCTCAGGTGGAGAAGGCCACCGAAATGGAGAAGCTGGGCCTCACGGTGCTTGTTTTGGAACCAGGGGACATCGAGGGCATAATGGCCAACATCGAGCTGGTGGGGAAGGCTGCGGGCGCTGAGAAAGAGGCCAGCGAGTTGGTGACCGAGATGCGGAAACGCTTCGACGACATCACTGCCAGGGTAAAAGGGGCGGAGAGCAGACCTAAGGTGTTTTTTGAGCTGGACGCGACCGATCCTTCCAAACCCTATACGCCGGGGCCTGGCTCCTTCATTGATGCTTTGATCAGCTTAGCCGGCGGCTCAAACGTCGGGGCCGGTGCCAAGATGCAGTGGGCCCAGCTCAGCACCGAGGAGATCATCGCCCAGGACGCGGAGGTCATCGTCCTCGGCGACGCCAACTACGGGGTAACCGCCGAGATGGTTAAAGAGCGGCCCGGTTGGTCGGTCATCACCGCCGTGAAGAACGCCGCCATCTATCCCATTGATGACGTTCTGGTTAGCCGTCCTGGGACGCGTATCATTGACGGCCTGGAGGCTCTGACGAGGATCATCCATCCAGAGCTGTTCGAATAATGAGTCCACCGAACAAACCACAGAGGCACAGAGGTCACGGAGGAATTGATAGGTAAAGCTTGAGGAAACTTGCTGAATCTCGGTGTTCTCCGTGGTTGGATTTCTTGCGGTGTTTCCCATTTGTTCAGGGGTGGAAGGCCAATCGCATTGGCCGTTGCCCTCAGGACGCTGAGACGCTTGGACGCTGAGAGGGCGTCTGAAAATCCATCGGGTTCTGTCATTGCGAGGAGCGAAGCGACGAAGCAATCCCCAAAACGTGGGGGAGGAGATTGCTTCGCCCCCTTCGGGGGCTCGCAATAACACTCCAATAGCACGATCAATGGCCTAACCCTGCCATTTTTCAGACACGCTCTGAGACACTGCAACGCTGAAGAAGGGATTGGTTTTGAAACGCTGTAATCCTATCGTCGTCATCCTCGTCCTTGCTGTCGCCTTGCTGGGTTGTGTAGTTGTGGCTATCTCGTTGGGGGCGGTGGCCATACCCTTTAGCGAGGTGGCCAGGATGCTGATAGCCCGCCTGCCAGGTGTCAGCTTGCCCCCCAGTTGGTCAGATACTTCGATCCTTCGACGGGCTCAGGACACCGCTGGGATCAGTACAATCCAGGCGGAGGTCATCATCTTCCAGATTCGCCTCCCACGGGTGGTCACGGCAGTGGTGGTGGGAGGGGCTCTGGCCGCGGCGGGGGCTGTCTTCCAGGGATTGCTGCGTAACCCCATGGCCGATCCCTACATCATCGGCACTTCGGGCGGGGCGGCCCTGGGCGCCACCATAGCCCTGCTCCTGCCTATCCAGGTGGTCTGGCTCGGCTTCACCCTGGTGCCCCTGGCTGCCTTCGCCGGGGCGCTGGTGACCGTCCTGGTTGTCTACAACATCGCCCGGGTGGGGCCGCGGACGCCCGTCACCACCCTGCTCCTGGCAGGCTTTGCCTTCAGCTCCATGTTGGCCGCCGTGATGTCCTTTCTGATGCTGGTCAGCGGCCACACTCTGCGTCGGGTGGTGCTCTGGACCATGGGGGGAGTGACGGCCAGTAGTTGGCCTCAGTTGCGCATCGTCGTGCCTTTGATCGTGGCCGGGGTCATAGCAGCCTACACCCTGGCCAACGACCTGAACGCCTTCCTGCTGGGGGAGGAACAGGCGGCCTACTTGGGCGTGAACGTGGAACGGCGCAAGCTGGTGTTACTCACGCTGGGCTCGCTGTTGACGGGGGCGGCGGTCTCAGTCAGCGGCTTGGTGGGCTTCATCGGCCTGGTGGTGCCCCACGTGGCGCGCCTGATCTTCGGGCCGGATCACCGTCTGCTTTTGCCTGCTTCCACCCTGATGGGCAGTCTCTTCCTTGTCCTGGCCGACCTGTTGGCCCGCTTGCTCCTGGCACCGGCCGAGATACCGGTGGGGATCATCACGGCCATGATCGGCGCACCGTTCTTCATCTACCTGCTGAGGCGCAGTAAAAGGGAGTATGTGTTTTAGGGCCCTCACCCACCGTTCGGCTGAGCTCACGGCGAAGCCCCCGCACTTTGTGCACCCCCTCCCTCTCCCGATTTCGGGAGAGGGAGGGGGTAGGGGGGAGGGAGAGGGCAGAAGGAAACGAGGGAAATGCGGGGAAATTCTGCTGCACTTGAGGCTGCAGGGGTTGATTTCTGCTACTACGAAAATGATGGCCTGGTCTTGCGAGAGGTGAGCCTCGAACTGGGGGCGGGTGAGCTGGTGGGACTCATCGGGCCTAACGGCTCGGGTAAGACCACGCTTCTCAGGGTTTTGAGTGGCCTTCTGGTGCCCAACCGAGGTAAGGTGTATCTGGATGGCCAGGACATACGCACCTTCGACCGGCGCCGGATAGCCCAGCGGGTGGCGGTGGTGCCCCAGGAGCTCGCCATGCCCTTCGCCTTCAGCGCCTACGAGATGGTAATGATGGGCCGCACACCGCACGTACGGCCCATCCTGGGTGCAGGCCCCCGTGACCGCCAGGTGGTGGCGGAGAAAATGGAGCTGACTGCTACCTCGGTCCTGGCAGAAAGGCCCTTCAGCGAGTTATCAGGTGGCGAAAAACAGCGGGTCATTATCGCTATGGCCCTGGCTCAGGAGCCTGAGATCCTTCTCCTCGACGAGCCCACTGTTCACCTCGACATAAACCACCAGGTCGAGATCCTGGAGCTGATCAAGCGCCTCAATTGCCGGGAACGTCTGACCGTATTCGCCACCATGCACGACCTGAACCTGGCCGCCCTTTATTTCGATCGCCTCATCTTGCTGGATAGGGGGCAGGTGGTAGCCAATGGCAGCCCAGCCGAGGTGCTGCGCGAGGAAAGCATCCGTCAGGTCTTCCGGGCCGATGTGCAGGTGCAGCAGCACCCCACCCATCATACCCCCCAGGTCGTCATTCTGCCTCTTACGTAGCCGCCGTGACCTCCGAGGTTGTGGCCGATGATTTGGGCCAGTCGGAGCAAAAAGCATGGGGATGGAAATCCCCGTGCCAAAAGCGGGAGTGTGCCAAGGCGCACTCCCAGGAGTCGGCTTTCTAGCCGACTTTGGCTTTTAGCCTGCGAAGTTCCATTCGTAGGCTCTTCTAATCTTCCGGCTTCTCGAAGAACTGCATAAAAAGGGACGTGAAGCGTATCCCCAGATAAGCCCTGCCCTTTTCCTCGGGGTGCTCGCCCAAACGCACCCTTACCTCGTGCTCCTGGTCACCTCGCCAGTAGGTGATCTCCACTCTGTCGCCGGATTTGTAGCGGCGGATGAGCTGGTCCAGGGGGTGATCTCTGTCTACTTCCCGGCCGTCCACGGCGGTGATGACATCCCCTTCTTCCAGACCCGCTTCATCGGCTGGGCTTCCGGGTTCCACGTACCGCACCACAGCGCCGGAAAGCCTCCTCCTGAAGAGCTCGAATTCTTCCTCGAAAAGCTCAGGAGGAACGATCAATTGAGGGCGCTCAATGCCTTCTCGTTCTTGAAGTTCTTGCAGTAGCTTCTCAGCGACCACCCGCGCCTGGCGACGGCCTATCCAGTAGCCCGCTATGCCCCCAGCAAAGCAACTGACGATCAGGCTCACCAAGACGCCCGCCAGGGCGATCAGCAGCGTAACGGTGTAGAGTTTACCCTTATCCTCCATCTGACTTGATCACCTCCTATAGTTTCGATTTTGACGGTGCTTGGCTAGAAGTTCGCCGGTTTTGTGCAGGATCTCCCGCTCGCTTTCATAAGAAGCCACCCTCTCAGCTTCTGCCAGTGCGAACCAACGGACCTCGTCTACCTCGAAGTCGTGATTCCTGATGTCCCCTCCCTGATGCTCGATGAGGAAGAAATAGACGATTTTGTGATAGCGAACCGGTTCGTTGTTCTCCTCCCAACGGTACCAATACTCTATCTTGTCAATCCGCTCCATAACCCGGCCGACGAGGCCCGTCTCCTCCTGCACCTCGCGAAGGGCTGCCTCTTCCAAAGGCTCGTTTCTTTCTCTCTCCACCAGCCCCTTGGGCAGCCCCCAAACCTCTCCCCCTTTGGTGGCGATGAGGGCCACCTCGATGCCTTCGCTTTCCCTGAAAATCACTCCCCCTGCTGAGAGCTGAAACTTGGTCTTGATCCTGGGCATGATTTCACTCCAAGAGAGAGTTAAGACTTCCGAAGTCTAGGGCTCAACTCTGCCCAATAGAATGCGTTCAAGAACGGTCAACTGGCCTTCATCTGCGAGGGCCTGTGGAGACTTCGGAAGTCTAGCTGGACGTTTACCACCCGTACCAACTTAGAGGCCCATACCGTCTATCTCGACCCCGCAGTTAGCGCATTTGGAGTCTTTGATGTGAGATTCCATGATTCGATACCCGTAGCGGCCGATGAGCAGCTTCCCGCAGTTGTAGCAGAAAGTGTTCTCGCCCTCGCTGCCGGGCACGTTGCCCTGGTAGACGTAGCGCAGGCCCGCCGCCAGCCCGATCTCTTGCGCCCGGTTGAGGGTGGTTATCGGGGTGCGGGGCTTGTTTGTGAGTTTATAGCTGGGATGGAAACGGCTGATGTGCCAGGGCGTCTCCACTCCTAGCTCCTGGGCGATGAACCCGGCGATCTGCCGGAGCTCCTCGTCTGAATCGTTCAGCGTGGGGATGACTAACGTTGTCACCTCTACCCAGACGCCCAACTCCTTCATCTTTCTGAGGCTGTCTAAGACGGGCTGCAGCCGTGCCCCACAGTACTTGCGATAGAACTCGTCGCTCCAGGCCTTGAGGTCAACGTTGGCTGCGTCCAAGTAGGGGTCGAAGGCCTCCAGCATCTCCTCGGTCATGTAGCCGTTGGTGACGTAGATGTTGGCTATCCCCGCCTGGTGAGCCAGCTTAGCCGTATCGTAGGCGTACTCGGTGAAGATGGTGGGCTCGGTATAAGTGTAGGCGATGCTGCGGCAGCCGTAGCGCTTGGCCGTGGCTACCAGTTGCGCCGGGGTGGCCTCCCGCCCCAGAATCAGGTGCTCGTCTCGCACCGCCTGGGAGATCTGCCAGTTCTGGCAGAAATCACAGCGAAAGTTACAGCCCACAGTGGCTACTGAGAAAGCGGTGGTGCCAGGGTAGAAGTTAAAAAGGGGCTTCTTCTCCACGGGGTCCACGGCTTGCGAGATGGTCCGCCCGTAGACCAGGGTGTAGAGGGTGCCATCGCGGTTCTCCCTCACCAGGCAGATCCCTCGTTTCCCATCTTTGACGAGGCAGCGATGGGCGCAGAGATTGCACCGCACGCGGTTGTCGTCCAGCTTTTCGTACAACATCGCTTCTTTCATCGCAACCCCTCCATTACGAGAACCCACCCAGCGACTTGATGATCTCCTCTATGGCTTGCCGAGCGGGGGTCTGAGGGGGCAGTTCGATCAAAGGCAGCCCCTTGGCATCGTATTCACCCACCGTGGGATCCTCTGGGATCAGGCCGATCAGCTTGAGCCCGTTTTCGACGATGGCCTGCTCCAATTCTGGGGCCAGCTTCAACTCACCTGACCCATCTCCTGGCACCCGGTTTACGATGAGCCGGATATCTCCCACCCTGGTGTCCAGTTCTCCAATGAGCTTTGCCGCCCTGCCGGCAGCGATAATCGCTCGAATTGTAGGATCAGAGACGGTGAGCAGGAGGTCTACGTCGCGGGTGGTGCGGCGACTGAAGTGCTCCAGGCCGGCCTCGTTGTCTATGACCACGTAATCGTAGGATTTAGAGAGGCGGTCAATGGAGAGGCGCAGGAAGTTGTTGGCTGCGCAATAGCAGCCGGGGCCCTCGGGGCGGCCCATAGCCAAGAGGTCAAAGTCGCGCTCCTCTACCAGAGATTGCTGGATCCTGAGGTCAAGGTAGTCGGGCTTGCTGAAGCCTCCCAGTGAGCTGCCGCTCTGAACCTCCTGTAGTGCCTTCTCGCGGATATCGCCTACGGTCTCGTAAACCGGCACTCCCAGGGCCAGATTCAGGTTAGTGCTGGGATCGGCGTCAATGGCCAATACCGTGCCTAGACGGTTTTGCACTATGTATTTGATCAGCAAGGCCGAGACGATCGTCTTCCCCGTCCCCCCCTTGCCAGCTACAGCGATGGTTTTAGTCATAATCCTTCTCGGTGCTTACCTGGACAATGTTACATTTGTCATTGCGAGCCGAAGCCGCGAGCGCAGCGTGGCGGGCAGCGAAGCAATCTCCAAGGTGCAATTGCTGTCAACGGTGGAGATTGCTTCGTCGCGGAGTTTACACTGAGCTCGTCGAAGTGCTCCTCGCAATGACGCTTGGCCTGGAATCTAACACTGTCGAATTACTGTTACCCACTTGTACTGAGCTTGTCGAAGTGCTTGTACTGAGCTTGTCGAAGTAAATGATAATCCAGAGAGACCATTTTGTCAAGTACTCAGGCGTTTCAGGTGAGTTAACGAGTTGGCGGGGCAACGAGTTAATGAGGTAACGAGGCGCCTACTTGACAACGAGGGGCGTATGTGCTATACTTAAATCGGTGCTTAAGCAGGCCAGGCGATCGCGGGCGGCTTCTTCCCACAATGTGGCTTCGTCTTGGCAAGGGAAGCGGAAAGCTGTCCGAGGAAAGTCCGAGCTCCACAGAGCGCGGTGCTGGGTAACACCCAGGCGGGGCGACCCGACGGAAAGTGCCACAGAGACATACCGCCGGAAGCTGGTTGCTAGCAACCAGCTTCCGGTAAGGGTGAAAAGGTGAAGTAAGAGCTCACCAGCGGCTCGGGCGACCGGGCCGGCTAGGCAAACCCCACCGGGAGCAAGGCCAAGCAGGGGGCGTGGCGCGGGAAGGGACACCCTCCCGCGCCGGGGGCTGCTCGTCCTAAGCCCTCGGGTAGGCCGCTGGAGGCGGCGGGCAACCGTCGCCCTAGATAGATGATCGCCGCCCTCAACTGGCTCGTAGCCGGGAGGGGACAGAACTCGGCTTATCGGCTTGCTTAAGCACCGCTGCCTGATACAATGCACCACAAAAATGACGCCAGCCCGGGATATGATCCGAGGCTGGCGTCGCTTTTTACAAAGAGCGTTCTATTCACATTTCACGTCTTCACGTTTTACCAGAGGGCTCGGTCGGGGGACCTTCGCCCATCGCAAGAACGTTGCCTGATTCGATTTCCTTCTGCTAACAGGTGTCTCCCCAGTGCGAGGCGACGAGCATGATGTCCACGACATCAATGTCCCCGTCATTGTCCATGTCGCAGCCTGGGTCGTAGTTTTCTTCGCCTTCGACGGCGTTCCAGTGGCTGGCCACTATCATGATGTCCATCACGTCCACGTCGCAGTCGCCGTCGAGATCCCCAGGGATGGTCCCCGTCACTGTGACTTGCCCGTCTTGCAGATCCACGGAAATCATCTCCGTGACGGTGTCCGTCACCTGTACGCCCTGCAGGTGGAGATCGCTTCCTCCCGTGGCTTGGGGCGAGAAAGTGATCGTGGCCAACACGCCCGACCCGTCTGACCCCTCCTGCTCTCCAAAGCCGGCAGCACCGAAGGAGACTGTTCCTAGCTGGTTGTCTATCTCAGGGCCGACGGGAACGGTGCCGCGGCCCGTGCTTCCCAGGAAATGACCCAACTCCGCTCCCTCCACGTGCACGATGTTCGGCGAGAAGGTCAGGACGAACTGGAAGCTCCCCAGGTCGGTCACGTTGGCGATGGCCACATCAGCGGTGAAGTTTCCTCCACTGAGTTGAGCCGTCTGGTCCGGCGGGCCAATCCAGACGAGGGGGGTGATCTCTCCCGGCGGAGTGGCCGTCGGGGTAGCGGTGGGGGTGGGAGTGTTGGTAGCTGTCGGGGTGGCCGTGGGCGTGTTGATGGGCGTTGGTGTGTTGCTAGGCGTCGGGGTGACCGTGGGCGTCGGTGTTGTCATAGGCGTATTGGTGGGCGTTGGTGTGGGGCCTTGAGCGCTATAGTTAACGTAGTTTGCAGAATATCCCACCAGGGAGGTCTCGTATTCAATGCGCATATAGCCGCTTTCGCCCCAGCCTGTACCCCAGGAATTCTTCAAGATCCATACCCCATTTGTTCCTTGATTGTCATCCCAACCAACCAGGACGATGGCGTGATTCAGGTCCGTACATTCAGGGCCTAGAAAAACACCGCTCGAATAGCTTTGAAAAGCGGAGTTCACGCAGACGGCAGCCGAGACAGGCCCGTGGTCATAAATGGCCTGCTTTATGTCCTCAGTATTTGGAGTACCATATTCACTGCCTATGAATCTCCAGGAATCAATCTGGTAAGGATGGGAGTAGGGGCCGCTGCAGGATGTGTCCGATGCCACGTAGGGTGAATCTGCTTCGAAGACCGCTCCGGCCTCGGACTCGCTGGGTGGTTTCTTCCACTCATGGTAATCGTGGGCCCAGTCCCCACCATCGCAGCCCCAGCCATCTGTGTTACAGGAAAGGAGATACTGCTCTGAGAGGTTCTCTTCAACCCCATCTTTGATCTTGATATTGGCCTCCAACGGGCCTACCGTACCAAAGGCCCAGCAACTGCCACAGGAACCCTGATTCTTGACGGAGGTGACTCCTCCGTGATCTCGCCAGTCAAAAGCGGCTGGGAGTGACGAGGGAGGGCCGTCTGGCGTGGATGTAGGTGTGGGCGTGGTGGGTTCCCCCGTCACCTTACGGAGGACGATATCGTCTACATAAGCACCCTCAGAATAGGTGAAGCTGGAGTCGCTTATGAAGACGAAGGCTATCCAGACGGCAGGTTGGCCGGTGAGATCGCCCAAAGTGTAGACATCGGTCAAATCGAAGTTCACATAGTTCCATCCGCCAGAGTTCCCGCTGGTGCTAACGCCATAGAAATAGCTGCCGTTGATGGAAGCGCCACAGAAAAGGCCATCATAGCCCGATTCGGAGAAGTTCCAATACCAGAAAAGCAGTTCGGCATCGCTTACGCTGCTCAAGTCGAATGGCCCATAGACCATCCAGGCTTCTGCGTTATTGGGATAGTTAGCACCACAGGAGAGGCTACCACCGTTTGCCCCGCCGCCTACGCCCCAACCGCTATAGGAGCCAGAGTGAGGCCTGCAATTGCGCTTGGCCCAATAGTATTCGCCATCGGCACCGGTGTCATCTAACACGTCCCATGGACCTGGGAAATTCCCCTCGAAGTCTTCGGTCATGATGTTGGTCCAGGTGCCGAGATCTCCTTGCAGTTCGACCTCCCCAGAAGTCCTCGGCTCAACAGGGGGCCGCCGCTGGGGGAGTTCCAGGTGCATAGGCTGCTCCACAACAGCGGGCATTGTCAGCCCTTTCTCTGGCATGGGCATGGTGGATGGTGGCCCAACCACCTGGATGGAGAATTCCCTGGCTGGTTCCACGCCCTTTTCCCAGGGGCGACGATAGACCAGCTTAAGGGTGCTCTGGCCCGCAGCTACCGGCCTGAAGCGCAGGATTTGCTTCTCTGGAGCGCCAAGCAGGGGCGACGTCTGCTCGAATTCGGTCTCCGCCACCTGATGCAGTACGTCCTCGTTTATCTCTGCCACCTCCCATGAGTAGCCAGTGGATGGATTGCTCTCTAGGCTGATAACCAGGGTTTGATCCTCGCCGAGTTCAGCCAGGCAGCCGTTGGCGTCCTCGGTCAAGCTGATTTCGTTGAGGTTGGGCGCTGCCGTCGCAGGTGGCGCCACATCCAAAGTGGAGGTTGCAGGAGGGACGGCCAGGACGCTGGGAAGCGAAAACAAACTCGCGCATAGAACCAGGCAGGCAAAAACGGCTGCAAGCCCTCTGCGGGAAAGAAAGTGTCTGACGTTCATCATTGGTGCCTCCTTTATGATAGACGTTCAGACCTCCGAGGTTTTTGACCTCAGGTTCGAGTGTATCCTGGTCAGGAATGTCGAGCAGAACCCGCATAATGAGTATGCCAAGGAAACCTCGGAGGTGTTTGAAGAGAAAAGAGCGTGCTGCCTCAGCGATTCGCTCGGACAGCACGCTTTTCAGGTTCCATCTTCGGCAGCTCGGCTGTCCTATTAGCTCAATCTGCTAACGTAGACCCGTGGCTTTGCGTCCCCACCTTT
>Ga0209979_1002274_pt1 | contig 18727 bp, 17 predicted proteins | sample AnhtaG_FD_183114 | JGI IMG/M metagenome (GOLD analysis project Ga0209979, IMG submission 183114) | Deep subsurface microbial communities from Anholt, Denmark to uncover new lineages of life (NeLLi) - Anholt_01485 metaG (SPAdes) (version 2) | ecosystem: Environmental > Aquatic > Marine > Oceanic...
AGTAGAGGGGGAATATTAGAAGATGATATTTACGCTCTACTCATAAAGAGCACAAATGGAGATGGAAATGGAGACGAAAATGGAGACGGAAATGGAACAAATGGAGGAGCGGTTATTGCTTTCGAACCTTATTACCTGATATTTGCTACTCTTGCCATACTTTATTTATTAATTCAAGAAAAACACCGAATTTTCCATAAATCTAAATAATAGTTATAATCAATTTTTAACTATTTTTTTTTTCTATTCATAAATTAATAAAATCTTTTTTCGATTATTTTGTCTTTTAATAGTGTCCTTTGGTTAGCATTTATGTTCTTTTAGTTCAATTTCATCATAGATGACGTCTTCGATCAATAGATTTCAAGAAAAAGATTTATAAATTTCTTATTAAAAGCTTTAAATCTAATTTTTTTCTACCTCTATTTCTACTTCTATATATCAATTATTGAAATTACTAATTTTACAGAGTATGTAATTTTAAATCTGTAAAACTTTATCTTCAATTACGTACACACACAACCAAAAATAAATAAAGAATAAAAATTCCTTCCCAAATCGCCTTATACCTTGGACTCTTTCTCGAGAATAGGAATTTAATATTCTTATATTTACTTTTCCTCTTTCTCTGAGTCTTTTTGGCTCTCTTTATCAATTATAAAAAATCCAACTGAGATTACGCTTTTCAATCTTTGCAGACGGTCTTTAAGAATTTTTACTCGATTATAAGGTCCTGAAACAGCGATTATTTCTAAGCATTTACTATATTCTAAATGAATATGCATAGTAGATATGATTATATCAAAAAAGTGATGTTGAATATCAATCTTTAATATTTCATCTGTTTGCTGAACATTAGCATACATTGTACGAGAACTATAATCATGCTCATGATCAGCTGTATGAGAAGAATTATGAGAATGTTCCTGTTGTTTTATATCTGGATGTTCATGAGACATAATAATTGTTATGCACCCAACAACACTTCCAGAGCTTACTGGAATATTCTCTTCACGGATCATAAAAGAATGCATTGCTTTCCGAATTGCATCTGACCTTGACATCCCTAACTTATTTCTAAATGTCTCAAATAGCTCATATAATTTTTCAGGAAGAGAGATCGTGAATCGCTTATATTCCTCCATTTTAAACAAACATCATCTCATTTTCTTAGAAAAAGGAAAAATTCATTTTTTTATAAAAATCGCAATTGGTACGCTAGCTTCCCTCCATTGCTGAATTTTTCCAGAGTATTCTAAGTTTAATTTGCTTCTACCATGATCACCGATTATGATCATCAGTGAATTTTTCCTTAATTGCTTATAATTACTTAAGATCCATTTATCAGTTCTATTTAATAATTTCTCTATTAAGTCCTCCGGAGTTCTTTGCTTTAATTGTTGTTGCTGTTTATGTAAGTTCTCAAAGTCTAGATAATGCATCCAAGATAGGTCAAAATTATTAATGACCTTTGCGGACTCCACCCAGGTACTCATATCAGAATCTTTAGCAATAGATTTAGTTCCTCCATCATAACGGTCCAAATCTTTTTTCCGCCCAATAAAACATGATTTCTTATCGCTTTCATTTAAGTATTTTAAAAGGTGGAAACCATTTGGTTCCACATCAAACCCACCATATAATAATTGATGTAAAACTCCTAAGGTATAAGGATTTCTTGTGCTTAGCAATAACATTACTTCAGCGCTACTAATCATGAATTGTGGTTTCATATAGGTTATTTCGAAGAGTCCCATGTTGTCAATTAAATTAATACTTACTCTTTCTATTTCCTGATATAGATCTAGAACTCCTTGAACTGGCTCAGGAATGGTATTTTGAGGAGTCTCAACATTTAATAATTTTAATATTGTTGCTGGTAGTTGATTCATGTAGCATTTTAGTGTTTGAAGTTCTGAGCTCATAGCTGTGCCCTAAAATTGATTTATTTTTAATAATTCTTAATATTATTAAAAAGATAATATAATTATAAAATTGTTATCACTTTAATTATTGAGTATATACCAATTTTAAAAAATAATAAAATGAGAATATTATATATTGATTTGAACAGCTCTGGAATCTCTGGAGATATGTTATTGGCAGCTTTGTTAGGAATAGTTCCTGATCCAGAAAATATTTTAAAAGATTTAAGAAAATTAAAAGATTATTTACCTGGTGTTTCTCAATTAATTATTGAATTAAAAAAAATACATAGATCAGGAATTCAACTAAACCAGTTAAAAATTGAGATTAAAGAGAATAAGGAACATAGGTCGGCAAAAACACTACAAGATTCTCTAAATAAATATTTAAATGAAAGCTCTTTTTCTGATTCAGCTAAAAATTATGCTAACCAAGTTTTAAACTCTTTAATTCAAGCAGAAGCAGAAGTGCATGGTAAAATAGCTAATAAGATCCATCTACACGAACTCAGCTCAATTGATACATTAATAGATATTTTAGGGGTTACTAGCGCACTAGATAAAATTAATGGTTTTGATGAAAATATTCAATTTTATTGCAGCAAGATACCTTTAGGAGGAGGTGAAGTTAATACCGCCCATGGCCTGCTAACAATTCCAGCACCAGCTACCCTAAAGATTTTAGAAAAGTCAAATTTAATAACTTTTGGAGGGCCTATAGAATCGGAATTGGTAACTCCTACAGGAGTTGCCTTACTAGCAAGTTTAAATCCAGAATTTTTGGAGTATCTACCTGAGATGGTGATTGAGAAATCAGTTTATAGTACTGGACAGAAGATATTTAAAGATTTTCAGAATATACTAAGATTATTTCTAGGGGAATATAACGATCTCGAAAGTTATAAATCTACACATCCAATGCAGAAATATGTCGATAAAGTGTCGATTTTAGAAACTGATGTTGATGATGTCTCGGGAGAGATACTCGGAAATTTCTTCAATGAATTTAAAACCGATAAAGTTTTAGATCTTCAGATAATTCCAAGTTTAACAAAAAAAAATCGACCTAGTTATATAATAAAGGTTTTGTGCTACCCAAAATATACATTTGAATTAATGGAAAAAATGATACATGAATTAGGGACTTTAGGGGTAAGATATAGCATAATGAATCGTGTATGTGTTGATAGAACTATAGAAAAGCACATCATAGAAATTAATAAAAAGGATTATAGTGTAAACTTTAAAGTCTCCTATATTGAATTGGAAAACAGTAAAGAAATAGTAAATGTTAAGCCAGAATATGAAGATATTAAAAAAATTAGTGAAGAGTCTGGAATTTCCGTTAGAATGATACAATTCATTATACAAGCTAAGATAAAACAACTTTTTTACTAGTAGTCATTATATACAAGAAAAATTATAAAAAAAAGAAAAAAAATTGGTTTATAAATAAATTTCAGTGTTGGTCTGCTTTAATATTTATCAACTTGAAACTTATTTAAGTAGTACTCATCTTCAACCATTTCTTTGGAAAATTCTTTTAATCGATTTATTTCTTTTGTAATGTCCTTGATTTTTCTTAGTTTTCCTAAATCTTGGAATATTTCTGAGGCTTCTTGGAATATTTGTACGCTTTTTTCGTAATTCCCAGAGACTTCAAGATCTTCAGCTAGAAACACTAAACCCTCAGCAGTTTCTACCTTTTTACCTAATTTTTTTTGAATCTTTAGTGATTGATAATGGCATTTCATACTTTCAGCGTGTTGTTTAAATACTGAGTATGTTCTTCCTAATGCCCTTAAAACTAAAGCTTCTTGTTCAGGTAAATTGTTTTCTCTGCAAAATTTTAAGATAGAGTCTAAAAATTGAATGTATTCCGTTTTATTCTTTGATTTTGTACGATCTATGCGTTCAAGAGCCTTTTCATAGTGATCTAAAGTATTCTCGATATCTTTATCTTCAAAAAATTTTTTTGATCTCTCAAAAAATTCTTGATGTTCAATAGATGCGACCATTGGGGTCTCAACTAATTTCTTGATCTTATTGAATTTTAGTTTCTATTTAGACAAAAATAAGTTCAATTATTATTATATTAATTTACATATTTATACTTATCTATCTTAAATTTTATGACGTGAGATATTGAAAAGGGGCAATTTATGAGAAATTCTAATCTTAATCTTAAAGCATCTTAAAGCGTAAAGATTAACTTAGATAACTGTTTATTTAAACGAATATGTTTTTAATTAAAGTGCATTCCCTACACTTTGCTAAGATTCAATTTTATAAATTTTGAATAAATGTATTTAAAGTGGTTAAAAAAAAATAGAGTTGAATAAATTAAAAATTAATTATTCCCGCGATACCTAGAGGTAGAAAGATGCATAATAGCACAATACCTATAGCATAGATTATCCCTACTACTCTAACTTTCGACTTTCTATCTGGTAAATCGTACACATAAAAAGCTCCTATAAAGAAGTGAAAATATCCTATTAAAAAGATTAAAACGGGGTTATACCAGTGCCACCATGCATATTCCCAGATTAAATAATTTCCCCTGTTCAACAAGATTTCTACAAAAACAGAAAAGATAGTAAAACCAATTGCCATAGCCCATCGATTTGGGATTCCCAATATCTTCTTATTTTTATCCTCTGGTAAAAACTTAGCAAATACTATACCTGCAATTGAAAACATAAAAGCAATTTCAATATTCCATCCAATTAGAATGATGTAAGCACTTGCTCCGGGTGTAGTCCAAAAAGCAGAATGATCCGAAAAGGCAAAAATAAGTCCATTCCATATTTCATTTATCAAATCTAAGCCTAAAAGAGTTAACCCCGCAAATACGGTACTCCAATTTCCTGTTTCTCTTGCATTCTTAACTTCCACACCATAAATGTATAATACTAGAACGAGTAGTGGAACAACATACCATCCAAGTTCCTGATTTAATTCACGAAGTTTGGATAAAGCTTCAAGTGAAGCTGTTGTTGCCAAACATTTCACCTATTTTTATAATATATATTTTCAATGATAATTAAATGAAATTTAAACCCGAGTATTTATATAACTTTTCTAACTGAGTTTAAACCAAAATGAGAATAATAGCTTCTAACCGCTTTACAATTCTATTAATTTCATTTTATCTTAATTTACAAATTAAAACTTTTCTGAAATTTTATTAGCAATTAACGCCGCAGAAGCCCCAGCACCAAATCCATTATCAATATTAACAACTAATAATCCTGGAGAACAAGATTGTAACATGGTAATTAATGCTCCCTTTCCTTTTTCACCCATACCATATCCACTTGATATTGGAACTCCTATAACAGGAACATCAACAAGAGCAGCAACTAATCCAGGTAGAGTTCCTTCCATTCCCGCACACACTATTATTATGTGAACTCCCTTTTTAATCATCTCACTCAAAGGTGTAAAAATTCGATGAATACCAGCAATACCTACATCATAAGTTGTAATAACCTTACTACCCATAGCTTCAGCAATAACTTCTGCTTCAATTGCTATTGGTATGTCTGAACTTCCCGCAGTAATAATTCCCACAATTCCACTTTTCTTAGGAAATTCATAGGATTTTTCTTTAATTACCAATATTTTTCCAAGGTCATTTATATCAATATCATAATTTTCAGCTTTTTCAAAGGTTTTATGGATTAGAATCTTCTGGTCTTCATTATAACGAGAGATTATTGCGAATTGTTTACTTTGTAGGAACTTCTTAGTAATTTCAATAACCATTTCTGGTTCTTTATTTTGGGCAAAAATAACTTCAGGTGTACCTGTCCTTATTTTACGAAAAATGTCTAATTTAGCTAAATCTCCGACTTCTTCAACATGATTGGCTCTTAGTAATCTTTCAGCTTCTTCTATAGACATTTTTTTCTCAAGTAGTTTAGCGAGAATATCTTTAATATCACTCATAATTTATATTCACAATAGAATGTGATAAGAAAAGTTAAATTATTTTGTATTAGTAAGAGTTCTTTTATTTTGTATTTTTCTAATTTATAAAATTTTTATAGTTTATCAATTTTTAAAAAAAAATAATAACTATACATTACACATACATTATAAATTACCACTAATTTCAATTATTAATCCTAATTTGAAGTGATGTAAAATATGAAAATTGATTATACATCTTTTAAGGATGTGAATTTAAAAGGTAAGAAAGTCTTAATGCGTGTTGACATAAACTCTAACATTGATTTAGAAAAGATGGAAATAAGAGATTCACCAAGAATTCGTATACTTGCCCCTGTTTTGAATCAATATTTTAAGAAAAGCGCTGTTATCATTCTAGCACATCAATCTCGTCCAGGTAACAATGATTTTACAGATTTGGATTTACATGCAAAGGAGATCGAAAAATATCTTGGTCGCCCTGTTAAATTTGTCAAAGATATATATGGTGAGAAAGCAATCCAAGCCATTAAGGATCTCAAAAAAGGAGAGGTTTTAGTCCTTAACAACGTAAGGAAATTTGAAGGAGAAATGAAAAACTATAAAGATTTTTCAGAAGCAGAAAACACAGAAATGGTTAAAACATTATTTCCATTGGTTGATTACGTTATTGTTGATGCTTTTGGAGCGGCTCACCGTGCTCACGCATCGATTGTAGGATGGCCTAAGATGATGGCAGGACCAATAACCGACAAGGAATTAGATGCTTTGAAGAAAATCATGCAAGGACCTGAAAAACCTATGGCTATGTTAATTGGTGGGGCAAAGGCTATAGACAAATTTAAAGCAATGAAATATAATTTTGATAATGAAAAATTAGACTATGCTTTATGCTCAGGATTGACAGCTATTCTGATCTTTGAAGCGTTAGGTAAAAATATGGGAGAACCAAACCATAAAATAATTGCTAAAGATCTGGAAGCTAATAAAGATATGATTATGGAAACTTATGAGAAGTACAAAGACAAAATCATTCTTCCAGAAGATTTGATCATTGATGACAATGGTAATAGAAAAACAATTGAAATTGATGAGGCTGGCACTTATAATACTACAACAGGAGATATTGGCCCTAAAACAGTAGATAAATTTAATGAAATTCTTATGAAATGCAAAACTATTGTCGCAAACGGACCTCCAGGCATATTTGAAAAAGAAGTATTTAGAAAAGCTACCAATGAAATTGTTGGTACGATGGTTGCTGCTACTAAGAAAAATAATGCCCTTACAATTATTGGTGGTGGTGAAATGGGCGCAGCAGCTTCAATGGCAGGAAAAGCTGACGATGTTTCTTTCATTTCGACAGCAGGAGGCGCGATGCTCGAAATCCTTTCTGGAAAAGACTTACCTATGATTAGAGCTTTAAGAGAAAAAAAAGTTTAAACTTCATATTATTTTCTTCTTAATTTTTTTTTTGAATTTAAATTTAGATTACCCTTATTGATTAAAGGGTAGAAAGCGACATAATTGTTAAAGAATGTTCAATAACAATCGTTCGTAAGCCAATTTTAATACAAATTTACACTTTTGTTTAAATTTGGACCTTATAACTTTATATTAGATAACATCTTATTTTTAAAAGACATTTATGTATATTACATATAAATGTTAAGAAATCGATTATGCAAAATCAATAATATTTTCGAAAAATTTTAAAAAAAAATTCAAAACCTTTAGTGAAAAAAATTGAAAAATAAAAAAGTTATTTCATTTGCATTTGTTTATATTCTAATTCTTAGTTTCCTATTTCAAGATATAAACATTACCCAAGAAGATCGAGAAGATGGTACCAAAAAAGATATACTTTCCACCTTATCTACTAGTAATTCGATTGAACATCAATGGAATGTAACATGGGGAGGAATTTATGATGAAACTGCTGAAGCTATGGCAATAGATTCATTAGGTAATATTTTTCTGGCAGGATATACAAATAATACCATTTCGGGAGATTATGACATGTGCTTGGTAAAATTTGATAGTTTAGGGGTATATCAATGGAATGTAACAAGGGGTGAAAGTGGTGAAGATTTTGCCCGAGCAATTGCATTGGATTCATCAGATAATATTTATCTTGCGGGGACTTTAGATGAACATGGGCTAAATCCAGACATGTGTTTAGTAAAATTTAATAATCTTGGTGAATATCAGTGGAATAGTACATGGGATGGGGGTGATGAAGACGAAGCTATTGGTATTGCTTTGGATCTTTCTGAAGACATATATCTCGCGGGGTATACATATGATAATATTGGGTTTGATGAAGATATGTGCCTAGTGAAGTTTGATAACAATGGTCAATATCAATGGAATAGTACATGGGGGGGAAATGAGGATGATGAAGCTTCAGCAATAGCATTAGATTCATCAGATAATATATATCTCGCAGGAGATTATACAATTGTAGATGATGTAGATTCTGATTTTTGTCTTGTAAAATTTAATAGTCTTGGTGTGTATCAGTGGAATAGCACATGGGGTGGAAGTGGTATGGATATGGCTTTTGATTTAGCATTAGATTCATCAGAGAATTTTTATCTTGTTGGAGGGTATGAAACTAGTCTTGGAGATTTGGATATAGGCCTAGTTTCCTTTACTGACTCAGGACTATATCAATGGAATCGTACTTGGGGTGGGAGTAATTCTGAAGCGGCTACTACAATAGTCCTAGATTCTTCAGACAATATTTATATTGGTGGAGCTATAGATAACACTGGAATGGGAAATTACGATTTTTATTTCGCAGTATGTGATAATTTAGGTTTCCAGCAATGGAATCACACATGGGGTGGGAGTGGGCTTGATATATATTGGGGGATAATCTTGGATTCTTTAGAGAGTGTTATTCTAGGGGGAACTTGGGATATGGATCAGGACACAGATGGAGCTAATCCTGACATGTGCCTAGTAAAATTCGAAATACTTAAAATAAATTCACCGAGTCAGAATGAATTTTTTGGAAGCATCTCACCGAATTTCGAGATATCTATTCTAAGACCTAAGATAACTAAAAAATGGTATACTTTAGATGGAAGAATTACGAATATTACATTTAGTGGATTAACAGGAACAATCAATCAAACCGAGTGGGATGAGAAAGGAAATGGACCAGTAACAATTGGATTCTATGCGAATGATACTTTAGGATATGTGGTATTTGCGGAAGTAACTGTCCAGAAAGATACACTTGCACCATCCTCATCGATATCTTTTATACGACATGAAGGAACTAATATAGTGAATAAATCAACAACATTTACTTTAACTGCTGATGATGGATTAGGATCTGGAGTTTCTGTAATTAGGTACAGAATCAATAATTCTGATTGGATTGATTATACTAATCCATTTGATTTATCGAGTTATGAATATGGTGACTATCTTATCTCATATCAAGCTATTGATCTTGTGGATAATATCGAAACCGTAAATACACTTTTAGTAAGATTAGTAGAAATACCGAGTGAACCGAGTCCCCCTGATATCCCGGGATATAGTATTCTTCTGTTTATTGGGATTATTTCTGTGATTTCGATATTTCTCATTAAGAAACAAAAGAATTCCATAAATAATTTTTAACTTGTTTTTTCTTTTCTTTATTATTATGTGAATTTTGTATTTATAATTCTTAGAAGATTGATAAAATATTTATTTTTTAATGAAATAATTTATCTATAGCTAATTTCGATATTATTTATAGAGAAATTAAGGGCCCGTGGTCTAGCCTGGTATGACGTCTGCTTGACGTGCAGAAGGTCGTGCGTTCAAATCGCGCCGGGCCCACTATAAAATTAAGAAGATAAGAAAAAGATGCCAATTAGAATCCGTTGGAAATCAAAGGAATATTTTGGAATCGCATTATTGCTATTAGGCATGTGTGGGATTTTACAACTCTTTTTCATATATATTGGGCAATATTTTTTAGAGATCGGTAATTATTTTGTTGTTATATTAGTACCACTTGGAATAACCTTGGCGACATTTTATGCATCTATGATTATTTTTGAGAGTTATGCTCAAGTTGAGAGAAGAGAGAAATTAAGGAGCCAATTTCGAAAATCAAAAACATATTCTTCAAAATTAGAGCAATTCTTAAATTTCCCCATAACAATGCCTTTAATCATCATATTTGCGGTTTTCACACCTATTTTCTTTATAACTTTCTATATATGTACTTTTTTTCTGAATAACACAATTTCTTTTTTAACTGCTGAAAATATTAGTGCCATAATTTGCTTGCTTGTAGCGAATTTAATCGAAAAAAACTATGGTAGAGTTAAAAGGTATTAAACAGATTCATAAATAGGGCGATTTTCTCTAATTATTGCCAACTTATATATTGATATTACAACAATTATTAAATAGATAAGAAAGATAGCAAAATAGGAATTCTATACGCTTCTTATAAAATAAGTTTTCGACAGACTATTTTGATTAAGTATGGCTAAAATTGATGTTAGATGTCCAGTTTGTTCTAATTGGGATAAAATTGAAATCTCAGATGATGCGACAAAAAATGTTGCAAAAGGACTTTTAGCTGTAAATATAACTGCCGGAATGATATGTGAACATAGTTTTATCGCCTATGTCGATAAAAATCTTATAGTGAGAGACTGTTTAATTGCAGACTTTAAAATTGAAGTTCCTGAGGTCTCAACGACTGAAGGAACAAAGGATGATATTATTACTGAAGCCAAATCAATTAATCACGATTTAATAAAATTGAATATTCCTGAATTATTAATGGCTTCTGTTTTTAAGGCTATATTTTTGGGCAAAGGAGTAATTATGATTTTGGATGATCAGTTTCTCGCTAATCATATTATCTATTTCTTCAAGTACGCAATGCAAAATCTATTTGAAAATGATATTATTGCTATGTCAAAAACAGATTATAAAAATAATCAGAAAAATTATGAGAATTACATAGTATTTGAAAAGAGAGAAGTAATTCAAGATAAAGATAAATCTATTGATCCAAAAAAATTAGAGATCGAGAAAAGCATTGCGAAAAAATTTTTGGGAGAGTATGATTTAGTCACTGGTTTAATAATTCTTAGAAATGAGATTCAAAAGGCATTTGAATACTCTAAAACCTTAGTAGATTTTATAACTAATTCTGAAAAAAAGGCATGGACTTCAAAAATTCTTATTGATAATATTAATGCAGTGCATGGTGAGAGAATACAAATGAATTATCTTACCTTTTTATATGATATAGTGGATCACTATTTTAAAGTAGAAGTTCCGAAAATTGGTGGTGTAACAAAATTCCTTGGGATTTTATAAATTTATTTTTCTTTAAAAGAAGTCATTTATTTGATATTTTATTTTTTAGCAGGAGAAGCATAACAATAATCGCAGTTATGCTTGCATCGAAAAATCCCAGTGTATCCTCCTATATCTTTAGACTTGAAACATCCGCAGTCTTTTCTCTGTCCAGTATCTTTTATTTTTGGAATTTTCTCATTAATTAATTGCTCAATTTTATATGCATCTATACAATGTGCTTGTGCTATACCTTCGAATTTCAGTAAATTAGGTTGACAGCATGCTTTCATTTGTATATTGTAATCAAAACATATTTTAATTAATCTGTTTAAAATTTCTTGTTTTTTCTTTAAAGGTGGGTCAATAGGTATATATCCTCTAGCATCCATTCTATTTTTAACTTTAGGATAAATTGTAGCAAAAGAAAAGATGAGTTCCTTAACTCCAAGATTAGCTACATTTTCGACTATATACTTAAATTTATCTAAATTATTTTTACTTCTGTCTGAATCCTTTTTTCTGTAAAAAATTATAGGATCATATCTGTAGCTTATAGCTGATATTCCAAATTCCTTTATTAGCCATTTCAACTGTTTAAATCGTTCCTCAACTGATATATTTAAATTCTTTTCTAATTCTGATGAAGAGTTAATTGTAAATTGAAAAACATGTCCCTTATAAGATTTGAAAAGATTTTTGTTCTTAATATATTCCTTAATCCATTCTCCAAAATTTTTACTCCACCAAACAAAACACTTAACAATTTTGGGATCTAATGAGACTCGGTTTATTTGTTTTCGATTAAATGGATTAACTACATCAACATACCCCACTTTAATCCTTTCAATAATCCAATCCATTAAAAATGCAGGTATATCTGTTCTACGTGAACAAGAAATTATTGGAGATTCAACTATACTCATTTAAATTTTTAGAAGATAATTTAATAATTAATTTAATATTTCTTTAAATTTATAAATTTAAATTAATACACCTATTAGATAAGAAATTGTACCAAATTGCATAATTAAAAAAACGAGAGTTCTCAAATTCATGATTAGAAATTTAAGAAATGTAATTTTTTTTAGGATAATATGATTCCTTCTATAGAATGGACTTCTGACAATAAAGTTAAGATGATTGATCAGACTCTTTTACCTCACAAGCTTGAATTCTTAGAGTTTGATAATTATAGGGATGTTGCTACATCAATAAAAGTAATGAATATTCGTGGTGCTCCTGCCATAGGAGTTGCAGCAGCAATGGGCATGGCCATAGCAACAATTGAATATAGAGATTTACCAAAAGAAAAGTTTTTAGAATCTATGAAAAAGGCAGCTAATATTATTAGAAGTACAAGACCAACAGCTTCAAACTTATTTTGGGCTGTAGATAGAATTTGGAAAATAATTACATCCTATCCAGATAGCCCTAAAAACCTTTCAGAACTTGTTATAGAAGAAGCAAAACTTATGGCTCAAGAAGATATCACTGTTAATAAAAATATAGGTAAGAATGGGGCAGAATTACTGCAGGATGGAGATGTTGTATTAACACATTGTAATGCTGGTTCTCTTGCCACAGTTCAGTACGGAACAGCATTAGCTCTAGTGAGATCAGCAATAGAACAAGGTAAGAAAATAAGTGTTATTGCTGATGAGACAAGACCAAGATTACAAGGTGCACGGTTAACTGCTTATGAATTACAATATGATAAGATTCCGGTTAAGGTGATTTCAGATACATCCTCTGGATTACTTATGAGATTAGGAAAAATAAATAAAGTTATTGTTGGTACTGATCGAGTAACCTCTGATGCTGTTTTTAATAAGATTGGGACTTATTTAGTAGCTTTAGCCGCAAAAGATAATAATATACCTTTTTATGTAGCAGCACCGAGTTCTACCCTTTCTCTTCATGAAACTGTAAAAGATGTGACAATTGAACAGCGAGATAGTACTGAAGTAAGTAATGTTTTAGGAAAAGTTCAGATAGTTCCTGATGGTGTAGAATGCCTAAACTATGCATTTGATATAACTCCATTTAGGCTTGTTACTGGGGTTATTACTGAAGATGGTGTATTTACCCATAAGGAACTTTTAAAGAAATATGAATAGAGAAAATTATTTGGTTATTTTCTATTCTTTAATCAAAAATTTCTTTTAAAGACGCTTTTAATTGTAAAAGGCTTTTAGTTTTGCTTAATTGAGTCCTAATTTTTGTAGAATTCCTAAAACCTTTCATTAACCAGATAGAATTTCTTTTTAATTCCTTGAATTTAAATTCATCATTTACATATGGATTTGAAATTTCACTAAGTAAGGTATCAATTATCTCTTCATAAATATTAATGTAATTCTTGATTAACTCCAAATTATTCTTAAAGGCAACAAATTTGCCATTAGTTAAATATTCATGGATTTGCCGAAATATCTCTGGATTTCCCATAGTTTCTCTGCCTATCATGAAAGCGTCAACTTTAGTATAATCAATAAACTGTTTTGCACTTACAGGTGTCGTAATATCACCATTCCCTACTAAGGGGATCCTTAATCTTTCTTTTAATCTTTTTACAGTGTCTAAATCTAGAGTACCATTAATGAAATTACTTTTCACAGTTCTAGCATGGATAGTCAAAAGACTTATTCCAGAATCATTTATTAGAGTTGATACTTCTTCAATATTCATGGGTTTTTCAAAGCCAGTCCTTATTTTTAGCGAGACTGGTTTAGAAGATTTCTTAACAACTATTCGAAGTAATTCGTTTAATCTTCTCAAATCCTTCATTAAATAACCCCCTTCCTTTGCCCTAATTGCTCTACGTGAAGGACAGCCTGCATTTATATCTAATATATCAAAATTATAGCTTTCAAGATAATCGATTGATTTTCTAAAAGCATCTAAATCAGACCCTATTAATTGAATACTTATTGGTCTTTCTTCTTCTATTTTATATAATTTGTGTTCTAAAAATTTTGGATTTTTAGCAATTCTCTTAGTATATAACATTGGAACACTAACTAATCCAATTTCTTGAAATTTTCTACAAAATCTCCTATAAGGTGCTGTAGTCACATTTTGCATAGGTGCTAAAATGTATCTATTTGCTAAATCAAGTGTTCCTAATTTCATTATTTCCTTAAATTCACTTATATTCTAAAATAATGAAACTTTTTTATTAATTCAAATTTTCTATAATTAAATATATCTATTGATAGAACTCAAATAATGCCAAATCATCTTAAAAAATTTATATTTAAAAATCCCCTAAAAAGTATTACCTACATAGATGGCGAACCTTTAAAGTTAACAGAGAAATTCGCTTTCTTTCATAATAAAACCAAAATAAGAAAAAACTTGACTCAACTTCAAAATCTATTTAAATCATATATAAAAAGTCCTCTCTTAGCTTCTGGAATTAGAGATAGTTATTTGACAGAGGAATATACTGAGGAATATCTGATTGTTCTGTTTACAACCCCTGAAATCATAAAAAATTCAAATGAGATTTTAGCATCATGTTCTGATATTGAATTTACTCAAGATAATTTTTTTCTTATATCAACTCCAGATTATATGATGCTTCTAGCTAAAAATATGAATGGTATGAATTCAGGTGTTGAAATTATGGAAGAAATTCTAAACCAGGTTTTAGAAGATTATTTCAATAAAAAGAAATTCGAGGATTATATTAAAATCCGTCAGTTTAAATTATCTAATTTTTAAAAGATTAAGAAAAATTAACTGACAAATTTCCATGGCTTTTGTTTTTGAAGTCTATACGCTTTTTCTGCATATTCCATACACATTCTATGCGTATTAAAATAAGCGGCTAAAGCAATCGCGTTCTTTTGTCGAAAAATCCATTCATCATGGTTCATATATGTTGGAATAATCTCGTTTTCTAAGGTCTCATAAAGCACGTTAGCATCAATATCCCAATCATTTGAAACACCAGGATCATCTGGATTTGAATCATCAGGTCCTATAGCCCAACCTGCTAGATGATTCATTTTATACCCTTCTAACCACCACCCGTCTTGTACCGATAAATTCAATACTCCGTTTAAGGCTGCTTTCATTCCGCTTGTTCCACTTGCTTCACGATATCTATTAGGTGTATTAAGCCACACATCACAGCCGCTAACTAGCATATGAGAAAGATCCATATTATAATTCTCCATCATAACAACTTTTACTCCATAGTTATCGTACAAATATTCACCGGCTTCATAAATTTTTTTAATGTAATCTTTCCCCATCTGATCTTTAGGGTGAGCCTTCCCTGCAAATATGAATTGGAGATGACCTTTCGCTATCTTACCTATTCTATCGATATCATGAAAGATTAATGTTGCTCTTTTATACGTCGCAAAACGCCTTGCGAATCCAACTGTTATCATCTCTTCATCTAATAAGTTCCAAGAATGACCCTTTTGATAGGAAATTAAGTTAAATTTATTCTCAATATGATTATCAAAGATTTCTAAGTCATCTAACAAAACGGCATTCTCAAGAACCGAAGGATTTGCTCTCCAATTCGGCCATTTTCTACTAAACATTTTTCGAAAGGGCTTAGAGACCCAAAAAGGTAAATGGATTCCATTTGTTATATGATCAATCTCATATTGAGGAAACATTTTTCTTGAAATATCACCATGTTTTTTAGCCACACCATTTCTATATCTAGAAAGAGCCATTCCAAGAAAAGTCATATTAAATTCTCCATTATCATCCGCGAGTTTCCTAATTTCAGAAGGCATTTTTTTTTTAAAAACCTTATCAACTAAATCTTGTTTAAAACGATCATGACCAGCAGGAACAGGAGTATGCGTAGTGAATACTACTTTTTCTTTTACTTTTTCAATATCACCATTTAACATATCATAAAGTTCAACCATAGCAAAAGAACCATGACCTTCATTAAGGTGATATGTCTGAATGTTATTATATCCTAAAGATTTTAAAAGTTTAACTCCTCCTATTCCTAGAATCATTTCTTGTACAATTCTATTCCATCTTGAGGTAGAATCATAAAGTGAACCAGTCATGTTCTTCATCCAATCTTCATTTCCCTCTACATCAGTAGTTAATAAATAAATAGGTAAAACATGACCAGATTGACCAATTACATTATATTGCCATGCTGAAACTTTCACATCTTTATTCTCTATTTTCATAATAATTGGTTGAGAAACTCTCTCGAATTCATAGAAGAAATTCCATTCAATTTCTCTTTCTTTTTGATCTCCAAACTCATTAAAAAATTGATAAAAATAGCCAGAACTATAACATAAGCAGATACCAACCATAGGAAGTTCTAGGTCTGCAGAGGATCTAACTGTATCCCCAGATAACACTCCCAGGCCACCACTATATGTAGGTATATTACTTTCGACTCCTATCTCCATGGAGATATACGCTACAGTAGTATTATTTCTCAGATCTTCGTCAACTTCCATTTTACTTCACAAGCCTGAAGTTATTAATTTGATTTCTTAAAATCAATTAAAAATTTTATATATTATGTTTAAAAACCATGGTTTAAAATCTTATCTTATAAAAAATTGAAAGTGTTAATATAAAAATAGAATTCATTTCATTCTAGCGATTTCTTCATTTATTCTTCTCCTATTTTCTTCAATATCCTCAATGCCTAACTTTTTTGCCATTTCTTCCCACTCTTCTGTATTTTGTCCCCACATTCTCCCCCCTATCAATCCGCCATCAACAACTAGTGGGTGTCCGCTGACAAAGGTAGAGTCATCACTCGCTAACCATAGAGCAGCTTTAGCTATATCTTCTGGAAGACCTACTCGTCTTATTGGTTGAAATTCAGAAAGGTAGATCTTTACAAATTCTTTGAATCTTTCTGCTTTATCTTGATCAAATCCAAGACCTTTTCCAAAGATAGCAGTTGCAATTCCTCCAGGACATATACAATTTACACGGATATTAAATTCTCCTAATTCCATAGCAACTGTATGAGTTAGGTGGATAATGGCAGCTTTAGCCGCGCTATAAACATGACCTCCCATCCCAGTTCGAAGACCTGCTACACTTGCCGTGCTAATTATACTTCCTGAACCTTGTTGCTTCATTATTGGAGCAGCGTGTTTCATACCAAGAAAAACACTGCGGAATTGGATTTCCATACTCACATCAAACCCATCTGTTGGGGTTTCATCAATTGGTCCTCCAACACATGGAAAACCTGCGTTATTGAACATACAATCAAGACGACCAAATTTTTCAACAGCAAGATCAATAAGCGCTTTTATTTCAGATTCGTTTCGAACATCAGCATGAAGATATATGGCATTTGAGCCAAGTTCTTCAGCAAGAGCTTTACCTAATTCATCTTGGATATCCCCAAATACCACTTGAGCTCCTTCTTTAACAAATAATCGCACAGAAGCATTTCCAATACCGCTAGATCCGCCTGTAATTACAGCAACCTTTCCATCAAGTCTACCCATTTTAAACATCTCACTTTATTAAATCTTTCTTCTAATTATTTTATGTTAAATATTCCTATCTATTCGCTCTTCCAGTTTGTTCCACTGTTTCAAGAAAGTCAAGGATTTCAGCTATAGTACGCTTAGGGTCCTCGATTGCGGTCATGTGGCCAAGACCCGACATAATCACATGTCGAACATCAGGAATCTCTTTTGCCATTATTTCACTTGGTTTCAAAAAGACGACATCGAATTCACCAAGTAAGACCAGTGTAGGACACTTGATCTGTCTGAGCTCTTCAATCCGGGGATCAGGATCTGAATAAAAATTCATCATGAAGTTTATTATTGCCCGACGATCTTGACGTCGTAAAAATCCTTCATAGATCTTAAGCATTTTATCGCTTTCATGATGTTCAGCCATCTTGAACAAAAAAGGTCCAGGTTCTTGCTTAATAGCAGCCATCCTATCCTCAATAGGGATTCTCAAATCCATTTCTATCCAAGCTTCTCTCAATTTTTCTTTCTCTTCCTCACTTGCCTTCTCAAACATTTCAGCTCTCTGTGCTTGCTGTGCTCTCTCTTTTTTTTCTTCCTCCGTAAATTCTCTATAATCAGGAGTTTCTACTTGAGTGTTTGAACTTGTATCTGTCAACATAGCACTTAATAAACGATCTGATCTTTTCATAGTGTAACGAGCACCCACCATCCCACCAGTAGCATGAGTTAATAGATGGAATTTATCAATGCCTAAGAAATCGGCAATGTCATCAAAATCTTGAGCCATAGTGTCAGCATCATAACCATAAGGTTCTTTCTTTACGATAGTACGGCCATGTGCCCTCATATCAATTGAAATCACCCTATACTTTTTAGCTAATGCAGCAGTAACGCCTGTCTCGCGCCAATATGTTCCATCCTCCATTAAGCCATGATTAGTTATAATTGGATCTCCTTTTCCAACATCTTCATAATACATTCGTAAATTTTCTTTTTCAAAATACGGCATATTTTCCTCATTAATTTTTTTTTTTTATAATTAAATTATTATGTGAGCTTACTAATTTTATAGATTTC
>Ga0209979_1002275_pt1 | contig 18726 bp, 19 predicted proteins | sample AnhtaG_FD_183114 | JGI IMG/M metagenome (GOLD analysis project Ga0209979, IMG submission 183114) | Deep subsurface microbial communities from Anholt, Denmark to uncover new lineages of life (NeLLi) - Anholt_01485 metaG (SPAdes) (version 2) | ecosystem: Environmental > Aquatic > Marine > Oceanic...
TCAGCACCCCGCCAGCCACATGCAATGCCTCAAAAAGAGTAACGCTATGGCCGAGCTTGGCTAAATCGGCAGCGGCAACCAGTCCGGCTGGTCCTGAGCCGATCACCGCCACCCGTTTACCAGTTGGTCTTGGCGGCTCGGCCCTGGGGTTCAGCGCCCCCCTATTATTCCGCTCCCAGTCAGCCACGTAACGCTCCAAGCGTCCGATGGCAATAGGCGCCCCTTTTTTAGCTAGCGAGCACGCTTGTTCACACTGTGTCTCTTGCGGGCAGACCCGCCCGCAGATGCCGGGCAGGCTGTTCTTATCCTTGAGTATCCTTACCGCCTCGGGCATATTATCATCAAGGACAGCCTTGATAAAACCGGGGATATCTATCTCCACCGGGCATCCATCAGTACAGGGATACTTGGGACACTGGAGACAACGGCTTGCCTCGGCTTTAGCCTGCTCGTCGCTGTAACCCAAGGCAACCTCATTAAAGTTTTTACCCCGCGTCTTGGGGTCCTGCTTTGTCATTGGCTCCCTGTTGAGATTCACCTTAGCCATTTATGGTGATTAGACCTCCCTTCAAGAACGCTTGCCCATCTGAGCCTGCCAACGCTCAAAAGAGCGTTTTTCCTCATCAAGATAAATACGCTGCCGGGCCGCGAGTAAGTCCCAGTCTACTTGATGTCCGTCAAAATCGGGGCCATCGACGCAGGCAAACCTGGTTGCGCCACCAACCGATACCCGGCAACAGCCACACATCCCGGTACCATCAACCATTATCGGATTCAGGCTGACAATGGTCTTTACCCCAAAAGGCTGGGTGGTTTTGGCACAGAATTTCATCATGACGGTCGGGCCAATGGCAATGACTCGGTCAACCTTCTCCCCACTCTCAAGCAACTCCTTCAGTGGCTCAGTTACCACCCCTTTGCGACCATATGTCCCGTCATCAGTAGTGACTATTAGCTGGTGGCTGACACTGCGTAGCTTGTCTTCCCAGAAGAGCAAGTCCTTGCTGCGTGCCCCCAAGATGGAGATGATATTGTTTCCCTTCTCCTTCAGCGCCTTGGCAATAGGCGTTATTACCGCAACACCAACCCCTCCTGCTACGCAGATCACGGTGCCAAATTTCTCAATATCCGAAGGTACACCGAGAGGACCAACAAAGTCAGCAACGGATTCCTCGGCTTTGAGCTGCGCCAGTCTGAAGGTTGTCGCTCCTACTTCCATAAACACCATGCTGACACTGCCTTCCTTCTCATTCCAGTCAGCAATCGTCAGAGGGATACGCTCGCCTCTTTCATCAACCCTGACGACAACAAACTGTCCTGGCTGTGCTTTCCTAGCAATTGCCGGTGCTTCGATTTTGAACAGGTGAATTTTCGTCGCTAAAGTATCTCTAGAAATAATCCGAAACATTTGGTGAATTTCACCCCAATTCAGTTAGCTAAATAAAGCTTCTACCTGAGCTAGAATTTGCTCATCAGTAAAGTGGTGCATGGCGATAGCTCCTGAGGGGCAGGCAGCACCGCAGGTGCCACAACCCTTACATACTGCTTCATTGACATGGGACACTCTCTTACCATCTCTAGGCTGAAGCTCAATAGCCTGAGCATTCATCATCCTCCTCCCGCCACACAGACTACAGTACCAAATTTGTCAAAATGCGATAGTACACCAAGAGGACCAACAAAGTCAACAGTGAAGTCACCAGCTTTCAGCAGCGCCAGCCTAAAGGTTGTCGCTCCCACTTCCATAAACACCACGTAACACTGCCTTCCTTCCCATCCCAGTCAGCAAGCGTCAAAGGAATACGCTCACCCCTTTCATCAACCCTGACGACAACAAACTGTCCTGGCTGTGCTTTCCTAGCAACTGCCGGTGCTTCGATTTTGAACAGGTGAATTTTCGTCGCTAAAGTATCTCTAGAAATAATCCGAAACATTTGGTGAACTCCATCTCAATTCATTTAGCTAAATAAAGCTTCTACCTGAGCTAGAATTTGCTCATCAGTGAAGTGGTGCATGGAGATAGCTCCTGAGGGGCAGGCAGCACCGCAGGTGCCACAACCCTTGCATACTGCTTCATTGATATGGGACACTCTCTTCTCATCTCTAGGCTGAAGCTCAATAGCCTGAAAGGGGCACAAGACTTCGCAAATCCCACAGCCTGAGCATTCATCCTCATTGACAAATGCATTTATCGCCTCAGCCTTGACATAGCCCATTCTCAGGGGACCGGCTGCTTTTGAAGCAGCAGCATAGGCTTGAGAAATTCCTTCAGTTACATCTGTAGGCCAGCGTGCTGAGCCACAAATATAAATTCCATCCATGGCAAATTCTACAGGACGGAGCTTTAAGTGTGCTTCCAGGAAGAAACCAAACTCATCTAATGAGACTTTAAGCATTTTGGAGATATCTTGGTTATCCTCGGCAGGGATAAGAGGAGTAGTTAAAACAAGCATATCACAGGAAAGTTCTATTTCCTTTCTCCATAATTCATGGTACACCTTTACCTTTTCAACCTTTTCATCTCCTATAACTTCGGGAGGCCTTTCTAAGCTATATCTAATGAATCTGACCCCCATCTCCATGGCTTTTCGATAATAGCTCTCAAAATCCACACCATAAGTCATGAGGTCTCGGTGCAATATCCAGACCTTTGCCTTTGGATTCGATTCTTTAATAAGGGAGGCATTTTTAATTGCCGTCATGCAGCAGATTCTGCTGCAATAAGTTCTCTCAGGAACCCGGGCTCCCACACAATTGATCATCACAACATTCTGACCCAAGGATTCCCCCTTTTTCATACGTTCCTCTAGCTCCAGTTGAGTGATTACATTAGTCATCTTCCCATAGCCATATTGACCCGTCGGTTTCAACGGCTGAGCTCCGACAGCTACTATAATGGTACCCACATTGAATTTGTTCTCCTTGCCCTTCCCATCCAGAGCGACATCGAAGTTGCCTATAAATCCAGTTACTTGTTTTACTCTGGACGAGAGATGAGTCTTGATCTTGGGATGGTTTTTAACTTGTTCAACAAGCGGCTTGATTAACTTCATCGCTTCTTGATTCGTGGGGAAAAGTTTATGAACACTGCGAAGAGTACCACCAAGTTCTGGTTCCTTTTCCACCACATGAACATCAAAGCCCTGATTGGCTAAGTTTAAGGCTGCCTCCATTCCAACAATTCCTCCACCAATAACCAATGCTGAAGGAGCTACTTTGATTTCAATCTCCTCCAATGGCTCCAGCAACCTGGCTTTGGCCACTCCCATCCTTATCAGGTCTTTAGCCTTCTCCGTAGCTTTCTCAGGCTCACGCATATGCACCCACGAGCATTGGTCTCTTATGTTAACAAACTCGAAAAGATATTTGTTCAAGCCAGCTTCTTCACAAGCAGCTCGGAAGAGCGGCTCATGGGTTCTAGGAGTACAGGAAGCTACTAGGACCCGATTTAAATTGTATTCCTTTATCCCTTTCTTAATTGCTGAAATCCCTTCCTCAGAGCAGGTAAACAAATTGCGTTCAGCATGCACTACGTTTGGTAGCTGTTTGGCATATTCAACAGTGTCCGGGACATTGACATATGCCCCGATATTTATGCCACAATGACAAACAAAAACTCCGATACGCGCTTCTTCCACTTTACTTGCCTCCTTGCGAGCGGAGCGAGGCAATCTCTTCAGCAGTTCTGCCCGCTGCCCCCGAGGCCTGCGTTACAGAATCCGGGATATCACGGGGACTATGGACATAGCCGCAGGCAAAAATGCCCAGCCTTGTAGTATCCAGTGGTTGTAGCAATTTATCTGGAACCTCTACAAAGCCATTTTCGTCTAACTCTATACCTAGTATTCCTGCCAAATCTTGGGTGATTTGAGGAACCATGGCTTGAGCAAGAACCACCAGTTCCGCCTCAAAGCTCTTTATCTCCCCGCTGGTAGTTTCCTCATACCAAATAATAGGGTTATCATTCTCAGCGTTGACTTCAATCCTGCCAGGACGTGCCCGGATATAAGTCGCATTGTAGTCCTTTTTAGCCCGGGCAACATATTCCTGGAACCTTTTACCTACGGCTCTCATATCCATGTAAAAAATGGTGGATTTTGTCCCTGGATGATGCTCGAAAGCCAGCATTGCCTCCTTGGTGGCGTGCATGCAGCAGACACTGGAGCAATAAGCTTTATTCCTGAAATCGCGAGAGCCGACACATTGGATAAAAGCTATATTCACAGGTAGCTTCCCATCTGAAGGACGCTTAAGTGCTCCCATAGTGGGTCCGGAAGCAGCAGTCAATCTCTCAAATTCCATGGCAGTAATCACGTTCTTTATTTTTCCATAGCCGTATTCTGCCAGCGATGAAATATCGTATAAACCGAGTCCTGAAGCGAGGATTATCGCGCCTACCTCCACCTCAACAATTTCATCCTCCTGCTCAAAGTCAATAGCTTTCGCCTCACAGAATTCTTCGCAGATTTTGCATTTGCCTGTGGCAAAATGAACACATTTCTCACGATCCAGTGTGGCAACATTAGGAATTGCTTGAGCGAATGGAATATAGATAGGAGCTCTTGAGTCCAAACCCATGTCAAACTCGGAGAGGATCGGGATTGGCTTTTTCGGTGTAATATCTTCGAGCTTGATTGCCCCCGTAGGACAAACGGAGGCGCAAGACCCGCATGCTATGCAAACATCAAAGTTTACGTCTAAGGTTCCTTGAAAAGGAGTTTGTACTTTACGCTCAACCCCTCGGCCAACAAAATTGATCGCGCTTACTCCAATCCTTTCTTCGCAAACTCGGGTACACAAACCACAGAGAATGCAGAGGTTTTCTGGGTCTTCTATTTTGAACCTCGTTTTTTCAACACCATATTCTTTAGCTAAATCCTGGATTACCTTAGCCTTGGGAGCACGAGCGAGCATAAGCTCAATGAGCATCTTGCGGTCTCTTATCACAGTGTCACTATTGGTCTTGACCACCAGTCCCTCTTCCACAGGATAGACGCAGGAGGTGACCAGCCTTGACCTCCGCCCCCGAAAAATCTCCACAGTGCAAAGCCGACACCCGCCATAAGGAGTCAGAGCCCGATGATAGCAAAGTGTGGGTATATCAATACCAATGCTTCTAGCTGCCTCTAGTATTGTCGTCCCTTCCTTAGCCTTGACTTCCTCGCCATCAATTTCTAAAGTTACTTCGTCCATTTTGTTTCCCCTATTCCTTGCCTCTTACCAGGACCCTTCCATCCTCAGGAAGCGGTGGTGGTACAGGCTCACCTGAAATCTTTTTGACTGCATCGAAGCGAGCTGGACAGAGGTCAAAGCAGGTGCCACATTTGGTACACTTGGATTGATCGATGACGTGAATCTGGTTCTTGCCACCACTTATAGCCTCTGCCGGGCAGTTTCTCAGACAGATCATGCAAGCTTGACATTTGGCCGGGTTAATATAATACGACACTAATTCCTTGCAGACATAAGCAGGACATTTTTTCTCTTTGATATGTGCTTCATACTCATCCCTGAAGTATTGGATAGTGGTCAAAACTGGATTGGGTGCGGTTCCTCCTAAAGCGCAGAGCGATGTATCCCTAAGTACCTCAGACAACTCTTGTAGAAGCTCAATGTCTCCATCCCTACCCCTTCCTCCACAGATATCAGTCAAAATGTTCAGCATTTGTTTGATGCCCTCTCGGCATGGGGTGCACTTACCACAGGATTCATCCTTAAGGAAATCAAGGAAATATCTAGCTGTATCCACCATGCAAGTATCCTCATCCATAACGACCATGCCACCAGAGCCCATTATAGAACCTGTTTTGGCTAACTCGTCATAGTCCACAAGCATATCAAGAAGTTGTTCAGGGATACATCCTCCAGATGGTCCTCCTGTTTGAACTGCCTTAAATTTCTTACCTTCCGGGATTCCACCCCCAATTCTGAAAACTATATCTCTTAAGGGGATCCCCATGGGAACTTCCACAAGCCCAGTGTTATTCACCTTTCCCACCAGGGAGAATATCTTTGTTCCCTTGCTACCCTCAGTTCCAATTGACCTGTACCAATCAGCGCCGTTATTTACGATGAGGGGCACATTTGCCCAGCTTTCCACATTGTTTAAATCAGAGGGCTTATCCCAAACTCCTTTTATTGATGTACGAATATACTTCGGCCTCGGCTCGCCAACCCTTCCCTCTATTGCCGTCATCAGTGCGCTTGACTCTCCAGAGACAAAAGCGCCGGCGCCTCGATGCACTCTGACCTTAAAATTAAATCCAGAGCCGAGGATGGTTTCACCTAAAAGTCCATGCTCTTCGGCTTGCTTTATGGCAATGCCTACATTCTCCACGGCTAAAGGGTACTCCGCGCGAACATAGATAAATCCTTGGGGAGAGCCGATAGCGTAAGCCCCAATAGCCAAGCCTTCAAGGACACTGTGAGGATTTCCTTCAAGAAGGCTTCTATCCATAAAAGCTCCCGGGTCTCCCTCATCAGCGTTGACGATCACATATTTAGGCTCTCCAGGAGAACCTCGGCATGTTTTCCACTTCCTCGCTGCGGGAAACCCAGCACCTCCCCGTCCCCTAAGGTTTGCTCTGTCCACTTGCTCCATCACTTGCTCTGGAGTCATTTGGGAAAGAGCTTTAGCTAAGGCAGAGTAGCCGCCAAGGGCAATATAATCTTCAATATTTTTAGGGTCAATTTTAGAGTTATTGCCGATGAGAAGCCGCTTTTGGTCTTTATAGAAGGATATCTCATGTTCATAAATTGCCTTCTCACCGCTAACAGGATCAATATAAAGAAGTCGGTCAACTATCTTTCTATCCTTCACTGCTGAAACAACCTCGGGAGCATCTTCCGGCTGTACTCGAAAGTAACATATCCCCTCGGGATAGATGGTAACCACCGTACCCCTTTCACAAAATCCCGGACACCCAGTCTCTTTAATGTCTATCTCTTCTTCTAGCTTTTGCCTTTTTACCTCTTCTTTAAAAGCGTCGACGACCCTTTTAGCTCCGAAGGCAAGACAGCCAGTTCCGGCACATATTGAAATGCAAGGTTTTTCAGGAAGTCTTTTCGCTAATATACCCTCTCTTAGCTTTTCCAATTCAGCAGGCGAATTTAACCGTGGCATAATTCCTCCCTTAATCGTATCCCTCCAAAATCTCCTCTACCTTAGCCGGCGCTATCTTACCGTAGTAATCCTCATCGATCTTTACTGTTGGTCCCAGGGCACAGCAACCAAGGCAATTGACCCTTTCTAGGGTGAACTTCATGTCCGGGGTTGTCTCCCCAGGATTTATGCCAAGGACCTGACTCACCCTATCCATCACCCTAGGGCCATCCCGTACCTGGCAGGCAGTACCCAAGCACACGTTTACTAGATGCCTGCCCCTCGGTCTTAGGCTCATACTTTTATAGAAGCTGGCTACCCGATATATCTGACTCAGCGGAACCTGGAGTCTCTCGCTTATCCGCTTTATAGCTTCCTTTGGAACCCAGTTCAACTCCTTCTGCACATCCAGCAGTAATTGGATCAAAACCCCCTCTTCACCTGCATATTTCTCTACGATTTGGTCAATCTCTTTCTGATCCATTTCCATTTCCTTTTACTTGAGGTATATATCTCACCGGGCAATTTTTGCTACATTCGCCACATCCTGTACATTTGTTCCAATCAACAAAAGACGCCTTTTTCTTTATCTTAACCGTGAACTTCCCTATTTCTCCAGAGACTTCTTCTATTTCAGAATAAGTTAGGAGCTCTATATTGGGGTGGGAATTGGCCTCAATCATCTTGGGGGCAAGGATACACATGGCACAATCATTAGTGGGGAAGGTCTTATCAAGTTGTGCCATTCTTCCCCCGATGCTGGGTGACTTTTCCACCAAATATACCTTAAAGCCCATATTAGCCAAGTCAAGTGAAGCCTGAATCCCGGCTATGCCTCCACCGATAACTAAAACGGAATTATTCACTACTTTTGCCTCCTAGAGCATCAGCTATCAGGGTCACGATGTCCATGACTTTCATTTCTATATCGGTACCTTTCTCGGCACCTTTATCCACCATAGCGCACTTGAAATGGATCTGACATTTGGGGCAAGCGGTAACCAGCACCTCAGCGCCAGTAGCCCTGGCTTCAAGTAGCCGTTCTTCCCTTATCTGCTTGGAATAAGAGCCGCAGTTAGTCCAGGCGCTGGTGCCACAACATATGCTTTCAGCGCCACTATGCTCCATCTCAGTTAGCTTTATCCCCGGGATAGCCTTTATTATTTCCCTCGGCGGTTCATAAATCCCCAGGTGCCTTCCTAGCCGGCAAGGGTCTTGATAAGTTACCCGTTTAACCTCGAGATTGCTTCGCTTCGCTTTCAATGACAGAGTAGAGAGATTCTGAGCTAAAAGCTCGGTGATATGCATTAGCTCACAATCAAGCTCTACATACCGGGGATAATCAATCTTGAACGTCCGGTAGCCCTCAGGGCAGGAAAAAACTATCTTTTTGGCACCCGATTCCTTTATCATCTGAGCATTGAACTGAGCAAGCTTCTTGAACGTCTCCACATCCCCGGTCCATAAGAGGTCATGTCCGCAGCATCTCTCATTGGGAAGCACCATAGGCTCTATCCCTAGAGCATTGAGTATTTTGATGCTATTTCTGGCAATACTCACCGGGCTGACCTCGATGTCCTCAAAAATTGGCTGGAAATAAGGAGCGCAGCCCGCAAAATACAATACCTCACTCTTCTCCGAGGTATGGCAGCCATCAAGCCAGTCCAGCCGTCTTTGCTTGATATCAGGGCGAGACATGAGTCTCATTAAGGAAAGAAGCGTCCCTGAGTGAGCACAATCACCATGCTCGCCCTGGCCAGAAGCCAGATTCCTCACCTTTTGCGTAAACACAGGATAATCAACGTCTGAAGGACAGAGATCCGAGCAAGCGTAGCAGGCAAGACAGGAGAATAGCTCTCGGTCATGAATTAACTCATCTCCAAAGCCCATCAGGGCTCTTTCCAGCATTAATCTTGGTGAAAAATTGGAATTATGCCTTGAAACTGGGCAAAGGCTCGTGCACTTGCCACATTCCAGACAATAGTAGGTCTTTGTTTCCTTGATAATATCTTCGAGATTCACACCTTGACCCTTTCCCGGAGAGGCGAAGGACCTAATTTCTTAAGCTGTTCGACCATCTCCTCGATTACTTGGGCAAATATTGGCGACTCAGAAGTGGATATCATTTCCCGCCTCAGGCGCTCATCCTCTAAACCAAGCATATTGACCACTCTCTTCAGCTTCTCAAACATGGCATCGCACTTCAGCGGACCATTAAGATAATGGCAATCTATTTCATGACAGCCGGCAACTAAAACCCCATCGGCACCCATTTCAAAGGCTTTCAAAACGTATATCGGGTCTACCATTCCGCTGCACATCACCCTGACAATACGCACGTTAGCCGGGTAATGAATACGGCTTGTTCCAGCAATGTCAGCGGCCGCATAGGTGCACCAGTTGCAACAAAAAGCTATGATCTTAGGTTCAAATTCAGCCATCCTATACCTCTAATAACGCCTCGACCATACTGTTTATTTGCTCTCGGGTGGAATGCCTTATTGACATAGCACCGGTGGGGCAGACAACAGCGCAAGCCCCACAGCCCTTGCATAACGCCGCGTCAACGCTGGAGACTCTAAGTCCATCCTTGCTGATAACCTTGGGGGCGTGAAAATCACAAATCTCTTCGCAGCGTCCACAAGCCTGGCACAAGGCTTCATTCACCTGGGCTATGGTAGGCTCAATTACAATTCGGCCTCTGCTTATCACCGACAGAGCTTTAGCAGCGGCGGCTGAAGCCTGAGCCACGGTATCAGGAATATCTTTGGGGCCCTCGCAGCAACCAGCGATGAACACTCCATCTGTAGCTGTAGCTACCGGGTCAAGTTTCACATGCTTTTCCATAAAGAAGCCATCCGCCCGGCGGTTGATGGTGAATAGCTTGGCAACATTCTCAGCATCGGAGCGAGCTTCCAAAGCCGGGCACAAAATTACCATGTCTACGGGAACTCGGACTATTCCACCCAAAAGCGTGTCCTCAACGATGGCAATCAATTTCCCCTGTTCTCCCTCAGTGAGCGCCACATCGGTAACTTTAGCTACCTTGCCACGAATAAAGTTAACACCTTCATCGCAAACACGACGATAGAATTCCTCAAATCCTTCCCCGAAGCAACGCATGTCAATATACATTTGATACACTTCAGCCTTGGTAAGCTCTTTTATGAGATGGGCGTATTTAAGAGCATACATGCAGCAAACCCGGGAGCAATACTCGTGATAGTTCTCATCCCGGCTGCCAACGCAGTGGATAATTGCCACACTCTCAGGCTGCCGACCGTCCTTAAGGAGGACTTTGCCCCCGGTTGGTCCTCCAGCGCAGGTCATTCTCTCGAACTCAAGCCCGGTCAGGACATTATCGTATCTCCCATAACCATATTGTGGTATACGCCCGGCATCGAAAAGACCGTAGCCAGTGGTAAGGATAATTGAGCCTACCTCCAGCTCGATAATTTCATCCTGCTGCTCAAAATCAATAGCTTTGGCATCGCAGAACTTCTCGCAAGCCCGACACTTGCCTTTCAGGAAGTAAACACAGTGTTCTTTATCAATGGTAGCCACATGGGGAATGGCCTGGGCGAAGGGGACATAGATCACTCCTCTCTTGCCTAAGCCCATCTCATATTCACTGTCCACCTTCCAGGGACACTTTTCCTCGCAGACGCCACAGCCAGTACATTTCTCCTCATCCACATAGCGAGCTTTCTTCCTCACTCTAACCTTAAAATTGCCTACCGAACCCGCAACCTCCTCTATCTCACTATAGGCCAAAAGTGTTATAAACGGATGTTGCCCTACTTCGGTCATCTTCGGGGTGAGAATGCACTCGGAGCAATCCAGGGTGGGAAATGTCCTGTCAAGCTGAGCCATATGACCACCAATTGCCGCTTCCTTCTCCACCAGATACACCCTATGCTCACCATTGGCGATGTCCAATGCCGCTTGTATGCCGGCGATGCCACCGCCAACGACCAGGACATTGGGATTAAGCGGCCTCTCTTTGATTTCCAGCGGCTCATTATAGAAAACTCTCCTCACCGCGGCCCGAACTAAATCCTTAGCCTTCTCAGTGGCTATTTGCCTGTCATCATGAACCCAGGAGCAATGCTCTCTAATATTGGCATGCTCAAAGAGATAAGGATTCAATCCGGCATCCTGGCAGGCTCGACGGAAAGTGGGCTCATGCATTCGAGGAGAACAGGAAGCTACCACCACCCGATTAAGACCAAGGTTTTTAATATCATCCTTAATAAGAGCCTGCCCGGGGTCGGAGCACATATAGCGATAATCACGAGCTACCACTACATTGGGTAGAGTTCCAGCATATCTGGCTACTTCTTCCACATTAACTGTGCCCGCAATATTCAATCCACAGTGACAGATATAAACTCCGGTCTTTATTTCTTCCATTTCATATCACCACTAATATCAGTTGAACAGCATTTTATCAACTCACGCTCTTAGAGATCGGCCTCCTTCACTGCTGTTTTTGTATTTTCCCCTAGCCTGCATATTATTGACCACAAAGTTTATGATTTGACAACGTCCAAAAGGGCATAAAAAGAGGCAGCTACTAATCTTCCCTTCGCTGCCCCCTCGGCTTATCAACTAAAGCTGTAAAACAACCTCTTTAACAGGAGTATTTATCCATATACCTCTTCAAGTCCTGTGGCTTTGGCAAACCTCAGCCTGGCGATCACAGCCCGGTTAAGATTCTGCGCTACCCGGTAGCACATAGCAGCATTCTTATCGCAGAAATCCTGGAATTTGTTCGTGTCAATAGCGACAACTTTGGCCTTTTCCACCACGACAGCCGTCGCAGTTCGCTGATATGGGAGCACCACTGTTGACCAGCCAAGGACATCGCCTTCGGAGGCGGTATAGACTGTCTTTTCCGTCTCACCTTCCTTAACCTGGACAGCTATTCTCCCTGATTGAACGAAATACATCGTCGTAGCATCATCCTCTGCTCTAAATAGGACAGTACCTGGCTCACAGACCATCGTTTCACCGATGCTTAGTATCTTTTGCATTTCTTTTTCAGGAACCCCGTGAAATAAAGTGGCCATCCTGGCCTTTTCACCATAAACAATCTCTTCTTCGGGAGCCTCCTCTTTTGTCACAGAGGGACGAAGCGGCGGCGTTATACCTTTGCTGGTAACTGTTTTCATTACCGTAGGATCGGGGTTGACTGGTCCGCCACATTCCGGTCGATAACAGGTGACGTCGGTAAAGCTACATCTCAAGGAGCAACTGGGGCAAACATCTGGCGGCCTATTTGCTTCTTGAACGAAATATCCACATTCCACACATTGCCACTTTGGCATCTTATCCTCCTTTTCATTTTTTTCTTAATTTCGCAGTAAGTTTACCTCTTTTTTTCTATTAAGTCAACGCACGACTCTTTACCCTAGCTTGCAGCGGTCCCAGCTCCTTTATTTCCGCAGTAATCTTATTGACGACATTGACAAACTCGTCACCGCAAGAGGCACATACCCAGTGCAACTGCACTCTTTCCTGTTCAATGCCGAGCTGCTCCAGCATCTTTTTGAGCAAGGTGATACGCCGTAGTGTTTTGTAGTTACCCTCCTTATAATGGCAGTCACCAGGACTGCAACCGCAGATAAGCACGCCATCAGCCCCTGCTTCCAAGGCTTTCAAAATAAAGAATGGACTTATTCCACCACTGCACATCATGCGAATAATATGAACGTTGGGAGCGCATTTGAGCCGTGAGATCCCTGCCAGATCAGCGCCAGCATAAGAGCACCAATTGCACAGAAAGCCCACGATTTTGGGCTCGAAATTCATGCTAACACTCCTTCTATCTCCGCCGTAATCTCCTCGGCGGTGAAATAGTTATGAGTAATGGCACCGCTAGGACAGGCAGCAGCGCACACACCACAGCCCTGGCACAGGACTTCGTTGATTCGCGATACCTTGGTTTCTTCGTCAAAGAATATGGCCTCATACGGGCAGAGAAGATTACAGATTCTACACCCGGAGCATTTGGTTTCATCAATAGAGGCTGTTATTGCCGGAACTTCTATCTTGCCCCGAGCGATCATTGCTAGAGCCCGGGCTGCTGCAGCTGAAGCCTGAGCTACACTGTCCGGGATATCCTTGGGACCTTGACAGCAGCCAGCAATGAGGATGCCTTCAGACATTGTTGCCACGGGATCAAGCTTGGGATGCCTTTCCAGGAAGAAGCCGTCGGCGCTCCGACCGAGATGGAAAAGCCGGGCTACTTCGTTGGCATCTTCACGCGGCTCCAGGGCAATGCACAGGATAACCATATCCACGGGAACGCGGAGCATAGTTCCTAGTAGAGTATCCTCAACAAGGACAATCAGTTTCCCCTTCTCCTCCTCAGCTATGGCTCCATCAGTAACTTTAGCTACTTTTCCTCGAATAAAATTAATACCCTCATTCTGGATGCGGTTATAGAACTCTTCGTAACCCTTGCCGAAACAGCGCATGTCAATATACATCTGATAAACCTCGGCATTGGTTTTTTCCTTAATTAAGTGGGAATATTTAAGAGCATGCATACAGCAAACACGGGAGCAATACTCATTGTAGTTCTTATCACGGCTGCCAACGCAGTGGACAATTGCCACGCTCTCAGGCTGCCGCCCATCAGCAAGGATTATATGTCCTTCAGTGGGGCCAGTCGGGCTACACAGCCTCTCAAACTCCATACTAGTGAACACATCGGGATAACGCCCATAGCCATACTGAGGGATGGAGGAAGCGTCGAAAGTGTCAAATCCTGTAGCGATAATGATATTGCCCACCTCCAGCTCAAAGATGAGCTCGCTCTGCTCGAAATTGATGGCATCAGCATCGCAGAATTTCTCACAAGCACGGCATTTTCCTTTGAGGAAGTAAGCACAGTGTTCTGTATCAATGACTGGTATATTGGGCACTGCCTGAGCGAACGGGGTGTAAATTGCCTTGCGCTTGCTTGTACCAACATTAAATTCACTTAATGCTGTCCAGGGACATTTCTCTTGGCAGACGAGACAACCAATGCATTTACCCTCATCAACATAGCGCGGCTTTCTCCTAATTTTGGCCTTGAAGTTACCTACGTAGCCAGAAATCGCCACAACTTCACTATAAGTTAAAATTCTGATGAAGGGGTGACGGGAAACCTCGGTCATCTTTGGTGTAAGAATACAAGCGGCGCAATCCAATGTCGGGAAGGTTTTGTCAAACTGTGCCATATGCCCCCCGATGCTAGGTTCTCGTTCTATTATATAAACCATGTGATTTGAGTTAGCGATCTCCAGGGCAGCCTGCATACCAACAATGCCACCGCCAACAACAAGAGTAGCTGGAAAGATCGGCACGCTGCGGATCTCTAAGGGTATATGACGGGATACCCTATTTACTGCCGCCACAACCATCCTCTTGGCTTTCTCGGTAAGCTCGGGGCCCGGCTCATGAAGCCACGAGCAGTGCTCCCGGATATTAGCCATCTGGAATAGATAAGGATTTAACCCGGCCTCGCGGAGCACTCCCTGGAAAGTCTTTTCGTGAAGACGTGGTGAGCAAGAAGCCACTACAACCCGGTTGATCCCCAACTCTTTAATATCCTTCTTGATGAGCTCTTGCCCTGGATCAGAACAAGTATATGGGTAGTGACGCGAAACCACCACGTGGGGCAAGGTTTCAGCATACTTAGCTACCTCTTCCACATCAACTGTGCCAGCTATGTTCGTTCCACAATGGCAAACATAAACACCAATTTTTACTTCTTCCATTTTGGTTCCTCCACTATCATATCGCCTCAGCAACAAGCTCAGCGATATCTTTAACCTGCACAGTCTCTGCCTTGCCCATAGAGAGCACACTGTCTCTATAGTTGAGGAAGCAGTAAGGGCAAGCTACAGCTATGATATCAGCGCCTTTTGCAACAGCTTGTTCCACCCTTATGTCAGAGAACCTTTCCCCTTTCGGGGTATCCATCCAGATTCTACCACCACCACCGCCACAGCAAAGACCATCCTCACGAGCATCGGGGAATTCTATTAACTCCAAGCCAGGAATACTTTGCAGAATTTCTCTTGGCTCATCGTAGACATCATTGTGTCTCCCCAAATAACAAGGGTCGGAATAGATTACTTTCTTGTTTATCTCTTTAGAGAGTTTCAATTTTCCCTGCTCGATAAGTGAAGCCAGATATTGGGTGATATGAATTACTTCAAATTTGCTTCCAAGCTCAGGATACTCATTCTTAAAGGTGTGATAGCAGTGCGGTGAGGAAACTACCACAGTTTTGACACCATTACTGGTAAAGAGATTAATATTGTTTTGGGCCAGACTTTGAAACGTATCTTCATACCCGGCTTTTCTAATTGACTCGCCACAGCATTTTGCTTCAGTGCCTATAAGGCCATAATCAATCCCAAGCTTATTGAAGATTGTGGCAGTAGATCGAGCTACTGTTTTTACATCAGGGTCATAGGAAGGAACACAGCAAGGGAAATAAAGTATTTCGGTGCCTGAAGAAAAATTTTTCACCTTAAGGTCTTTAGCCCAGTCATTTCGCTTTTCCGGTGCCTCACCAAGTGGATTACCTACGCCAGCGATGTTCTTGGCTGAAATTCTCAGGGCATCAGGGACAACGCCGATACCCAGGCTAGCTACAGCTCGGCGCATAGCCCTCATGACATCTATTATCTCGACACCTCGGGGGCAGCGTTGAACACAAGCTCGACAAGTGACGCAAGTCCAGATATCTTCGCTGCCAAAATCGGTTGTCCCAAGCTGAGCTTGATGCATGATGCGACGAACGAGAAAACTTCGGACCAAGTTCCAGGGACAAATGCCGGTGCAAAGACCACATTGGTAGCACGATTTGATAGGCTCACCACCGGCCTCGAGTATTACATCTGTAGCTTCTTTGTAAGGACTTAGCACGTCCATTTTAACCTCGACTTTTCAAAGATTTGCTAAAAAAAGGGGTGGCTCTCACAAAAGAATTGTACCCACCCTTTTCTTCCGTAACATAAATTGAAGCACGGCGGGGAAGTATAACAAACCCTGTCAAATGACGCAAACTTCTGTGCTAGCCTTCTGGCAAAATGGTTGGTGGTTTATTTTCCAAAAGTTTTTATTACATTGGGTTCGGGGGCAGATGATGGTATCAGGAGAGCAGACAAGGCTCTCACGTCCCTTAGTGAGGCTTTATTGTTTTACACCACGTTCAGTTGTTATTGAGCCCAATACACCGTTGATTAACCGGGGGGAAGAATCGCTTCCGAATTCCTTGGCTAACTCTACAGCCTCATTTATAGCTACCTTGAACGGAGTTTTATCATCAAATAAAATTTCAAAAATAGCCAGGCGCAAAATATTTCTATCTATGATAGACATCTGCTCTGGGGGAAAGGCAGGGGCAAATTTTTTAATAAGAGCATCAAGCTCAGATTTGTTCTGTAGCACTCCTTTCACAAGCTCTTCACTGAAGCTAAGTGCTTCTTGAGCCAGTGTTTCCCCTGCTCTTAAGCGAGCTAAAGCTTCCTCCACCTTATGCTTCGTGCAATCAAGCTCATAAAGTGCCTGGAGAGCAGCGATTCTTGCCTGTCGCCTGATGCCAGCCATTATTTAGTTGGATTCTCTGTACATTCTAGCTGCGTTATATCCTCAATTCCTGATATATTGAAAGTTTGGAGTTCTGAATTGATTCGCCTGATTAAACCGCTAAGCACTCTCCCGGGACCTATCTCATAAAAGGTGGTGACCCCACTGTGCATCATATATTCCACCGACCTTTGCCATTGGATGCAATTACGAAGCTGCTTCACCAGCTCTTCTTTTATCGAATCAACGTCGGTTAATGGCCGAGCGGTCACATTAGATATTACAGGAATAACTGGTGGTTGAAACCTAACGTTCGAGACGATTCTACGGAATTCAACTATGATTGGCTCCATTAAGGCGGAATGAAAAGCCCCGCTAACTCTCAAAGGAATAAGAGCGCGAGCACCTCTTGCCTTGGCTAATTTATTAGCTTCAGCCAGAGCTTGGGCGGCGCCACTGACTACAATCTGTCCAGGACAGTTTATATTGGAAATTTCGGTCCCACTATGAAAACTTATATCTTTAACTGTTTCTTCATCAAGCCCTATTAAAGCCAGCATGCTCCCGGGATTTTTTAGCCCAGCTTCATACATTAATCTCCCTCTTTCCCTGACAAGCAAAACAGCCTCAGTCAAGCCAAGCGCACCAGCAGCAACCAGAGCAGTATATTCACCCAAACTATGTCCAGCAACAAAAGTGGGAGAGGGAAAATTAGCTATGGTTGCCTCTTCAAGCGCTTTAAGGCAGGCAATGCTGATGACCAGTATCGCTGGCTGGACGTTATGCGTCTTCCTCAATTCCTCCTCTGGACCTTCAAAGCATAAACGAGAGAGAGAAAAGCCTAAAGAAGCATCAGCTCCATCAAAGACTTCCCTGGCTGAAGGATAGCTATTGTATAGGTCCAGTCCCATACCAGTGCTTTGGGAGCCCTGCCCTGGGAAAACATAAGCTACCTTGGATAACTCAACCATGCGAACTATTTCTTGGCGGGTTTGACCTCAATTGCTTCTCTATCATTGTACCAGCCACAGTTAGGGCAAACACGGTGAGATAACTTAGGACTGTGACAATGGGGGCACACATCCATGGCAGGCCGAGTTAGTTTAAGGTGGCTGCGCCTTTTCCCCTGGCGTGCTTTAGCGTATTTCTTCTTAGGTAGTGCCATGTGAATTCGCCTCCTTTATTCCTGGACAGTCAGGTCGACATAGGGGTTTCATGGGCAAATTTAACAATACATATTGCCGTATTAACTCACCCAGGTCAAGTATATTTTTATCATCAATAGTAAACTCTTTCGATTGTTCCGGCGAAGAAAGTCCTAAATCACCAGACACATCGGATATCGGAAGAAATTCTTCTTCCGCAGTGAAACTTATAGGGCATAAAAATGCATCAAGGCAGCGACTACATATGAGTTTTACCTCAGCATTTAATTTACACTGAACTAAAACTCCTTGACCGATACGAATCACCTTTGCGTTTCCTTCAACAAAACCTTCAACCTCCTCACCAATTATCCCACTTATATCATGAATTTGGCTAGAGCCAACGGGCTCTTTCAGCAACTGAGCTACGTTTATCAAAGCGTTCAGGGGTTCTCTTTTCATCCGCCATAACCTAGAAATTTAGACCAAGCACAAAGTATAATAACTATTCATAAGAGGTTCAAGTATTAGAAATAGAAAACGATTATTTTGTCACCTTGAGCGGAATTAGATTCTTCGCTTCGCTCAGAATGGCAGAAAGGAGTGCTAAACAAACTTGGAGATAGAAAGACTAAAGCTAAAGATAAAGGATAGCGTCGAATTACAAAGGCAGCAACTTATCCAGTTGAGCCTGAATATCCATGATAACCCTGAGTTGGGCTTCGAGGAGGAAAAGGCGTCGGCCTGGCTTACTAGCTATCTTGAAGACAGTGGATTTCATGTAGAACAAGGCATTGCCGGCTTGGCTACAGCCTTTCGAGCGACATATGGCCAAGGGAGCCCGAGAATTGCCTTGCTTGCTGAATATGATGCTTTACCCAAAAT